>RCUP01000089.1_pt1 | contig 98903 bp, 78 predicted proteins | sample 2166341 | NCBI WGS metagenome assembly RCUP01 (sample SAMN09932325, study PRJNA488358) | compost metagenome | isolation source: compost soil in succinonitrile-enriched | place: Germany: Experimental Botanical Garden | reverse complement strand
ACCGCCCAAGAGTTCATATCGACGGCGGTGTTTGGCACCTCGATGTCGGCTCATCACATCCTGGGGCTGAAGTCGGTCCCAAGGGTATGGCTGTTCGCCATTTAAAGTGGTACGCGAGCTGGGTTTAGAACGTCGTGAGACAGTTCGGTCCCTATCTGCCGTGGACGTTTGAGATTTGAGAGGGGCTGCTCCTAGTACGAGAGGACCGGAGTGGACGAACCTCTGGTGTTCCGGTTGTCACGCCAGTGGCATTGCCGGGTAGCTATGTTCGGAAGAGATAACCGCTGAAAGCATCTAAGCGGGAAACTTGCCTCAAGATGAGATCTCACTGGGATCTTGAATCCCCTGAAGGGCCGTCGAAGACTACGACGTTGATAGGTTGGGTGTGTAAGCGCTGTGAGGCGTTGAGCTAACCAATACTAATTGCCCGTGAGGCTTGACCATATAACACCCAAGCAATTTGCGTCGAAAGACCAGATTGCGGTGTGTGAAGACGAAACGAACCGAAAGTTCGATGTTCACAAACACCGAAAGCTATCACATACCCAATTTGCTGAAGCGAGGCCATTTGGCCACGAGTCAGTACCCGAATTTCTTGACGACCATAGAGCGTTGGAACCACCTGATCCCATCCCGAACTCAGCAGTGAAACGATGCATCGCCGATGGTAGTGTGGGGTTTCCCCATGTGAGAGTAGGTCATCGTCAAGATTAAATTCCGAAACCCCAATTGCGAAAGCAGTTGGGGTTTTGTTTTGCCCGCAGGAAAGTTCGTACAGCATTCAAGGATGTCGTCCGGCTGTCATACCCTGTCGACAATGCTAAGGTTCTGCCCTGGCTTTTGTACTTCTCCAAGGAAACCCTTATGCCGGACGCCCAGTCCCTCAACGCTGCATTCATGGTGGTCCAGAGCAATAGTCTGGACGAACTGCGCAGCCTTGTGATCAGCATAATGCGGCGCTATCCACTGGCCCCGCTGGAAAACGAAATCGCTCTGGTGCAGAGCAACGGTATTGCGCAGTGGCTCAAACTGGCCTTGGCTGAAGATCCAGAGGACGACGACCTCGGAGGTTGCGGTATTGCTGCCGCGATAGATGTGCAACTGCCGGGCAGTTTCATGTGGCAGCTTTACCGCATGGTATTGGGTCGAGATGAAATTCCTCCCAAATCCCTGCTCGATAAGGCCCCGCTGACCTGGCGCCTTATGCGTCTGCTGCCACAGGTCATTGATCGCCCGCATTTCGAGCCGTTGCAACGCTTCCTTACCCATGACACCGACCTGCGCAAGCGCTATCAATTGTCCGAACGCTTGGCGGATCTGTTCGACCAATATCAGGTGTACCGGGCCGACTGGCTGGAAGACTGGGCCGAAGGCCGGCATCAATTGCGCACTGTCAGAGGTGAAGTAAAACCACTGCCCCCGACCAGTTGCTGGCAGGCAGAACTGTGGCGTGCGCTGCTGGATGACGTGGGTGAGCAAGGTATGGCGCAGAGTCGTGCCGGCGTTCATCAACGGTTTATTGAGCGCATCAACAACCTCAACGAAGCACCTGCGGGATTGCCTTCGCGAGTGATCGTTTTCGGGATTTCTTCGCTGCCAGCCCAAGTACTTGAAGCGCTGGCCGGGCTCGCGCGTTTCAGTCAGGTTCTGCTGTGTGTACACAACCCGTGCCGGCACCATTGGGCCGACATTGTCGCCGACAAGGATCTGCTGCGCCATCAATACAAACGGCAATCGCGCAAGACCGGAATGCCAGCAGTGCTGGATCCTGAAACACTGCATCAACACGCCCATCCACTATTGGCTGCGTGGGGCAAACAGGGCCGGGACTACATCAACCTGCTCGACAGTTATGACGATCCCAATAGCTATCGGGCGGCTTTTCGCGACGGCCGCATAGACCTGTTCAGCGAAACTCAGCCGCACAATCTGCTCAATCAACTCCAGGACGATATCCTGGAGTTGCGCCCACTCAACGAAACCCGTGAGCACTGGCCTGCTGTCGATCTGGCACAGGACGAGTCGATCCGCTTTCATATTGCCCACAGCGCACAACGTGAAGTCGAAATACTGCATGACCAGCTCCTGGCACGCTTCAGTGCCAACCCGGATCTGCGTCCGCGCGATGTGATCGTCATGGTGCCTGACGTCGATAGCTATGCCCCGCATATCCGCGCAGTATTTGGTCAGCTTGACCGGCATGATTCGCGGTTTATTCCCTTCACGTTGGCGGATCAGGGGCAACGTGGCCGTGATCCACTGCTGATCGCGGTCGAACACCTGCTCAAGCTTCCCGACAGTCGTTTCCCGGTCAGTGAAATTCTCGACCTGCTCGACGTTCCTGCACTCCGCGCTCGCTTTGGTGTAGAAGAGCGCGACCTGCCGACACTGCATCGCTGGATCGAAGGCGCGGGCGTGCGTTGGGGCATGAATGCCGAGCAGCGAGCGGGTCTGGGTTTACCCGACGAGCTTGAGCAAAACAGCTGGCATTTCGGTCTGCGTCGCATGCTTCTGGGCTACGCCGTCGGCAGTGCCAATGCATGCGAAGGGATTGAACCCTACGATGAGATCGGCGGACTCGACGCCGCACTGATCGGGCCGTTGGTGGCTCTGCTCGATGCGCTGGAACTGGCCCACCAGCAGCTCACCCAACCCGCTCAACCCAAGGAGTGGGGATACCGTTTGCAAGCGCTGATGCAACTGTTCTTCAAGGCCAGTAACGAGCATGACGACTACTTGTTGACCCAACTCGAAGAGCTGCGCGAAACCTGGCTGGAAACCTGTGAGGCTGTAGGTCTGGCGGATGAGCTACCACTGACCGTGGTTCGTGAAGCCTGGCTCGCCGGCCTGGACCAAGGGCGTTTGTCTCAGCGGTTTCTGGCCGGTGCCGTGAATTTTTGTACGCTGATGCCCATGCGCGCCATTCCATTCAAACTGGTCTGCCTGCTGGGGATGAACGACGGCGATTATCCCCGCGCGCAGCCGCCGCTGGACTTCGACCTCATGGGCAGCGACTACCGTCCGGGAGATCGCTCACGACGTGAAGATGACCGTTATCTTTTGCTTGAGGCGCTTTTGTCGGCGCGCAATCAGCTGTACATCAGCTGGGTGGGGCGCAGCATCCGCGACAACAGTGAACGACCGGCCTCCGTGTTGATTGGCCAACTGCGCGATCACCTCGCCAGCGGTTGGCGATTGCTCGACGAAAATCGCGATCTGTTGAGTGCCATGACGCAAGAGCACCCGCTGCAACCGTTCAGTGCGCGCTATTTTCATGAGGGCGACCAACTCTTCAGCTATGCCAGCGAATGGCAGGTTCTGCATCAACAGCATGAGCCTCAAAACGAAGCGCAGTTACTCACTCCTTATGTGCAAGAAGACCCGTTGAGCCTAGCGTTGTTGCAGGACTTTTTGCGCAACCCGGTCCGGCATTTTTTCACGCAACGCCTCAAGGTGTATTTCGAAGCGGCCGAAGCCCCCCTGGCCGATGAAGAACCCTTCGTGCTGGACGCATTGCAGCGTTACACGCTCAGCGACAGCCTGCTCGAAGCTGCTCTCAGGCAACCGGACAATGTCGAACAGGCGCTGACTGCCCAGGCACGACGTCTGCAAGACAGCGGTCTGTTGCCAATGGCCGGGTTTGGCGAGTGCCTGCAGCGAGAGCTGATCGAACCTCTGCCGGATCTACTGCAGCGTTATCAGCAACTGCTGACATTGTGGCCGACCCCGTTGAGCAGTGCCACGCCGGTCAACCTTGAATTGCAGGGCTTGCGACTCGAAGGCTGGCTCGCCGGTTTGCATCAGCGCGCCGATAGTGGCCTGTTGTCGGTCACGACCATTCCCAACAGCATTGGCTCGATCAAAAGCCGAAAATGGCATCGCCTGACCAAACCCTGGGTCAATCATCTGGTGGCCTGCGCCAGTGGACTTTCCCTGAGCACCGCATTGGTGGCCAGCGATGACACGCTGCTGCTTGAACCGATGGAGCCGGATCGAGCGGTACGTTTCCTCGGTGATTTGCTCCTCGCCTGGCAGGCCGGGATGCGTCAGCCACTGCCGATCGCGGTAAAAACTGCCTTCGCGTGGCTCGCTCAGAGCGACCCGCTGAAGGCCGAAGCGGCCGCGCGTAAAGCCTATGAAGGTGACGGGCAGACCAGCGAAGGCGAGCGCCGCGAGAGCCCGGCGTTGTCACGGCAATTTGCCGATTTTGAGGCATTGCTTGCCGATGAGACGTTCTCCGGTTGGTGTGACGCCTTGTATCGCCCGTTGTTTGAAGCGCCCTGGCGTTCGCTGTCCACCGAAGGGGCTCGCGCATGAGTACCAAGACACCCCTCGCACTGGCATTCCCGCTACAGGGCAGCCAGTTGATCGAAGCCAGTGCCGGTACCGGTAAAACCTTTACCATTTCGGCTTTGTATCTGCGGCTTATCCTCGGGCATGGTGACGAGGCGTGTGGATTCGGCCGAGAATTGTTGCCACCACAGATTCTGGTGGTGACCTTCACCGATGCCGCGACCAAGGAACTGCGGGAGCGCATACGCACGCGTCTGGCTGAGGCCGCTCGATTCTTTCGTGACGAAACGCCTGCGCCCGACGCGCTGATCGCCGAATTGCGTGATCAATTCGACTCCCCACAATGGCCCGGTTGCGCCAACCGCCTCGATGTCGCCGCGCAATGGATGGACGAGGCAGCTGTCTCGACGATCCACAGTTGGTGTCAGCGCATGCTGCGTGAGCATGCGTTCGACAGTGGCAGCTTGTTTACCCAATCTCTGGAAACTGACCACAGCGAGTTGCTCGGCGAAGTGCTGCGCGATTACTGGCGGCTGTTCTGTTACCCGATGCAGGGCGATGCCTTGAATTGGGTTCGCAGCAACTGGGGCGGGCCCGCAGCGTTGTTGCCTCGCGTGCGCGGCCTGTTCGCCAGTGAGCGTGACAGCGACGAGGGCAAGGCGCCTGCGGAGCTGATCGATGAATGTCTGCAAGAACGCCGTGCCGCGCTGATCGAGCTGAAAATGCCATGGCGTCAGTGGGCAGACGAATTGCTCGCCATCTGTCATCAAGGTGTTGCGAGCAAAACTGTCGACGGTCGCAAGATGCAGGCGCGTTACTTCGAACCGTGGTTCGAAAAGCTCAAGGCATGGGCCGAAGATGAGTCCCTGGAGCAACTGGATATCGGCACCGGTTTCACCCGACTGACTCCCGACGGGATGGCCGAAGCGTGGAAAGGCCAAGCTCCCAGTCACCCCGGCCTGGACGCGATGCCAAAGCTCAAGTCGAGCCTCGATGCATTGCCAACCCCTGATGCCGCAGTGTTGCAACATGCCGCCAAATGGGTAGGCGCGCGCTTTGAAGAAGAGAAGCGGCGTCGCGCCGAGATGGGCTTCGACGACATGTTGTTGCGCCTGGATGCCGCTCTGCAATCCGACGGAGGCGAACGTCTTGCGACGTTGATTCGCGAGCAGTTCCCGGTCGCGCTGATCGATGAGTTTCAGGACACCGACCCGGTGCAGTATCGAATCTTCGAAAGCATCTATCGCATCGAAGACAATAGTCCTGAAACCGGCCTGTTCCTGATTGGTGATCCGAAGCAGGCGATCTACGCTTTCCGCGGTGCAGACATCTATACCTACCTGCGTGCGCGTCAGGCCACCACTGGCCGGCTGCATACGCTGGGCACCAACTTCCGTTCAAGCCACGGCATGGTCAACGCGGTCAATCATGTTTTCGCACGCGCCGAGTCCCGAGAGCAGGGCCGCGGGGCGTTTTTGTTCCGCGAGAAAAACGGCGACAACCCGGTGCCGTTCCTCCCCGTCGAATCTCAAGGTCGCAAGGAACAGCTGCAAGTTGCCGGGCAAGCTGTCGCGGCGTTGAATGTCTGGCACTTGTCCACCGACCAGCCACTGTCGGGTGCGGTCTATCGTCAGCAGTTGGCGGCAGCGTGCGCCAGCGAAATCACCTCGCTGCTCAATGGTGGGCAAAACGCTAGCGCAGGGTTCATTCAGGACGGTAAAGATTTCAGAGGCCTGAGGCCGTCCGACATCGCGATTCTCGTGCGCGACGGCAAAGAAGCCCAGGCCGTGCGCGGAGAACTCGCCGCCCGTGGCGTTCGCAGCGTTTACCTGTCGGACAAGGATTCGGTATTCGCGGCACAAGAAGCCCACGACCTGTTGTCCTGGCTCAAGGCCTGTGCCGAGCCGGATGTCGAACGCTCCCTGAAAGCCGCATTGGCCTGCATCACCCTGAACCTGCCATTGGCCGAACTGGAACGTCTGAACCAGGACGAACTGGTCTGGGAAACCCGGGTCATGCAGTTCCGTGGCTATCGCGAGCTATGGCGCAAGCAAGGCGTGCTGCCGATGTTGCGCCGCCTGCTGCACGACTTCCATCTGCCGCAAACCTTGATGACGCGCACCGATGGCGAGCGTGTCCTGACCAACCTTTTGCACCTGTCGGAATTGATGCAGCAAGCAGCAGCGGAGCTGGACGGTGAACAAGCGCTGATTCGCCATCTGGCTGAACTGCTGGCAGTGTCTGGCCAGGCCGGCGAAGAGCAGATTCTGCGTCTGGAAAGTGATGAGCAATTGGTCAAGGTCGTGACCATCCACAAGTCCAAAGGCCTGGAATATCCATTGGTGTTCTTGCCGTTCATTTGTTCGGCAAAACCCGTGGATGGCAGTCGCCTGCCACTGCATTACCACGATGCAGAGGGCAAGGCTCAGATGAGTTTGAAACCAACTGCCGAGTTGGTAGCGCAAGCGGACGATGAGCGTCTGGCCGAAGACTTGCGCTTGCTCTACGTTGCGTTGACTCGCGCACAACATGCCTGCTGGTTGGGCGTGACGGATCTCAAACGGGGCAATAACAACAGCTCGGTGCTGCACCTCTCGGCGCTGGGTTATCTGCTTGGTGGCGGCGCATCGCTTGGCGAGTCCAGCGAACTGAAACGCTGGCTGCAAGACCTGCAACTAGACTGCCCGGCTATCCATATCAATGAAATGCCCCAACCTACCGACGAGCATTACCAGCCGCCACGCAATGACGCCGTGCTGAGTGCCACACTGTTGCCCAAGCGCAAGGCCAGCGAGAACTGGTGGATCGCCTCCTACAGCGCTCTGCGCATCAGCGACGTGTTGAGTGGCGGCAGCGATGAAGCACCGGACAGCCCACAAGCGCAAAAGCTGTTTGATGACGAACGCCTCGACCCCGATGCGCCGCGGGAAATCATTGCCGGCGGCGCCGATATCCACCGCTTTCCGCGCGGTCCCAATCCGGGAACATTTCTCCACGGTTTGCTGGAATGGGCCGGAGATGACGGCTTTGCCGTTTCCCGCGAGGCGCTGGAGGATGCGATTGCCCGACGCTGCAACCTTCGCGGTTGGGAGGGTTGGATCACCACCTTGAGTGACTGGTTGCAGCATTTGCTCAAATCGCCACTACCGATTGCCGGCGGGCAGCCACCGGTTGTACTCGAACAGCTGAAGCAATATCGGGTCGAAATGGAATTCTGGTTCGCCAGCCATAAAGTCGATGTACTCAAACTCGACGAACTGGTGCGTCAGCATACGCATCGGGGCGTGGCCCGCGTGGCAGCCGAACCGGTGCAACTCAATGGCATGTTCAAAGGCTTCATCGACCTGACCTTTGAACACGATGGCCGTTATTACGTGGCGGACTACAAATCCAACTGGCTCGGTGTGGATGATCAGGCCTACACGGAGCAGGCCATGGAACAGTCGATCCTCGACAACCGCTATGACTTGCAATACGTGTTGTACCTGCTGGCGTTGCATCGCCAGCTCAAGGCGCGGCTGCCTGATTACGATTACGACCGACATGTCGGCGGCGCGTTGTATCTGTTCCTGCGTGGCACGCGTGCTGACAGTCGTGGTGTGTATTTCGCCCGTCCCCCTCGTGAACTGATCGAGCGTCTCGACCGTATGTTTCAAGGAAAACCCGAACCCAAGTCCGAACCCGCCTGGGAACAGGGAGTCCTGCTATGAGCCGCACCTTTGCCGATCTGCTACCCATACCGCTCGCAGCCGACAGCCTGTCGAGGCTTTCGCCGCTGACCAGCGCCGATGACCTGTTGATATTGCTGACTCGTTGGGTCGAGCGTGGCTGGCTGCGTGCGCTGGACAAAGCGTTCGTCGCGTTCCTGCACGAACTTGAGCGCGACACGGATCCGCTGGTGCTGTTGGCTGCCGCCCTGACCAGCCATCAACTGGGCCACGGTCATGTCTGTCTTGATCTGTACGAAACCCTGAAAGCTCCTGACTTCGCGCTGTCACTGCCCCCCGAAGGCGACGTGCAAGGCGGTGTGCTGTTGCTGCCGTCGCAATTGCTTGAGGCGCTCGACGGTGCTCATTGGTGCAGGGTGCTGGCGGGCAGCTCCTTGGTCGCGCTGGCGGCGGATTCCAGCGATTTCGCACAGCAACGCCCGCTGGTATTGTCGGGCAAACGTCTGTATCTGCGACGCTACTGGACCTACGAGCGGCGCATTGATACGGCGTTGCGCCAGCGCCTGGAGCAAGTCGAACCAACACCGGACGATCTGCCGCAGCGCTTGAACGAACTGTTCGGATCAGCCAGAACCGGCGAGGTAATCGACTGGCAGAAACTCGCCTGCGCCCTTGCCACTCGCGGTGCCTTCAGCATCGTCACCGGCGGTCCGGGTACCGGCAAAACCACCACGGTGGTGCGTTTGCTGGCCCTGCTTCAAGCGCCCGCAGTCGCTACCGGTCATCCGCTGCGGATTCGTCTGGCGGCACCGACAGGCAAGGCCGCGGCGCGGTTGACCGAGTCCATCAGCCAGCAGGTGCAGTCGCTGAAAGTTACCGAAGAGGTGCGGGCGAAGATTCCTTGTGACGTCACCACCGTGCATCGCTTGCTGGGCAGCCGTCCCGGCACCCGCCATTTCCGCCACCACGCCGGCAATCGCTTGCCACTGGATGTGCTGGTGGTCGACGAAGCCTCGATGATCGACCTGGAAATGATGGCCAATCTGCTCGATGCCTTGCCACCCCATGCACGCCTGGTTCTGTTGGGCGACAAGGACCAACTGGCCTCTGTGGAGGCCGGCGCTGTACTGGGGGATTTGTGCCGTGACGCCGAGGGTGGCTGGTACAGCCCGCAGACCCGACAGTGGCTGGAGTCGGTCAGCGGTGAGTCGTTGCAGGGCAGCGGCTTGCATGAAGACGTCGATGGCGCCCACCCGCTGGCCCAGCAGGTGGTCATGCTGCGCCACTCCCGGCGCTTCGGCGAGGGCAGCGGGATCGGTCAGCTCGCGCGTCGGGTCAATCAACAGTTGCCGGATGAAGCGCGTCAGTTGCTCACCGCCGGACACCATGACGATGTGTATTCGTTGCCACTCAAGGGTGAACACGATCACAAGCTGGAGCGCCTGCTGCTGGAAGGGCACGGCGACGGCCCGCAGGGTTACCGCCATTATCTGAGTGTGCTGCGTGATCAGCGCCCACCCTCGGCTCGGCCCCTCGAACATCCGGACTGGGTCGTTTGGGCCCGCGAGGTCTTGCAAGCTTTCGACACTTTCCAGTTGCTGTGCGCCGTGCGCAAAGGGCCATGGGGTGTCGAAGGTCTGAATCAACGAATCACCGCCGCATTGCTCAAAGCACGTCTGATTGAAAACGATCAGCAATGGTACGAAGGCCGTCCGGTTCTGATGACTCGCAACGATTACGGTCTGGGCTTGATGAACGGCGACATCGGGATCGCCCTCAAGCTGCCCGAGCGCGAAGGGCCGGACGCGGGAAAACCGGTATTGCGCGTGGCCTTCCCGCGCAACGACGGGCAGGGTGGCGTGCGTTTTGTATTGCCAAGCCGCCTCAACGACGTCGAAACCGTCTACGCCATGACGGTGCACAAGTCTCAGGGCTCGGAGTTTGCCCACACCGCGCTGATCCTTCCCGATGCCTTGAACCCGGTGCTTACCAAAGAATTGATCTACACCGGCATCACCCGCGCAAAGCACTGGTTCACCCTGATCGAATCCCGCCCGGGGGTGTTCGAGGAGGCAGTGCAGCGCAAGGTCAAACGCCTGAGCGGGCTGATGCTGGAACTGGAAGAGGGTGCCGTGCCTCGGGGGTGAAAATCCAGACGATTGACGGCGATTACTGACCGACCGGTCAGAGGTCGCTGTCTCGCTGGCGTTCCAGTGCTGTGCTATCGTTGCGGCATCATTTCGCTACGATCCAAGAGAATCCCTGCATGAAGGTGTCTGTCTGGGCGACAGGGCGCGTAGTTGTCTACAAGCACGCGTTGCTTGTCGGTCTGCTCTGGTTGTTGACGGGGGCGGCTGTCGCACAGTCGCAAGCGCCGACGGGCGTGGCCGAACAACGGGCCAAATCTGTCACTCAGGTCGTTCTTGGCATTCTCAGCTACGCGCGCTGGCCGGTGGAGCCGGCGCAATTGCGCCTGTGCATCGTCGGCCCCACCGAATACACCGATGATCTGGTCAAAGGCACCACTCAAGCCACCGGCCGGCCGGTGACCGTACGTCGCCTGCTGGCCGACAACCCGGCCATCATCAGCGAATGCGATGCGGTGTACATCGGCAAACTCACGACGGATGAACGCGCTCGCTTGTTCTCTTCGCTGATCGGTCACCCGGTATTGAGCATCAGCGAAGGCGGCGATCAATGCACGGTCGGCAGTCTGTTCTGTCTACGCATTGGCGATGAACAGGTGTCTTTCGAGGTCAACCTCGACTCCGTTGCCCGCAGCGGCGTGCGTATTCACCCAAGCGTGCTGCAATTGTCGCGTCGCAAACCGGCGGCGCCATGAAACTGTTCCGAGCGGAAAAACGCCCGACGTTGGGGTCGGTCATCGGCCGAGGGCATTTGATTGTTGCGCTGGTGGGCGTGGCGATGGCCAGCGTTTCGCTGACGTTGCTCGGCGTACTGGCGTTACGGGTTTATGCCGATCACAACCTGCACTTGATCGCCCGTTCGATCAGCTACACCGTGGAAGCTGCGGTGGTGTTCAACGACAAGACGGCCGCCAACGAATCGCTGGCGCTGATTGCTTCCGCCGAAGAGGTCGCTGATGCCCAGGTGCTGGACAGCCAGGGACAACTGCTCGCGCATTGGCAGCGACCGGAAAACGGCTTGTTCTCTGAGCTGGAAATGCAGATCACCCGCGCCGTCCTGGAGAAACCCATCAGCCTGCCGATCGAGCATCAGGACCGTGAAATCGGTCGCGTATTGCTCACGGGTCATGGCGGTAGCCTGATGCGCTTTCTGCTCAGTGGTCTGGCGGGGATCATCCTCTGTACCGCGATTAGCGCCTGGGTCGCGCTCTACCTGGCGCGGCGCCAGTTACGCGGCATCACCGGCCCCCTGCGCAGCCTGGCCGCCGTCGCCCACGCCGCACGCAGTGAACGCGCGCTGGACCGCCGTGTGCCGCCGGCGAAGATCGCCGAACTCGACAACCTCGGCAATGACTTCAACGCCTTGCTCGACGAACTGGAATCGTGGCAAACCCATCTGCAAAACGAAAATGAAACCCTCGCTCACCAAGCCAGTCACGACAGCCTGACCGGTTTGCCAAACCGCGCCTTTTTCGAAGGGCGGTTGATCCGCGCGTTGCGCAATGCCGGCAAACACGATGAGCGCGTGGCCGTGTTGTTTCTCGACAGTGACCGTTTCAAAGGCATCAACGACAACTTCGGCCACGCCGCCGGTGATGCGGTGTTGGTGGCCGTGGCCAACCGCGTCCGTGCGCAATTGCGTGAAGAGGATCTGGTGGCGCGACTGGGCGGTGACGAGTTCGCGGTTCTGCTCACGCCGCTGCACAAGGTCGAAGATGCCGAGCGAATTGCCGACAAGATCCTCGCCAGCATGGACATGCCCATCGCGTTGCCGGGCGACACCAGTGTGGTGACCTCGCTCAGTATCGGCATTGCGGTTTTTCCCGATCATGGTGCCACGCCGGGGGCCTTGCTCGATGCCGCCGATGCGGCGATGTATCAAGCCAAGCGCCTGTCGCGCGGCGCCCAATTCACGGCCGGGACGGAGCACCCGGTCGATTCCGTGCAAACCAGGAGCTGACTCTCGTGTCCACACTGACCATTCGATCTTTTTACGCTGTGCTGTTGATGGCCGTACTGGCCCTGACCGGTTGCCAGACAGCGCCGCAAAAAGGCCTGACCCCGGCGCAAGTTGCGGTCCTCAAACAACAGGGCTTTGAATTGACTGACGAGGGCTGGGAGTTTGGCCTGTCCGGCAAAGTGCTGTTTGGCAGCGACGTCGAAAGCCTGAACACGCAAAGCACCGAGATCGTTGAACGCATCGGCAAGGCATTGCTGGGCGTCGGTATCGAGCGCGTGCGCGTCGATGGTCACACCGATGCATCGGGCAAGGAAACCTACAACCAGCAACTGTCCCTGCGCCGTGCGAAAAGTGTCGCCAACGTCCTGCGCACAGTCGGCATGAAGGACGAGAACATCCAGCTGCAGGGCCTGGGCAGCAAAGAGCCGGTGGCGTCCAACGATACGGCAGCGGGTCGCACGGAAAACCGCCGGGTCTCGATTGTGGTCAGCGCCGACTAATCGGCGAACTGCATGTCGCGGGTTTGCCCCATCAGCAGGCCCTGATTACGCTCGGTCACCTCGCGGATGTAATCCCACAACAGGGTGATCCGCTTGAGCTTGCGCAGGTCCTCCCGGCAGTACATCCAGAACTGCCGGGTGATGTCGATGTCCTCCGGCAACACCGGCAGCAGGCGCGGGTCCTGCGCGGCGAGGAAGCACGGCAGAATCGCCAGAGAACGCCCCTGCTGTGCGGCGACGAACTGTGCAATCACGCTGGTGCTGCGCAAATGCGCACTGGCGCCTGGCAGCACGTTCGCCAGGTACAGCAGCTCCGAGCTGAACGCCAGGTCATCCACATAACTGATGAATTGATGCTTGCTCAAATCGGCCGGGCGGCGGATCGGTGGGTGTTGGTCCAGATAGTCCTGGGTTGCGTAGAGCTGCAAACGGTAGTCGCATAATTTGCAGCAGACGTACGGTCCATGCTCCGGGCGTTCCAGGGCAATGACGATATCGGCCTCGCGCTTGGACAGGCTGATGAAGTGCGGCAGCGGCAGGATGTCCACCGAGATCGCCGGGTAGGCGTCGACGAAATGGCTCAGCTGCGGGGTGATGAAAAAACTGCCGAAGCCTTCGGTGCAACCCATGCGCACGTGCCCGGAAAGTGCCACACCAGAGCCGGATACCTGCTCGCAGGCCATGTGCAATGTGCTTTCAATCGACTCGGCATAACCGAGCAAGCGCTGACCTTCGCTGGTCAGGACGAAGCCACTGGTGCGCGACTTTTCAAACAACAGCGTGCCGAGTGCCGCTTCCAGCGAACTGATCCGCCGCGACACCGTGGTGTAGTCGACAGCCAGCCGTTTGGCCGCGGTGCTGGCCTTGCGGGTGCGGGCGACTTCGAGGAAAAACTTGAGGTCGTCCCAGTTCAGCGAACCGAGGGAGGTGATGTTTTTTTGCATGATGGACGGGCTTATATGTGCGTTCTTATTAGAAGTTTGCACATCTATACTCCAAAAACAGTCCGACAACCAATTCGTGACACACGCCTCATTTCAAGGCGAACCTTTCGCCTTGGCTCCTACGATAAAAACAAGTTCTGGAGACCAGCATGAACGCATCGCTTACGCCCAACGACACCACGCTGCAGAAGGTCAAACTGCTGATCGACGGCGAGTGGGTCGAGTCGCAGACCACCGAATGGCACGACATCGTCAACCCGGCCACCCAACAGGTGCTGGCCAAAGTGCCGTTTGCCACCGCCGCTGAAGTCGATGCCGCCGTCAGCGCCGCCCAGCGCGCTTTCCAGACTTGGAAACTGACTCCGATCGGTGCGCGCATGCGCATCATGCTCAAGCTGCAAGCGCTGATCCGCGAGCACTCCAAACGTATTGCCGTCGTCTTGAGTGCCGAGCAGGGCAAAACCATTGCTGACGCCGAGGGCGATATTTTCCGTGGCCTGGAAGTGGTCGAGCACGCGTGCTCCATCGGCACGCTGCAAATGGGCGAGTTCGCCGAAAACGTCGCCGGCGGCGTCGATACCTACACCCTGCGTCAGCCGATCGGTGTATGCGCCGGCATCACCCCGTTCAACTTCCCGGCAATGATTCCGCTGTGGATGTTCCCGATGGCCATCGCTTGCGGCAACACCTTCGTCTTGAAGCCGTCCGAACAGGATCCGCTGTCGACCATGCTGTTGGTCGAGCTGGCAATCGAGGCCGGTGTACCGGCGGGCGTGTTGAACGTGGTTCACGGCGGCAAAGATGTGGTCGATGGCCTGTGCACGCACAAGGACATTAAAGCCGTGTCCTTCGTCGGTTCGACGGCCGTCGGCACCCACGTTTATGACCTGGCTGGCAAGCACGGCAAACGCGTGCAATCGATGATGGGCGCGAAGAACCACGCCGTGGTGCTGGCCGATGCCAATCGCGAGCAGGCGCTGAATGCGCTGGTCGGCGCCGGTTTCGGTGCCGCCGGGCAACGTTGCATGGCCACCTCGGTGGTGGTGCTGGTCGGCGCGGCGAAACAATGGCTGCCAGATTTGAAAGCGCTGGCGCAGAAACTCACCGTCAACGCCGGTAATGAGCCGGGCACCGATGTCGGCCCGGTGATCTCGAAGAAAGCCAAGGCGCGAATTCTCGACCTGATCGAAAGCGGCATCAAGGAAGGCGCCAAGCTGGAACTGGACGGCCGCGACATCAAGGTGCCGGGCTACGAGCAAGGCAACTTTGTCGGCCCGACCCTGTTCTCGGGCGTGACCACCGACATGCAGATCTACACCCAGGAAATCTTCGGCCCGGTACTGGTGGTGCTGGAAGTCGACACCCTTGATCAGGCGATTGCGCTGGTCAACGCCAACCCGTTCGGCAATGGCACTGGCCTGTTCACCCAGAGCGGTGCGGCGGCGCGTAAATTCCAGACGGAAATCGACGTCGGCCAGGTCGGCATCAACATTCCGATTCCAGTGCCGGTGCCATTCTTCAGCTTTACCGGTTCGCGCGGTTCGAAACTCGGCGACCTTGGTCCGTACGGCAAGCAAGTGGTGCAGTTTTACACGCAGACCAAAACAGTCACGGCGCGCTGGTTCGATGACGACAGCGTCAACGACGGCGTGAATACCACCATCAACCTGCGCTGAGGAATCGATCATGAAAATCGCATTTATCGGTCTGGGCAACATGGGCGCGCCAATGGCGCGCAACCTGATCAAGGCCGGCCACTCGCTGAGTTTGGTCGACCTGAACAAAACCGTGCTGGCGGAACTGGAGCAACTGGGCGGCAGCATTCGTGCTTCGGCCCGTGAAGCTGCTGAAGATGCCGAACTGGTGATCACCATGCTGCCGGCGGCGGTGCATGTGCGCAGTGTCTGGCTCGGTGAGGACGGTGTGCTGGCTGGCATTCGCCAAGGTGTGCCAGCGGTGGATTGCAGCACCATCGATCCGCAGACCGCTCGCGATGTAGCGGCCGCTGCCGCGAAACAAGGCGTGGCCATGGCCGACGCGCCGGTGTCCGGTGGCACGGGCGGTGCCACTGCCGGCACGTTGACCTTCATGGTCGGTGCCACCCCGCAACTGTTCGCCACCCTGCAACCGGTGCTGGCGCAAATGGGCCGCAACATTGTGCATTGCGGCGAAGTCGGCACCGGGCAGATCGCCAAGATCTGCAACAACCTGCTACTGGCGATTTCGATGGTCGGTGTCAGCGAGGCGATGGCGCTGGGCGATGCATTGGGCATCGACACCTCGGTGCTGGCCGGGATCATCAACAGCTCGACCGGGCGTTGCTGGAGTTCGGAGATGTACAACCCGTGGCCGGGCATCGTCGAAACGGCGCCGGCCTCGCGTGGTTATACCGGTGGGTTCGGTGCGGAACTGATGCTCAAGGATCTGGGGCTGGCGACCGAAGCGGCGCGTCAGGCGCACCAACCGGTGGTGCTCGGCGCGGTGGCGCAGCAGTTGTATCAGGCGATGAGCCAGCGCGGTGACGGCGGGAAAGACTTCTCGGCGATCATCAACAGCTATCGCAAGCCTGCAATTGAAGGGCAGCGCTGAACAAACTGTGGGAGCGAGCCTGCTCGCGATGACGGCGGTTGCTTCAACAAGGAAGTGACTGACGGTCCGCTTTCGCGAGCAGGGGAATTGCGTATATCAGAAATTGTTTGCCGGGAAATCACGTCGGGTGATCTCCCGGCTTTTTTGCATCAGGCAAACACGAAATATTTACGCACGGTCTCGACCACTTCCCACGTGCCTTTCATCCCCGGCTCAACCACGAAAATATCGCCAGCACGCAGGTGGATCGGCGCCATGCCGTCCGGAGTAATCACGCAGTAGCCTTCCTGGAAATGGCAGTACTCCCACTTCACATAATCGACGCGCCATTTGCCCGGGGTGCAGATCCACGTACCCATGATCTTGCTGCCGTCTTCGCTGGTGTAGGCGTTGAGGTTAACGGTGTGCGGGTCGCCTTCGAGTTTTTCCCATTTGCAGGCATCGAGTACCGGCAGCGGATGAGTGTCGCGTAGAACGGTAATAGGGGCGGTCATGTGTCGGCTCCAGACAAGGCGATCAAGCGGAAGCTGCACCCTATAGCGCCGTGCTTCTGCCCAGATGTCTGTGCTCGACATGCAGATATCCATAAACGCTGCCAGGTTTACGGATGGAGACGTAAACCTTCCAGCAAAATCAATTAACGGCAGTATTGATCTAAAACAAAGGCTATGAAGTTATAACTATTTTACTTGTCTGGTTTTTACTTTTAGTACGTCTGTTCCGTTGCGTCCTTAGTTGCTTTCGATAGTCAGCCTGCCCGATAGCGCGGGCGCCCCACCATACCCCGTCTTTGTTAAGTAAATAAGTCGTTCGCCGCACCAAGGAGGTGCGGTGTCTGTGGGGTTTTGCAGACTTTTTTCGAGTTGTAAAAAAACCTTGAATAGTTCGTTGACTCTCCCCTTAAGGGCAGAGTTTAGATTCCCGCCGCGTGAGAAGTTGCTGTGGGAAAAGTTACTTTTCATAAGTCGAATTCATGAAGTAGTCACGACATATAGGGAGATAGAAATGAACAATCCATTGGACTTGGAACATGTCGTTGCCAGCACTCGCGAAATCCTCGCACAGCTGTTGGTGATGGATGCGAATGACATCGAAGAAAACAGCAGCATCGTCGAAGACCTCGGTGCCGACTCGCTGGACATCGTCGACCTGAGCTTCCAACTGGGCCGCCAATATGGCTGCACACTGCCGAAAACCAGCGTGCTTGACCATGCGGTGGCGGTTTGCGGGGATGCCAGCGAGTTTCTCGCCAACGGTCGCATTACCGAAAGTGGCAAGCACCTGCTTGAGCAAAGCCTCAGCGCCTACACCCCGGATCAACTGAAGGCGGGCATGCAACCGGCTCAGGTGTTCGCCGCGACTACCGTGCGTAACTGGGCCAACCAGTGCCGCAATCTTTTCAACTACCTGCCGGCCACCTGCCCGGATTGCAACGCTCACCAAGCGGTTCTGAACGAACGTCAACAAGTGGTCTGCGGTGCGTGCAGTGCACGTCTGGTGCCGGCGGATGGCGATGAAGTGTCGCGTCAATTGGTTGAGCAGTTTGTCACCACTCACGCCAAAGAAGCGGTGTAGGAGTTCTCATGCGGGCACGAGAAGTCTATGTGGGCGGGTTCGGTCTGGTGGCGCCGATGGCGCTGGACGCTGCCACGTTGTTCGAGCGGATTTGCCGGAAGCAATCCTGTGTCCGCGAACATCCTCGGTTCAAGGCGCTGGGATTCAACAACAGCGCCGCCGGTTTTATCGACGATACGCAGTGGCAGCGGATCGGGGCCGGTTTCGGTGGCAACGCGGCGCTGCACCCACGGCAAAGTGTGCTGGCCGAATACGTTGCCCGGCAGGCGCTGGAGCATGCCGGTCTGACACCGGCAGACTTTGCCCACAGTCGCAGCGGTCTGTTTCTGGGCGCCAACAAGTACTGTGCCGACAGCCACGACCTGCAGCGGCTCAGCCGGTGCATGGATGAGGCCGGACGCGTCGACCTCGACCGTCTGCTGGACAGTCCGGCAGCGTCCAGCGCGACTTTCACCCGGCGGGTCGATCAACAGACGCAGCACCTGGCCGATCGGCTCGGCATCCGCGATCACATCTCGACCCATTCCGATGCCTGTGCCGCCGGCACTATGGCCATCGGCAGTGCTTACCGGGCGATCGAGCGCGGAGAGATCGATCTGGCTATCTGCGGCGCCGTCGAACTGATGGCCAACGAACTGCCTTATTACATGTTCAACAGCCTCGGCGCGCTCTGTCAGGCCGACTTGCCGGCGAGCGAACAAAGCCGCCCGTTTATGCCTGACCGTAGCGGTTTTGTCCTCAGCGAAGGCTCGGCGATGGTCATTCTCGAATCCGCTGAACACGCCCAACGGCGCAAGGCTGCGCCACTGGGCCGGGTGTTGGGTTACGCGAATGTCTGCGAGGCGCAGAAAATGACCTCCAGCAGTCGCGACGGCAGTAAATACGAGGAATGCATGGAAGCCGCAATCGAAGACGCCGGGCTGCTGCGCAGCGCCGTGCAACACGTCAACACCCACGGCACCTCCACGCAGGCCAATGACAGTTGTGAAGCGTTGGCGCTGCAGCGTCTGTTCGGCGGCTGCCAGGACTTCATGACCTTCACCGCCAACAAGTCCGCCATCGGGCACTCCCTGGCAGGCAGTGGTGCGATCGAAGCGGTGCTGTCGCTGATGAGCCTGCGTGACGGTGTGCTGCTGCCGACCCTGAATTACGACTCCGAGCGTGCCGAATACCCTTCGCTGAAGTTCTTGAGCGAGCCGGTGCGACAGCCGATCAGCGTGGTGATGTCCAACTCGTTCGGCTTTGGCGGCATCAACAGCTCGCTGGTTCTGGGGAGGGCATGACATGAACCGAGCCATCTACCTGAATGCCGCTGCGGTGCTGAATGTGGCGGGCAGTGAATGCGCTGACTTGCTCGGCACACCCTGTGCGGCGCAACCGTTGGCATTTGACGCACAGCGTCAGGCGTTTGCCTTGCCGACACCGCGACTGGCCAGTGACCTGTTTGATCGCAAGATCCAGCGCAGCGTCGAACCGCAGGGCTTACGGCTGTTGCATTGCGCTGCACGGCTGGCGCCAGCACTGGCGGCGCTGCAATTGCCCGCTTCACGCATTGCCCTGACAGCGGCCATTCCTGAAGTCGACGCGCCGAGTCCTTGCTGGGATGCGGTGCAGGCGATCATCGAACAGCCGCAAAAACAACTGGCGCAGTTATTGGCCAACACACCGCCCCTGCATGCGCTGACCCTGCTCAACAGCAGCGTCATGGCCTATGTGGCTGAAGCATTGAATTGCCATGGGCCAATGGGTGGATTTTGTTCTCAGGACAACGCCGGGCTGGATGCGCTGATCGAAGCTTGCCAGCAGATTGGCGAGCGACATGCCGACGCCGCGTTGGTGGTCAGCAGCAGCCCGAACCTGACCCCGGCCCTGTATCTGCGCGAGCCCGATCAGGCGAACGAAGCGATTTTCGGTGAGGGCGCCGCCGCGCTGTTGCTGGCGTCGACACCGCCGCCGGGTGCGGCACACGCCGTGCGCATTGCCGGATTTGCCCGCGGTTACAGCAACGATCCGCAACGCTCTGTGGCGGTGGGTCGGCGCGTCATCGATCAGGTCCTGAGCGTCGAAAAACTGCGGGTCGGCGACGTCGAGCATATCGTCGGCAATTGCGCTGACGGGCAAGTGATGAAGTTGCTCGAAGCTTTCCCGCGCGAGATTCGCAGTACCCGCGCCATGACCGGCGAACTGGGCGCCAGCGGCTTGCTGACAGAGGCCGCACTGACTTTGCATCTCAGCGGTGATACGGCGGCGGCACCGGGTTACACGCTGCTCGTCAGCCACACTCGCGCCGGTCACTGGGGCGCATTGCTGTTGGCCAGTGAAACCATGGAGAAGCACGCATGAGTGCGACACGGATTGTGATCACCGGCATGGGCGCCGTCACCGGTTTCGGTTTCGAATGGCAGACCCTCTGGGAAAAAATGCTCGGCGCCGAACATTGCGTGCGGCCATGGCAGCCGGACGACTTGCAAGAGGCGTCGTTCGCGGTGCGTTATGCCGCGCCTGTCGACATGCGCCTGTTGCCGGAAAAACTGCACAGCCATCCGGCCTGGACGATGCCGCTGGAAAAGCGCAGTCGGTTTGGCTGGGTGGCTGCCACCCAGGCAGTCGGTGACAGCGGCTTGCAGCCAGAACAGTTGCGTGGCGCGGCGGTGCTGTGTGCCTCGGGAGCACCGCAGCACATGCTCGCCGACATGCTGCTGACCGAAGCCCCGAATGGTGGCACCCCGAGCTGGTCGTACCTGATGCCACGGGCCGGGCAAGTGAATGCCGATGGCTCACTGCGCCAGAGCAACGATCGTCTGGCGCGGGTAATCGCCGACGACCTGGGCTGTGAAGGACCGGTGATCAATATCAGCAGTGCCTGTGCCGGTGCTTCACAAGCCATTGGCAATGCCTTCCAGATGATTCGTCGCGGAGAAGTCAGCGTTGCGCTGGCGGGTGGCGCCGACTCGGTGCTCAACCTCGACACCATGGCCGCGTTGTATCTACTCGGTGCCGCGTCGGGCGAGCAGCGCTGGGGCGCGGATCTGTGCCGTCCGTTCGATCGTGACCGCAGCGGTCTGATTGCCGGCGAGGGCGGTGGTTTTGTCGTGCTGGAAAGCCTCGAACATGCCTTGGCCCGTGGCGCCACGCCGTATGCCGAGGTGTTGGGTTTCGGCAGCAGTCTGGACGCCTACAAAGTCACCGCACCGCAGCCGGAAGGACGCGGTGCGGCACTGGCGATGCAGGCCGCGCTCGACGACGCCGGGCTACGGCCGCAGCAGATCGATCTGATCAACGCCCACGGCACCTCTACGCCGCTCAACGACGTGGCCGAAACCCTGGCGATTAAAAGCGTGTTCGCCGAACACAAGCACTATCAAGCCTTGGCTGTCAGCGCCAACAAATCACAGTTCGGTCACCTGATCGCAGCCGCTGGCGCACCGGAATGCATCGTCACCGCGTTGGCCTGCCTCAACGATCTGGTCACGCCAACAGTGAACCTGCATGACGCCGACGAACAGTGCGATCTGGATTACTGCGCCGGGCAAGCCGTCAGTCGCCGAGTGGATTACGCGCTGAGCAATTCCTTCGGTTTCGGTGGCCTCAATACTTCGCTGGCCCTTGGCAAATATCGGGAGCAGGGACAATGACTGACACCACTGTACGTGTCGCGATCGCCGGCAGCGGCTGTGTCTTGCCCACCGGCTGGGGCGTTGAGGGTTTCTGGTCGTCGGCCCGCGGAGGGCGTAGCGCGATCTCGCCCCTGAACTCGTCGTTGTTCCACAGCGAGCGGGTCATTGCGTTCGGGCACATCGCTGATCGAGATCATCAACGTAGCCGTCAGGACGTTGCGCAAAACCTCCAACGTTACTGCCCGCCGGCGGTGATCTGGGGCGTCAGTGCGGTGCGCCAGGCGTTGGCCGAGGCCGAGCTTGAACCGGGCCGCGACAACGTGCGTTTTGGTCTCTATTGCTGCCAGGGCGGTTACACCCATCCGTCGCTCGCGTCTTACGGCGAACTGTTGCACGAGTGTCAGACCGAGAGCGGTGCCGACATGCAGCGTCTGGCCAAGCGCGTGTTGCAGGAACGTGCACTCGATCCGTTCCTGGTGCTCAAGAGCCTGAGCAACGGTTTGCTCGGCGTCGTCAGTCTGGCCTTGAAGCTTGAGTGCGAATGCAACGCCTACATGCAAGGCGTGGCCGGCAATCTGGCGGCGCTGCGCGAAGCCTGCGCGGCGTTGCAGAGCGGGCGGATCGATGCGGCCATTGTGGTGGGCGCGGGTAGTGAACTGGATCCGCTGGCCCTCGCCGCACTGGCCGAGGCGGGGGTGATCAGCACCGACGGTTCGCCAAGCCTGCGTGCCTTTGATCGCCAGGGCCGTGGCGGCATTGCTGGCGAAGGTGCGGCGGCGCTCGTACTGCGCCGCGCCGATGACCTGCCGGCAGGGCCGCAAACTTGCCTGACAGCACTGTTCGCCCATCCGCGTCTGGACTCGCTGAGCTTGCCTGACAAACAGGTGGATCTGTTGATCAGCAGCGCCACTGGCGATCCGCACAAGGATGCCGATCTGGCCCGCACGCTGGCGCGAACCGGCGCCGCGCACATCACCAGCAGCACGCCGCTGACCGGCATGCTCAGTGGTGCACCGAGCCTGGTTGACCTGATCTTTGCCCGGCAGGCTTTGCAGGCGCAGAGCATCCCGCCGGTCAGTGGCCTGGAGCAACCGCTGGATGCGCATCTGCCGTTCGTTATCGGCGGGCCGCGCGATGCCGTGCTCCACGATTGCCTGGTCATCAACCGCGACGACAACGGTTTTAGCGCCGGTTACCAACTCGAATTTCACGCGGCTGACTGACCGTCGGCACGCAACGAAACGCAGCTGATTTTTTACTCAAGGGATAGAACTGTCATGGATTACCGCGATTACGTACGGCCGAAATTCGTTGAATTGATGCAGGCCCTGGGCCTGGAATGCCAATTCCACAGAGCGCTGGGCAGTAAATTGTTTTACCGCGACCGCCAGGGCGAAGAGGTGACGGTTACTGACTTCCTCGGCGGTTACGGCGCCGCGCTGTATGGCCACAACGATCCGCAATTTGTCGATCAACTCGTCGACCTGTTGCGCGCCGATGTGCCGTTCAACGCGCAGATGTCGGTGCGCGGTGCGGCTGGTCAGTTGGGGCGTGAACTCAGTGAAGCGTTCAACCGTGAGCTGAACAACAGCGAACGCTACATTTCGACCTTTTCCAACAGTGGCGCCGAGTCGGTGGAAATCGCCGTCAAGCACGCCGAATACCGTCGTCAGAAAAACCTGCAGAAGCAATTCGACGAGCGTGATTTCGCCCTCGCCAATCTGGTTGCCAGCGACAAGGCTTACGTCGAACTGGACATCGACGATCTCGATTTGCCCGCCGGCCTGCTGCCGCAGAATCTGTCCTGCGTCACCGTGCGCCAAGTGGCCGAAGCGGTGCGTCAGCACAACCTGGCGCAGTTGCATGTCGAGCCGGTGTTCCTCGCTGTGCGCGGCAGCTTCCACGGCAAACTGGTGAACACCGTTCAGTTGACCTATGGCAAGCAGTACCGCAAGCCGTTCGCCCGTTTCGGCCTCAACGTCGAGTTCATCGACCCGCAGCAACCCCAGCAATTGCAAGAGCTGCCGGCCCGTCATATCCGTCATTGGCTGAGCCTGGAATGGAGCGGCGAAACCCTGCAGGTTCGCCGTGAGGCGTTCAGTGCGATCACCGCTGTATTGCTGGAGCCGATCCAGGGCGAGGGCGGCATCAACGAGTTCGCCAATGAGTTCTATCTGGGCCTGCGGCGCCTGTGCAACGAGCAGCAATGCCCGCTGATCATCGATGAAGTGCAATCCGGTTTCGGCCGCACCGGCACTTTGCTTGGCGCCAGCCATTTCAACTTGCAGGGTGATTACTACTGCCTGTCGAAAGCCTTGGGCGGTGGCCTGATGAAGATTGCCGCGACGGTGATTCGCGCCAGCCACTACGAAAACGATTTCAGCTACATCCACAGTTCGACCTTTGCCGAAGATGACGCGTCCTGCCATATCGCCCTGTCGGCCTTGCGCCGTCTGTTCGAGAACGACAGCGCGATGCTCAAGGACGTGAACAAGAAGGGCGAGTACCTCAAGGCTTCGCTGCTGGAACTCAAAGCAGCGTACCCGGACGTCATCGCCGACGTGCGTGGGCGCGGCTTGCTGCTGGGCTTCGAACTGCACGACCTGACCGGCACCAGTTCACTGGTTCAGGCATCGGCGCAGTACAACGATGCGCTGGGCTACATCATCGCCGGCTACCTGCTGCAATTCGAATCCCTGCGCGTGGCGCCGTCGGGCAGCAACGCCAATGTGATTCGTCTGGAACCGCCGGTGTGCATCACCTTCGAAGAAATCGACGGCTTGATCGGCTCCCTGCAGAAAGTCTGCGACATGTTGCGCCGCCGCGATGCCTTCCCGCTGGCGGCTGGTGTGTGTGCCGACAGCATCGCGCAAGTGCCGGCCCGCGAGGTCAGCTTCAAGGAGGATGAAAGCCTCCCAAAGTCTGATGAGAACGTGCGCGTGGTGGCGCGCGTGGCGTTCATCAACCATCTGATTGATTCGGACATGCTCAGCGACGTCGATCCTTCACTGTCGACCCTGAGCGCTGAACAGAAACGCGAGTTCATCAAACGCATGGCCCCCGAGCGCCGTGCCGCGCCAATCGGACCGGTGCAGATTCGCTCGAAACTCGGCACCGCCGTGGAATTCACCCTGTACCCGCTGTGCATGGATTCCGATGCGATGGCGGCGTACATCGCCAGCGGTGATCTGCAAACCATCCGCGAAGAAGTCGGCAACCGCATCAAGGATGCCCGCGCCGATGGCTACACCGTCGCCGGGCTGGGCATGTACACCTCGATCGTCACCAACAACTGCCAGGCCCTGCAGATTCCTGACATGGCGCTGACTTCCGGTAATGCACTGACCATCGGCATGGGCCTGGAAGCCATCGAACAGGGATGCAAACAGCAAGGCCTTGAGCTGGGCGAGCAGACCGCTGCGGTGGTCGGTGCCGCCGGCAACATCGCCTCGACCTACGCCTCGCTGCTGTCGACCAGTGTCGAGCACCTGATCCTCATCGGCAGCGGTCGCGACGGTTCGCTGCGCCGTCTGGAAAAAACCGCGCAACAGATTTACGCCGAAGCCGCCCGCGCGATTCTCAAGGGTGTCGCCGAACACGATCGCCTCGCCCGTCGCCTGCAGCAAATTGATGGAATCGATGGACTCTTGCAGGCCCACGGCAGCAGTGCCGATCTGGGGCTGCGCGTAGCGAAACTGGTCGAAGAACGCTTGGGCGCGAACGCCTTCATCACCGTCAGCAACGATCTTGATGTGCTGAAACAGGCACGCATCGTGCTCTGCGCGGCGAACGCACCGCAGCCGTTTCTCTTTGCCGAGCACTTCGCCGAAAACAGCGTGATCTGCGACATCGCCGTGCCGCTGAACGTTGACCAGAACCTCGCTAGCCAACGCTCCGACGTGCTCTACATGCACGGCGGCATCGTGCAGACGCCGCTGGGCGATGGCCTGGTGAAAAACGTTCGCGCCTATCTCAAGCAAGGTCAGTTGTACGCGTGCATGGCCGAGTCGGTGCTGATGGGCCTGTCCGGTATGAAACAGCACTACTCCTACGGCGACATCAGCCGCGAGCAAGTGCAGCAGATTCGTGCACTGGCGGCGACTCACGGCTTCAGCCTCGCGCAGTTCAAAACCGACAACTCGCTTTAAGGAACGGTCATGCCGAATAAAGTAGCAGTAGTGACCGGTGGCAGTCGCGGCATCGGTCGGGCGATTGTCCAGACCCTGGCCGGGGCGGGTTATCAGATCGCGTTCAGTTACGTGCGCGATGAAGTCGCCGCGATGGCTTTGCGCGATGAGGTTCAGGCGTCGGGCATCGATTGCCTGGCGTTGCAGTGCGATGTCAGCAGCGGCGACAGCATCAAGGCGTTTTTCGAACGGGTCGAGGAGCATTTCCAGCGTATCGATCTGTTGGTCAATAACGCCGGCATCACCCGTGATGGCTTGCTGGCGACGATGTCGGCGCGCGACCTGGTCGAGGTGATCCAGACCAACCTGATCGGCACGATGCTGTGCTGTCAGCAGGTGGTGCCGGGCATGTTGCGCCAGCGCAGCGGTTGCATCGTCAACATCAGTTCGGTGGCGGCGCAGAAACCCGGTAAAGGCCAAAGCAACTATGCCGCCGCCAAGGGCGGAGTCGAATCGTTGACCCGTGCCTTGGCGGTGGAGCTGGCGCCGCGCAACATTCGCGTCAACGCGGTCGCCCCGGGCATCGTCAAGACCGAGATGAGTACGGCGCTGATTGGCAGTCAGGAGGAAGAAATCCAGTCGCGTCTGTTGATCAAACGCTACGCCGAACCGGAAGAAATCGCCGAAGCGGTGCTGTACCTCGCCGATCGCGGTTTGTACCTGACCGGGGAGGTCCTGTCGGTTAACGGCGGGTTGAAAATGCCATGAGCCGGACGATTCTGATTACCGGAGCGGCGAAAGGCATCGGTCGCGCGGTCGCCGAAAATTTTGCCGCCGACGCCGGCAATCGCCTAATCCTGCTGGATCTCGATCTGGCCGAACTGCAGCGCTGGGTCGACGAGCAGCAGGAGCAGATCAAGGCGCGGGTCGAAACCCATGCGGCGAACATTGCTGACCTGCCGGCCATGGAGGCGTTGTTCAAGACCCTCGGTTCGCAAGTCGAATACGTTGATGTGCTGGTCAACAGCGCCGGCATCTGCAACGAGAACGAACCGGAAGATCTGCACAACTGGCACAAGGTGATTTCGGTCAACCTCAATGGCACGTTCTACGTGACCTCGTTGTGTCTGGCGCTGATGCCTGACCGTGGGCGGATTATCAACATGTCGTCGATCCTCGGCCGTGCCGGCAAGGTGCGCAACACCGCGTACTGCGCCTCCAAGCACGGCATCGTCGGCATGACCAAGGCGCTGGCGCTGGATCTCGCTTCGCGGCAGATCACCGTCAACGCGATTCTGCCAGCGTGGATCGACACGCCGATGTTGCAGGGTGAACTGGCGACGCAAGCGGCGATTGCCGGGCTGACCCAGGAACAGATCGTACGCAACGCGAAGAAGAAACTGCCGATGCGCCGTTTCATCCAGAGCGAGGAGGTGGCGGCGATGGTGCGTTACCTGGCCAGCCCCGAGGCTGGCGGGGTGACCGCGCAGAGTCTGGTGATCGATGGCGGTGTCGGGTTGGGAATGTAGCGATGCCTCGATTTCACAACAGTCACATCGTGTGTGCGGTATGGGCGTGCATGGCTGCGCCCACCGCGATGGCCGAATTTACCGTCGCTGATCTGAAGCCCGATTACGCCGACGGTGAAGTCGGCGTGGCCACGGCCATGCGTCTGCACGGCGACGACCAGATCACGCAAAAAGCCGTGTATTTCAAAGCCAACCTGGAAGACAACTGGGAGGGCGGTTACTACAAGGCCAAGGGCCGCGTGCGTTACGACGCGCGCTACGACGGCAACAATCCGTACAGCGAACGGGCACGCGACAAATACCGTTTCGACGCCGATTGGCGGCACCTCTACGTCGGCCATTCGCTGGGTGACGGAGAGGTGACAGTGGGCTGGCAGCAAGTGGTCTGGGGCCGCGCGGATGAATTGCGTGTGCTCGATCAGATCAACCCGCTGGACTATCGCGACGGTCTGACGCCGCTGCTCGAAGACAGCCGCATCGCCGTGCCCATGGTGCGCTTTGCGCAACCGGTGGGCGAGTGGGAACTGGAGGCGCTGTGGATCACTGACTTCGTGAAAAACCAGGCGCCGGTTGAGGGCAGTGAATTTGCCGCGCCACTGTTTGCTACGCCGGACCCGCAGTATTTCCTGCTCGATTCCAAGCCCGGCTATGACGGCGACAAAGGCTATTCCTATGGCCTGAGCGCCAACGGCCGGATCGGTGCGGTGGACACCAGTTTTGTCGCCTTGAGCGCCCGTCAGCAAGACCCGGTGTACGCGGTCGAAGGCCTCGCCGACGACGGCCGCACGCGGCTGGAACGGCAGTTTCCCCGTTACACCATGGGCGGTGCCGGGCTGGCGATCGACGCCGGGCACAGCATCGTGGTGCGCAGCGAGGTGGCGTATTTCGACAACTGGCGCGTGACCAATCCGACCCGCGCCTACGGTGCCGACAGTACGCCGATGGTCAAGTCGCTGCTGGGTGTCGACTATCTGTTGCGCGACTGGCTGATCTCCGCGCAATGGCAGGAACAAGTGCTGCTCGACTGGCAGGACGGCATGTTGCAGGACAAACACGAACCGCTGTTCACCCTGTCGGCCGAAGGCACTCATTGGCAAGACCGCCTCAAGAGTCGTCTGGTGGTCGCTGGCTCACCGCCGTTTCAGGACGACGCCTTGCTGCAAGGCATCTTCACCTACAAACCGGTCGACTACATCAAGCTCGGGCTGGAAGTGGATGTGTTCTTCGGCAAGCCCGAGAAGACTTTCGGCGAGTACAGCAAGCGCGATCAAGTACGGCTGTCGGCCGGTTATCTGTTCTGACCCATCACGCCTGCCGCTCTCGCGCAGGTGCACTCATCCAACGAAAAGGAAGTTGTTATGTTGCCGTTTTTGAAAAGTCTGACCACCGCCGCACTGATCCTCGGTAGCGCCTGCGCCAGTGCCGCCGAGGCTGGCAATGCCGATGAGATCATCCGTCAGGTACGCGATCGCAATGACGGGAACAGCTTCATGTCCCAGGTCTCGCTGATCCTGCATGACAAGAAAGGCAATACCCGCGTTCGCGAGTTCACCTATCTGCAAAAGGATTACCCGGACAGCGACAAGTTCAGCATGTACTTTTCTGCGCCGACTGACGTGCGTGACGTGGCCTTCCACATCGAAAACCCGCACGAAACCCTTGGCCTGGAAGACAGCCAGTGGATGTACTTGCCGGTCAGCCGCCAGACCCGCCGCATCTCCACCACCGACAAGCGCGGCTCGTTCATGGGCAGCGAGTACTCGTACGCCGATCTGGACAAGATCCGCGTTAAAGACTACTCGCAGAAACTCGTCGGCGAAGAACAGATCAAGGGCCGCGACTGCTACGTGATCGAGCGCGAACCGGTGTCTCCCGAGGTGCTGGCCAAGACCGGTTACAACAAGCTGAAGGTGTGGATCGACAAGCAGAATTTCCTGGTCATGCGTCAGGATTTCTTCGACGTCAAAGGCGTGTTGATCAAGCAGATGCGCACGCAGAAAGTCGCGACCATCGATTCGATCGACAGCATCGTGCTCAGTGAAACCGAGCACTTCATCGACGGTACGCGTTCGGAAATGCGCTTCAACCAGTTGCAGTACAACGTTTCTCTGGAAGACCGCCTCTTCACCCAGACCGCCATCAAACGCGGGCTGAAAACCGGTGACCTGCCGGACTTTGCCGTGTCTGCCCGCTAAGCGCCGACCCCGACGACCTGGAACCGCATGATCATGGAAAGATATCTGAATTTCGTCGAGCGCTATGCGCGGGCGATTGTTTTCCTGCTGGTGGCGATTACGGCGTATTTCACTTATACGCTGGGCGCGCTGGTGTCCGACACCAACCCTTATCTGCTCAAGGAAAGCCACCCGGCGCGCAAGACCATCATCGATTTGCAGGGTGAGTTCACCGGCACGTTCGACTCGGTCATGGTGGCGCTGAACAACCCGCAAACGGTGTTCAACAAATCGACGCTCAACGCGCTGTTTTCGATGTCGCAATCGGTGCGCAAGATGATTCTGGCCAACGATGCCGACAAGGAGCAGTTGGCGCAAATCGTCGCCCGGCATGCAGGCGACAGCCGTGCGCAGTTGTTGACCCGGGATATTCTCGAGGATGGCTTTTCGCAGAACGATTACGCCAACGCCAAGGCATTGCGTGATCATGCCCAAAGCCAGAACTGGGACGCCCATGATCAGTTGTTCCTGACCTTTCTCGCCGAGCGGATCAACCCGATCCGCGAAATGGCCTCGATGGGCGACCTGGAAAACATCGTCCTGACCGACGACGGCGAGCTGTTGATCCACAAAACCCTGAATGCTTATGACATGGACCCGGCGCTGGTCGAGTCGCAGATCATGGGCAACGAACTGATGGTCGACGGGGTGGTGTCCAAGGACAAGAAAGTCGCGATGCTGGTGGCCGAACTCGGCACCAAGCAGGACGACGCTCAGGCGCAACTGCGGGCTTATCAGATCGTGCGCGGCATCGTCGCGCAATATCAGGCCGAACACCCGGAGTACAAGGACGAAATCTTCATTGCCGGCATGCCGATCTTCATCGCCGCGCAACAGGAAATCATCGATCACGACCTGGCCGTGCTGTTCCCGATCGTGTTTTTGCTGATTACCTTGCTGCTGATTTTCTTCTTCCGCAAACCACTGGGCGTGCTGTTGCCGCTGTTCAACATTCTGTTCTGCACCATCTGGACCTTGGGCCTGATGGCGCTGTTGCGGGTGCCGTTCGACCTGCTGACCAGTGTGCTACCGGTGTTCCTGTTCACCATTTGCTGCTCGGATGCGATCCACGTGATGGCTGAATATTACGAGCAGAAAAACGCGGGCAAGAGCAATCGTGAGGCCAACCGTGAAACCCAGCGCTTGATGGTGGTGCCGGTGGTGTTGACGACCGTGACGACCATCGCCACGTTCATGATTTCCACCACCAACAACATTGTCAGCATCCGCAATTTCGGCGTGTTCATGTCGATCGGTCTGACCGCGGCGCTGATCATTTCGCTGTTGCTGATTCCGGCGTGGATTTCCATCTGGGGCAAGGATCAGCCGCAGCAGGCCAAGGCTGAGGTACACAAGGAATCGATCATCTCGCGGTATCTGGTGGCGTTCTGTGCCTGGATGATCCGCTTTCGCAAACCGATCCTGATGGTCATGCTGCCGCTGTTGGCGCTGGCCACCGTGTTCACCTTTCGCGTCGATATCGAAGACTCCGGCATCGCTTACTTCAAGCCGGAAAGCCACATTCGCGTGTCCGATCAGTTCATCAACCACGCCAAAGTAGCGGGCACGGCGCCGGGCTGGATCGCGATCGACAGCAAAGAACCACGCGGCGTGCTGACCACCGAAGTGGTGCAGTTCATCGACAAGCTCGACCACTTCATCAAACAGCAACCGAACGTCAGTTACGGCTACTCGCTGGCCACTTACGTCAAGCGCATGAACCTGGTGCTCAACGACATGAACCCGGAGTATCTGCGGGTGCCGAATGCCGTTGAGAAGGTCTCGTCGGTCAATGACGACGGGCAGGTCGAGCAGTTTGAAGTGCCGGGCAATTCGCTGATCGAGCAACACGTGATGCTGTTCGAAAACGGTGGCGGTTCGGACCTGAACAACGTGCTCAACGCCGATTTCTCCAAGGCCTTGACCCTTTACACCATGACCTCGTCGGTCGCCAGCGACTATCAGGGCATGCTCGACCGCCTCGATGCCTGGTTGCTGGTCAACAAACCGGCCAACCTGGAGGTGACCCACGCCGGCACGCCGTTGATCTGGACGGGCGTCCTGCAGGAAATCACTCAGGGCCAGGTGCTGAGTTTTTCCCTGGCCTTGCTGGTCGTCACGCTGATGATGATGTACTGGCTCAAATCGGTGCGCCTCGGTGTGCTCGGCATGCTGACCTTGCTGACCACGTCGGTGACGGTCTATGGCTTCATGTTCCTGTTCGGCATTGAGCTGAACATCGGCACGACGCTGGTGACGTTCCTCGTGGTCGGCGTGGTGGATTACGCGGTGCACCTGCTGTCGCGGATCAAGTTGCTGGTGCAGCAGGGCAATGAGATCGACGCGGCTATTTTGCAGGCGATGCACAGCGTCGGCCGTTCGACGGTGATCAACGTGGTGATCTTCTCCGTGGGCTTCATGGCGCTGCTGTTTTCCGACTTCAAGCCGATTGTCGATCTGGGTGCACTGGTGGCGATGGCGCTGTTTTCCAGCGGAGTCATGACCATTGTCCTGGTGACGCTGGTGTCACCGTGGTTCTTTGCGGCGATAGCACCGGTGCATGCGCCGGTTCAAGCGCTGCGCACAGAAGGGGAGGCGGTACCGGGCTGATTCGCCAACGACCGGGCGCGCCTGCCCTGAGACGACAGGCGAACCCGGTCATGCGGCGCAGCAGGGTTTTCAGTTCAGTGTATTGACCGGGTTTTTTTCGCCATAGCGGGCGATGCGTTCGAACTGACATTCCTGGCGGGCGTCGTTGAGGTTGTGTTCAAACGCCTCAAGGCCATCATGCAATTGCTGCAAATCGCCGATCTGGGTCACCAGTTCGGCTTTTTTTTCGGCAATGGCTCGTTGCGCCATGTCCCACGGGAATTCGTCGCCGCGGTAGTTGTTGAGGATCACCTGCAGCTCTTTGAGCTTGAAGCCCAATTGCTGGGCGCACTTGATGAACGTCAACACCTCGACACTTTGCTGGCTGTAGATGCGGTATTTGCCTTCACGCTTGGGCTCGGGCAACAGGCCGATTTCTTCGTAATGGCGAATGCTTTTGACTGTGGTGCCCGACAGTTGGGCGGCTTTGCCGATATACATAAGGTCCGTCTCGATGATCAAACATAGCGTAGCGCGATCAGGCGTCATGCCGGATCGGCGGCGATTATATGTCCAATACCATCAGAAAATGGCAACTGCGCGTAAATGACGTGCACAGGCGACGGACGGGCTCGAGAAGGGAGCCCGAAGAGGCACTGACGGCGGCTTGTGCGCCGTCAGTTGAGGCGGCAGGAAAGCCTTAGACGGCGGCGGTCACGCGCGCCTGTTCCAGCCAGGCATCGCGCTGGTTTGGCTTGGAGCCAAGGATCGGCCCGAAGGTCAGCGTCTTCAGTGGCTTGATGCCGCAGAATTCCAGCGTGGTCTTGCGCATCTGATTCAGCCCCGGCATCCCATAGATCCATTTGTAGTACCAGTACGGCGTGTCCATGGTCACCAGCAAATGCGCGGTACGGCCCTTGAGCAGCTTGTCGGGGAAGGCTTTGCCTTCGCGATATTTGAAGGCGAAACCCGGCAGGAAAATCCGGTCGACGAAGCCTTTCAACAGTGCCGGAATCCCGCCCCACCAGATCGGATAGACGAATGTCAGGTGCTCGGCCCAGGTGATATCGGCCTGGGCTTGCAGCAGGTCCGGCTCCAGTGGCTGCACCTTGTTGTAGCCTTCGTGCAGGACCGGGTCGAACTCCAGCGCATCCAGACGCAGCAGCCGCACGTCATGCCCGGCGTCCTTGGCGGCCTGAACGTAAGTCTCACTCAATGCCCCGCAAAAGCTGTCGGTGGAGGGGTGACCCAGTATCACGAGCATTCGTTTGCTCATTGTGTGTACTCCTGAAATGAAGCTCACAGGATAGAGTCTGCCCCTAGCGGTAGAGTCAAGGCACCAGCGCATCAAACAAGGCCCGGGCGTAACCGGGCAGGTGGTCGAAGTCCCGCGCACACAGTTGCAAGGTGCGATGCGCCCAGACTTCGTCCAGCGGCCGGCACGTTACCGAGTGCACCGCCGCCCAGCGCTCGATGGCCACCTTGGGCACGATGGCCAGCCCCGCACCTCGCGCCACCATGCGCATGACGCCCTCGAAGCCATCGGCACGGATCCGGATCGACATGCGCTGGCCGATGTGCAGCGCTTGTTCCTCCAGGTGAATCGCCAGCGCGCTGTGGCTGCCAAGCGCAACATAGTCGTGCGCCAGGGTTTCACCAAACGTCAACGACGCCTGACTCGCCAAAACATGCTCAGGGGGCAGGATCAGCACCAATGGATCGTCGCGAAAGGGCCGGGTCTGCAGACCGTGGGTGTCGACCGCATCGGAGACGATCCCGAGGTCCGCCGCGCCTTGGCGCAAGGCATGGGTGATGCGCGCGCTGGGCAACTCCTGCAAGTCGATGTCGAGATTGGGATGATCGCGCAGGAAGTCCGCGAGTACTTCCGGCAGGTATTCGGTGATCGCCGTGGTGTTGCACAGCAAACGCACCTGACCTTTGACGCCTTGGGCATAGTCGGCCAGATCCTGCTGCAGGCGTTCGGCCTGTTGCAGGAGGATGCGCGCGTGCTGGGCCAACGCTTTACCGGCCGGCGTCGGGGTGACGCCACGACGGCCGCGTTCGAGGAAATCGATGCCGAGCGAGGCTTCCATTGCGCGGATTCTGGCGCTGGCGGCGGCCAGGGATAAATGTCTGCGGACGGCGCCGGCGGTGATGTTGCCGGTGTCGAGGATGTGCAGGTAGAGGCGCAGGTCGGTGAGGTCGAAGTGCATGATTGGCAGCCTCTGGTTTTTGTGGTGTCTGGGCTGGCCCCATCGCTGGCAAGCCAGCTCCCACAGGTTTCAGGGTTGATCTCTAAATGTGTGAACAACAAAAATACTGTGGGAGCTGGCTTGCCAGCGATGAGGCCAACAGCTTCAAAAAAATATCAGCCTCTTGTCCAGTGAGAGGCACCCTCAGTATATGGCAGATTTTCAGCCAACCCCGACTGGCGCACAGTAGCGCCATGCACACACTCACAGATTTCTACCAACACCTCGGCCTAGCCCTGTCCCTGCTGGTCATCGTGACGTTCATGCTCGCCGGCCTGATCAAAGGCGTGATCGGCCTCGGCCTGCCTACCGTCGCCATGGGCTTGCTCGGTCTGGCTATGGCACCATCGCAGGCAGCCGCATTGCTGATCATCCCGGCAACCCTGGCCAACGTCTGGCAACTGGCTTTCGGCGGTCATCTGAAAGGACTGATCAAACGCCTCTGGCCGATGCTGCTGATGATTTTCCTCGGCACCGGAATAGGCACGTTATCGATCGGCATGGCGGGCGGGCATTGGGTGGTGCGCGGGCTCGGCGCGGCCCTGTTCCTCTATGCGTTGAGCGGTTTGTTTCTGCCAACGCTGAGCGTCAATCCACGCCATGAAGGTTGGCTGGGGCCGGCGTGTGGTTTGATCACCGGTGTCATCACCTCGGCCACCGGCGTCTTCGTGATTCCGGCGGTGCCGTACCTGCAAGCGCTGGGCTTGAATCGCGATCAACTGGTGCAGGCACTGGGCCTGTCATTCACCGTTTCGACGCTGGCATTGGCCGCTGGATTGCTCTGGCGTGGCGCCCTCGGTGGCGGCGAACTGAGTGCTTCGCTGCTGGCGCTGATCCCGGCCATTCTCGGTATGTTGCTGGGCCAATGGCTGCGCGAACGGATCAGCGCCGTGTTGTTCAAACGGGTGTTCTTTGTCGGTATGGGCGCGCTCGGCGCCCACTTGTTGATCAGCGGTTAGCCGAGGCTTCGCTGAGCATTTCGATCTGGCGGATATCGAAATCGCGCTCCAGATAGTCCATGCGCTGTTCAAAGAAAGCCTTCATGTGCGGCAAATTCGAATGCACGTCCAAGTGCGCCTGGGAGGCCCAGATCTCGTAGAAGATAAACAGCGTCGGATCTTCCTTATCACGCAGCATGTGGTACTCGATGCAACCTGGCTCGGCGCGGCTCGGTTCGACGTAGGCGCGAAACAGCGCTTCGAAAGCCTCGGCTTGTTCCGGGCAGGTCTTGGCGTGCAGGATAAAACCCAAGCGTTCACTCATCACAACGACTCCTCACATTCAGAATGCCGCGGATGTTATTGCAACAATCGGCGATGGATTCGTGCTTTTTGATCAAATGTATTTTGCGCAATCAGGCCTTATTCCGCGCGAGGCGGATCGTTAATCTGCCGCCATTCCAGTTTCCCTTCTCCATCCAGCCCAATGGCTGCGCCGAGGCTTTCTCATGAAAAAAGTGCTGTTGCTCAATGGCGGTAAAAAATTCGCCCACTCTGACGGTCGCTACAACGCCACCCTGCATGAAGCCGCGTTGAGCGTGCTGGATCGCGGCGGTTTCGATGTGAAAACCACCTTTATCGACGAGGGCTACGACGTTGCCGAAGAAGTGGCGAAATTTCTCTGGGCCGACGTGATCATTTATCAGATGCCGGGCTGGTGGATGGGCGCGCCATGGACGGTGAAAAAGTACCTCGACGAAGTCTTCACCGAAGGCCACGGCAGCCTCTACGCCAGCGATGGCCGCACCCGTTCCGATGCGTCGCAGAAGTACGGCAGCGGCGGTCTGATTCAGGGCAAGCAATACATGCTGTCGCTGACCTGGAATGCACCGCAGCAGGCCTTCGATGACCCGACTGATTTCTTTGAGGCCAAAGGTGTCGACGCGGTGTACTTCCCATTCCACAAGGCCAACGAGTTTCTCGGTATGACCGGGTTGCCGACGTTCCTTTGTGTGGATGTGATGAAGCGACCGAATATCGAGGCTGATGTGGCGCGTTATGAGCAGCATCTGACCGAGGTGTTTGGCCTCAAGGCTTGAGTGTTTCAAGCTACTATCGGTGGTAACAGCAAAAGATCGCAGCCTTCGGCAGCTCCTACAGGAACCCATTTCCATGTAGGAGCTGCCGAAGGCTGCGATCTTGGCGATTTCAAAGAGGACACCCGTGAAAGCCAGATCCGATGAGTTGCAGATTTTCGTCTGCGTGATCGAATGCGGTTCGATTTCCGCCGCCGCCGAACAGGTCGGGCAAACGCCTTCTGCGGTCAGTCGCACATTGTCGAAACTGGAAGCCAAGCTCGACACCACGCTGATCAACCGCACCACGCGGCGCATGGATCTGACCGAAGAGGGCAAGTATTTCTTCGAACAGGCCAAGCTGATTCTCGATCAGATGGATCAACTCGAAGAACGCCTGTCCTCGCGCCAGCAAACGCCGTCCGGGCGCCTGCGGATCAACGCCGCGTCACCGTTCATGCTCCACGCAGTGGTCCCGTACATCGACGAGTTTCGTCGTCTCTATCCGGACATCCAGCTCGAACTCAACAGCAATGACCTGATCATTGACCTGCTGGAACAAAGCACCGACATCGCCATCCGTATCGGCACCCTCGCTGACTCGACGCTGCATGCGCGCTCGCTCGGTTGCAGTCCGCTGCTGATCGTCGCCAGCCCCGCCTACCTGGAAAAACACGGCGCGCCACAGCAAGTCGCCGATCTGAGCGAGCACACTTTACTCGGCTTCACTCAGAACGAAGGCCTCAACCAATGGCCGCTGCGCTATGTGCACGGCGATCGCTGGCCAATCACCCCGGCCATCAGCGCCTCCAGCGGCGAGACCGTGCGGCATCTGGCGCTGGAAGGGCAGGGCATCGCTTGCTTGTCGCACTTCATGACCATCGACGACATTCGTGCCGGGCGCCTGAAAGTCTTGCTCGCTGAATTCAACAGCGGTTATCGCCAGCCGATCAACGCCGTGTACTACCGAAACTCGCAACTGGCGCTGCGCATTCAGTGCTTCCTCGACTTTATCCAGAGCAAACTCGCCGCTTACGCCAGCGCCGATTTCAAGGGCTGATTCGTGACCTCTGCGCAAGAGTGAATTGGTCGAGGGCGGGTTTTTCCCTCGGATCCACAGGCCGATACTCGTCCCATCACTTATTCACGCAGGGAGTTTCTCCATGAACGTATTCGTCACCGGCGCTGCCGGTTTTATCGGCGGCTCCATCGCTAGCGGTCTGGTCAAGGCCGGGCATCAAGTCACCGGTCTGGTGCGCAACCCTGAACAAGCGGCTGAGCTCAAGGCACTGGGCATGACCCCGGTCATCGGCACCCTCGACGACAAAGCATTGCTCGCCGAACAGGCCCGTGCTGCCAACGCAGTAATCAACGCCGCCAGCAGCGACCATCGCGGCGCCGTCGAAGCATTGCTCGATGCTTTGCGCGGTTCCAACAAAGTGTTCCTGCACACCAGCGGTTCGAGCATCGTCGGCGATGCATCGGGCGGCAAGTCCAGCGATGTCATCTACTACGAAGACAACTTGCCAGAGCCGACTGTCGACAAAGCTGCGCGCGTGGCAATCGATAACCTGATCCTCGCAGCGGCGCAGGACGGCGTGAACTCGGCGGTGATCTGCAACACGCTGATCTACGGCCACAGCCTGGGCGTTATCCGCGACAGCGTGCAACTGCCGCGTCTGCTCAAACAGGCGCGTAAAAGCGGCGTGGTGCGCCACGTCGGCACCGGCCAGAACATCTGGTCCAACGTGCACATCGAAGACGTCGTCGCCCTGTACCTGCTGGCGCTGACCAAGAACGTACCGGGTACTTTCTACTTCGTCGAAAGCGGCGAAGCATCGTTCATCGACATGACCACCGCCATGGCCGAAGCCCTGAACCTGGGTCAACCACAAGACTGGCCACTTAAAGACGCCGAAGCCGAATGGGGCTACGAAATGGCCAATTACGGCCTCGGCTCCAACAGCCGCGTACGCGGCAAACACGCTCGCGAACTGTTGGGCTGGGCGCCGAAGCGTACGTCGGTGGTTGAATGGATTCGTAACGAAATGGTGTGATTGCAGTTTGAGCCCCGCCGGGCTTTGTGATCACCCTTTAGAACGGCTGCCATCGTGCAGCCGTTTTCGTTTCGGGCTTTGCGACTTGAGACGGGGCTACTTGGCCAGGGACAAGTGCAGGAACTTACTGGACCTGAGTTTGAGTTTGCGCTCAATGGTCTCCACGCTTTGACCCGTCTCGATGGCTGTCGAACTGGCAACTGCGCGAATCAACGTTTCGGTTGTCAGTTTTTTTTGGGTGCGAGGCGTGGGACTCATGGTAGGGACTCCGCGGAGGTTGTCAGGCGAGTATAGCGCTTGGCTGGATTTGAAAAATATAACGTATGGCTGGACACCGAACCGGTGGGAGCTGGCTTGCCAGCGATAGCGGTCGGCCAGTCAGCATTTAAGTTGAATGTGCAGCCATCATCGCTGGCAAGCCAGCTCCCGCAGGTTTTGCGCATCCTGTCTGGAGGAATGCGATCAAAACTGTGGGAGCGAGCTTGCTCGCGAAAGCGGTGGATCAGTCGGCAAAGATGTTGAATGTGAAGTCGCCTTCGCGAGCAGGCTCGCTCCCACATTGGTTTCTCGTTCACCGAAAACCCATGTAAATCCCGCCCCGCGATTTTCATTAATCACGACAAGACATATCCATTAGCGACACGTCTTGCCTCTCCACGAAAATTACTTTCATGCGGTTTGAAATCTCGATCTCGAAATGATTTATGAGTTTCACAACCCATTCGAACGTGACCCTTTCGAGGAGTACCGCATGACGCCTTCCTTCGGCTATTGGCTGCTGGTGTATGCCGCCGTTGCCATCATCGCGCTGATCGTGTTGATCGCCCGTTACCGGCTCAATCCGTTCATCGTCATCACCCTGATTTCCATTGGTCTTGCGCTGGTCGCGGGGATGCCGCCGTCGGGTGTGGTGGGGACGTATGAGGCCGGGGTGGGCAAGACGCTGGGGCATATTGCGCTGGTGGTCGCGCTGGGGACGATGCTCGGCAAGATGATGGCCGAATCCGGCGGTGCCGAGCAGATGGCGCGCACGCTGATCGATAAATTCGGCGAGAAGAACGCGCACTGGGCGATGGTCTGCATCGCGTTTCTGGTTGGTTTGCCGCTGTTCTTCGAAGTCGGTTTCGTCTTGCTGGTGCCGATTGCCTTTACCGTGGCGCGACGCGTCGGCGTGTCGATTCTGATGGTCGGTTTGCCGATGGTCGCCGGCCTGTCGGTGGTGCATGCGCTGGTGCCGCCGCATCCGGCGGCGATGCTCGCGGTGCAGGCCTATCAGGCGTCGGTCGGGCAGACCTTGCTGTACGCGATTGCCATCGGCATTCCGACCGCGATCATTGCCGGGCCGCTGTACGCAAAATTCATCGTGCCGCGCATTCAATTGCCGGCGGATAACCCGCTGGAAAAGCAATTCCTTGACCGCGAACCGCGCGACAAACTGCCGGGTTTCGGCATCACCATGGCGACCATTTTGTTGCCGGTGGTGTTGATGTTGATCGGCGGCTGGGCGAATCTGATTTCCACGCCGGGCAGCGGCTTCAACCAGTTCCTGTTGTTCATCGGCAATTCGGTGATTGCGCTGCTGCTGGCGACCTTGCTGAGTTTCTGGACGCTGGGTATCGCCCAAGGCTTCAACCGCGAATCTATTCTCAAATTCACCAACGAATGCCTGGCGCCGACTGCCAGCATCACCTTGCTGGTCGGTGCTGGCGGCGGCTTGAACCGGATTCTGGTCGACGCTGGCGTCACCGATCAGATCGTCGGCCTCGCCCACGAATTCCACCTGTCGCCGCTGATCATGGGCTGGCTGTTCGCGGCATTGATGCGCATCGCCACGGGTTCGGCGACCGTGGCCATGACCACTGCGTCCGGCGTGGTCGCGCCGGTGGCCATTGGTCTGGGTTATCCACACCCTGAACTGTTGGTGCTGGCGACCGGCGCTGGCTCGGTTATCTTTTCCCACGTCAACGACGGCGGCTTCTGGTTGATCAAGGAATACTTCAACATGACGGTCGCGCAGACGTTCAAGACCTGGACCGTGCTCGAGACGCTGATCTCGGTAGTCGCGTTCGGCCTGACCGTCGGCCTTTCTTACTTGCTGTAACCGGAGCCCGCCGCCCATGGACATCCTCTACCAGATCCGCGCACGTCAGGACTCCTTCAGCGCCGGCGAAGGTCGCATCGCCCGCCTGATGCTCGACGACGTCGGTTTTGCCGCCAGCGCCAGCCTCGAAGACCTCGCTCAACGCGCCGAAGTCAGCACTGCCACGCTGTCGCGTTTCGCCCGCACCGTAGGCTGCCGCGACTTGCGTGATCTGCGCCTGCAACTGGCTCAGGCCAGCGGCGTTGGTAGCCGTTTTCTCGACCCGGCGGGCACGCCTGAGCAGTCGGCGTTTTACGGGCAGATCGTCGGTGATATCGAAACCACGCTGCGCCAGCATCTGGCCGGGTTCGACGAATCGCGCTTTGCCGATGCGGTGAAAATGCTCGGTCAGGCACGGATGATTCACGCCTTCGGCATGGGTGGTTGCTCGACCCTGTGCAGCGACGAATTGCAGATACGCCTGGTGCGCCTCGGCTACCCGATTGCCGTGTGCCATGACGCGGTGATGATGCGCGTCACCGCCGCCAGCCTGAACGCCGAGCAAGTGCTCATCGTCTGTTCGCTAACTGGCATCACCCCGGAATTGCTCGAGACTGTCGAGCTGGCGCGCAACTACGGCGCGCGCATTCTGGCGATCACCCGCGCCGACTCGCCACTGGCAGAACTGGCCGACATCGTCCTGCCGCTGCAAGGCGCAGAAACCTCGTTCATCTACAAACCGACGGCGGCGCGCTACGGCATGCTACTTGCCATCGACGTGCTGGCGACCGAGCTGGCGCTGGCCAATCCTGAAGACAATCAAGAGCGTCTGCGGCGGATCAAACTGGCCCTCGACGAATACCGTGGCGGCGACGATCACCTGCCGCTGGGAGACTGACATGCTGTACGACACGCTGATTCGCAACGCCCTGATCATCGATGGCAGCAACATGCCCGGCTACAAAGCGGACGTGGCGATACGAGATGGCCGCATCGAGCGTATCGGCGACTTGCAGGATGCTCACGCAACAGAAGAAATCGATGCGGCGGGGCGGGTGCTGGCACCCGGTTTTATCGACGTGCACACCCACGACGACACCGTGGTCATTCGCCAACCCGAGATGCTGCCCAAGCTCAGCCAGGGCGTGACCACGGTGATTGTCGGTAACTGCGGGATCAGCGCTTCGCCCGTGACATTGAAGGGCAATCCACCGGATCCGATGAACCTGCTCGGCAGCGCGGCGGCGTTTGTTTATCCACGCTTCAGTGATTATCGTGCGGCGGTGGAAGCGGCCAATACCACGTTGAACGTTGCCGCGTTGGTCGGCCATACGGCGCTGCGCAGCAATCATCTGGATGACCTGTTCCGCACCGCGACGCCGGATGAAATTGCCGCGATGCGCGAGCAGTTACGCGAAAGCCTTGAGCACGGTGCGTTGGGTTTATCTACAGGTCTGGCGTACGCCAGCGCCTACAACGCTTCCACCGATGAAGTGAAGCAACTCACCGAAGAACTCACGGCATTCGGCGCGGTGTACACCACGCATTTACGCAGCGAATTTGCCCCGGTTCTGGAAGCGATGGATGAAGCTTTTCAAATCGGCCGACATGCGAAATCGCCGGTGATCATTTCTCATCTCAAATGCGCTGGCGTCGGTAATTGGGGGCGCAGTCCGCAATTGCTCGCCTCATTGGAAGAAGCCGCGAAAACCCACCCGGTCGGCTGCGATTGCTACCCGTATGCGGCGAGTTCATCGACGCTGGATCTGAAGCAGGTCACCGATGCGCATCGCATCACCATCACCTGGTCGACGCCGCACCCCGAGGTCAGCGGCCGCGACCTGATCGACATTGCCGCCGAATGGAACGTGCCACTGCTCGATGCCGCGAAACGCTTGCAACCGGCGGGTGCGGTGTATTACGGGATGGACGAGGCGGATGTCAGACGAATCCTCGCGCATCCGTTGTCGATGGTCGGTTCTGACGGACTGCCGGAAGATCCGTTCCCGCACCCACGTCTGTGGGGCGCATTCCCACGGGTATTGGGACACTTCAGTCGCGATGTCGGGCTGTTTCCGCTGCACACCGCCGTACACAAGATGACCGGGTTGTCGGCGGCGCGGTTTGGGTTGAAGGAAAGAGGCGAGATTCGTCAGGGATATTGGGCGGATCTGGTGTTGTTCGACCCGGTGACTGTGCGTGATGTGGCCGACTTTCACGACCCGCAACGTGCGGCGTTGGGCATCGACGGTGTTTGGATCAACGGTGTTCTGAGCTATCGCGACGGGCAGGCGAATGGTCGCAGGAAAGGGCGGTTTCTCGCACGCGATGGGAATTTACGCGACGGGTTTAAGTGATTCTGCTGACGTCAAAAGATCGCAGCCTTCGGCAGCTCCTACATGGGAATGCGACCGGGAATGCGACCTTCTGTAGGAGCTGCCGAAGGCTGCGATCTTTTGAACTGTGTCTCATAGTGGCACTGTGCAATTAAAGAAACGCCAGCCCAAGCCGAATTGCTGACATCCACCCCGTCTACACTGTGGGGCCAACCAGTCAGGGAGCACCCCATGAGCTTCGGCAAAACCACCCCGATCCTGCGGATTTTCGATGAAGCCAAGGCTGTCGAGTTTTACGTCGATTTCCTCGGTTTCAAGATCGACTGGCAGCATCGTTTCGAGGCGAATTTCCCGTTGTATCTGCAGGTGTCGCGTGGCGAGTGTGTGTTGCATTTGTCCGAGCATCATGGCGATGCGTGCCCGGGTTCGGCGCTGCGTATCGAGACGGATGAGCTGGAGGCGTTTCAGCAGCAGTTGGTGGCCAAGGATTACAAGTTTTCGCACCCGGGGATTCAGGCGATGCCTTGGGGGAGTCAGGACATGACCATCGTTGATCCGTTTGGTAATCGGTTGGTGTTTACCAATGCGATCAGCCTCTGAAGCGAAAAGCCCCTCACCCTAACCCTCTCCCAGAGGGAGAGGGGACTGACCGAGTTGTCTGACGCTATGCACCGACCTGAAAGATCTGCAGCGATTGTGGATTCACGGCAGCACTTTCAGGTCGGCGTATCTAATCAAGATCCCCCGTTCGGCCCCCTCTCCCTCCGGGAGAGGGCTGGGGCGAGGGGGAAATGACACACCACAAAAAGAAGCCCGCCATCCAACCCTTCCAGTTGGGGTAGCGGGCTTTTTCGTTACTCGGTCGGCACTAACCTGTCCAACACGCGATTGACGGCCATTTCCGCCACCATCACCACTTGCGCAATACCCTGCAGTGTCTTGCGGTGTGTGCCTTCAACCTGCGCGGCATGGTTGTTGAGCATGACGGTCGCCGAGCCAAGAGTTTCGCTGGCGTCGGCCAGCAGGGATTCGGTGCCTGCCTCGGGGTTGGCCATGTACAGCGTGTTGGGGGAGTAGGGCGTTGCCATGAGGTCGGCGTTCGTCGGACCGAGGTAGTGGTCGAGCGCGCGCTCGGCGGCTTCGTGGAATTTCTTTGAATCGGGGGATTCGTAGGGGGAGGCCGGGTCGGTGACCGGCGGGTTTGGCGTTATCTTGAACATAGCTGTGTTCCCTTTGTTGAGCGGCAACCCTTTGGCTACTAAACGAAAGGGTGGCAGCTGTACGCAGGTTAGTAGACCGGGGAACTCAGCTAAGCCGGCGCGCCGAAGCGCCCTGCGTACAGCCACCATCAAGCTCAGGTACGCGAGTACCTGTGATGAATGTACGACCAGCAGAATTACCACCGGGCTACTAAACCCGATCACTGGGAATCAGTGACGCAATCAAGTTACGCAGCATGCTCAGGGCGCACAAGCCGGCGGATTCTGGCGCAGGCGTAGGCAGCGGCGCAAGGATTTGTGGGCTGTTTCGCGTAACGCTGAGTGTCTTTAAACATCTGTGGTGCGGGATGTTTATTGCGTTCAAGTATCGAAGATTTACCTGTAGGAATTCTGGGCTGCCACTGACGCCATCGCTGGCAAGCCAGCTCCCACAGGTTTATGTGCAAGCCATGGATTTTGTGGACGACTTGGGCACTATGGGAGCTGGCTTGCCAGCTCCCATAGGTTTATGTGCAAGTAATAGATTTTGTGGACGACTCGGACACTGTGGGAGCTGGCTTGCCAGCGATGGGGCCGGAATATTCACCCCCGATGCATCTGCCGAAACTCCCCCGGCGGCATCCCACGCCGGCTCTTGAACGTGCGATGAAACGACCTCGGTTCGGTAAACCCCAGATACTGCGCAATGTCCTGAATCGGCAAGGTGCTATTGAGCAAATAATGCTCAGCCAACTCCTGACGCAAATCATCGAGAATCTGCTGATACGACGTCCCCGCCTGATGCAATTGCCGCTGCAACGTGCGCACGGAAACAGCGAGCTGTTCGGCGACCTGTTCTTTGCGCGGCAACCCCTCCTTGAGCAACTGCCGCAGGATGTTTTTCACCTGCTGCTCAAGCGACGCATCCTCCAGCGTCGCCATCAAGCCCAGCGCATGTTCTTCCAGCGTTCGCAGCAACTGCGCATCGGCCTGGCGCAGCGGCAACTGCAAATAAGCCAGCGGCACGACCAGTGCCGAATACGGCTGATCGAACAACACCGGGCAATCGAAAAACGCTTCATATTGCGCTGGTGTCGCTTCGGCCGGGCACGAATGTTCGAGCCAGACCCCGGCCGGCGACATCTGCGTGTCGGCGATCCAGCGCGCATAGTGCAGCCACGAACCGAGCACGTTTTCCACCAGATGCCGGCGGATTCGCGGGCGCTGATAACGGCAAGTCCAGATCAGATGCACATGGCCGTCCTGTACCTCGGCGCGGCTGACGCCCATGTCGCCGACCAGTTTCTCGAACGGCATGATCCGGCTCATCGCATCGCCCAACGTCGCGCAGTTCATGGTGATGTAACCGAGCACGCTCCACGAATTGGGCAGGACGAAATTCGCCGCGTTGAGCCCGAACAGCGGATCGCCCGAGTGTTCGCAGAAATAATCCAGCAAGCGTTCATGCGCTTCACCGGGCAAACGCAGGGTGTTGTCGCTCAACTGCTGCGCCTGCAAACCCGCTGCCGCCAACGCCGGCTCGATGGCCATGCCCAGTTGTTCGGCATGGCGCAGGTACTTGAGCAGTGGCGGAACCGAGGTGTAGCCGAGCGATTGCATGATCCCATTCCTTTGATCAACGGCAGCGGAGGCGGACGAAATAGCCTGAAAGGTAATTTGAAACCCCGACTAAAGTAAATGGCTGACGCTTGCGCGACGTTTGACTCAATTGGCTACACGAACTGGCCGGATGCGACCGTGACACTTGGCGGCCGCTGGCTAGTATGGAGGCCTGAAATATCACTGATCTGACGGCAAGAAGGACACACGCATGCGACGCTGGAACGGCTGGGGAGATGCAACCACGGTGGTCGAACTGCCGGCCCAGGGCGCGGAGTTTCTTCATGAGCGCCTGGGCGAGGGGCACGCGCTGCCCGATGCGACGCTAGAGGCGGCGCTGGCGCGTGTGCCGAATTCGCGGTTGCAGGCGCACACTTTGTACAGCGTCGATGCCCATGACCGTTTACTGCATGCGCGGGGACAAAGCCTGCCGGACTGGCTGGCGTTGCGCGAAGGTGCGCTGGGCAATTATCCCGATGCGGTGGCCTTTCCCGAGACCGCCGAGCACATCCGCCAGTTGCTGGCGCTCGCCCATGAACAAGACTTGTGCCTGATCCCGTATGGCGGCGGCACATCGGTGGCCGGCCACATCAATCCACCGGATTCGGAGCGGCCAGTGGTGACGGTGTCGCTGGCGCGGATGAACCGCCTGATCGACCTCGATGAACAGAGCCTGCTGGCGACGTTCGGCCCCGGCGCGAGTGGGCCGCAGGTCGAAAGTCAGTTGCGAGCGAAAGGCTACACGCTGGGGCATTTTCCGCAGTCGTGGGAGCTGTCGACGCTGGGCGGTTGGGTCGCCAGCCGCTCAAGCGGTCAGCAGTCGTTGCGCTATGGCCGGATCGAGCAGTTATTCGCTGGCGGAACGCTGGAAACCTTCGCCGGGCCGATGCATATTCCAACCTTTCCGGCCTCTGCCGCCGGGCCTGATCTGCGCGAAGTGGTGCTGGGTTGCGAGGGCCGTTTCGGGATCATTTCCGAGGTCCAGGTGCGGGTCAGTGCGCTGCCTGCCGATGAGCGTTTCTACGGTGTATTTCTGCCCTCTTGGACCAAGGCACTGCAAGCCATCCGCCAATTGGCTCAGGCGCGCGTTCCGCTGTCGATGCTGCGCCTGTCCAACGCCGTGGAAACCGAAACGCAACTGGCGCTGGCCGGTCATCCGCAACAAATCGCCTGGCTGGAAAAGTATCTGAAACTGCGCGGCGCCGGTGCGGGCAAGTGCTTGCTGACCTTCGGCGTGACCGGCAATCGTCGGCAAAACGCGCTGTCGCTGAAACAGGCGCGACAACACCTCAAGGCCTTCGGCGGCGTGTTCACCGGCACCTTGCTCGGCAAGAAGTGGGCGCAGAACCGCTTCCGTTTCCCCTACCTGCGCGAGAACCTGTGGAACGCCGGTTACGTGGTCGACACCCTCGAAACCGCCACTGACTGGAGCAATGTCGACCACCTGCTCAACCTCGTTGAAAACAGCCTGCGCGAGGCCTTGGCCGCCGAAGGCGAGCGAGTGCACGTGTTCACCCACCTGTCCCACGTCTACGGCGAAGGTTCGAGCATCTACACCACTTACGTGTTTCGCCCAGCAGCGGATTACCCCGCGACGCTGGCACGCTGGAAAGCGCTGAAACACGTGGCCAGCCAGACCATCGTCGACAACCACGGCACCATCAGTCACCAGCACGGTGTCGGCAAGGATCACGCGCCGTACCTGCTGCGCGAGAAGGGCGCATTGGCGATGGACACCTTACAGGCGCTGAGCAAGCACTTCGATCCGGCCGGGCGCCTCAACCCCGGCACGCTGCTGCCGGAGTGACGGCCATGAGTCAGGACTGGAACGCTGCGTGGCGCCAGCAGATTCTGCCGACGCTGGCCGAGGAAACCTGGGATCTGATCGTCATCGGCGGCGGTATCAGCGGCGCCGGCATCCTGCGTGAAGCGGCGCGTCGAGGCTGGCGCTGTCTGCTGCTGGAACAACGCGATTTCGCCTGGGGCACCTCAAGTCGATCGTCGAAAATGGTCCACGGCGGTTTGCGTTACATCGCCAAGGGCCAGTGGCGCCTGACCCGCGATTCGGTGCGCGAACGTCAGCGCTTGCTCGACGAAGCGCCGGGGCTGGTCGAGCCGATGAGTTTCCTGATGCCGCACTATCGCGGCGGCTTTCCCGGGCCTCGTGTACTGGGCGGTTTGCTGAGCGTGTACGACGCCTTGGCGGGACGGCGCAGCCATCGCTTTCATGATGCGCAACAACTGCGTTATCTGGCGCCGGGCGTGAGGGAAAACGACTTGCTCGGTGGCACCTGTTTTGTCGATGCGCTGACCGATGATGCACGGTTGGTGATGCGTGTGTTGAGCGAAGCGCGGGCCGATGGCGCTGTCGTGGTCAATGGCGTGCGCGTCGAACAACTGCTACGTGAAAACGGCCGAGTGTGTGGCGTTCAGGTCGAGGATTGCGAGGCCGGTTCGTCACTGCAATTGCGCTGCGGCGTGCTCGCGGTGGCTACCGGCGCCTGGGCTGAACGCTTGCGCCCGGCAGCGGCGCCACGGCAATTGCGGCCGTTGCGGGGTAGTCATCTGTTACTGCCAGGTTGGCGTTTGCCGGTGGCGCAGGCGTTCACTTTCATGCATGAGCGCGACCGGCGTCCGGTGTTCGTTTTCCCGTGGGAAGGCGCGACGGTGGTCGGCACCACGGACCTCGATCATCGTGAGGATCTCGATCAGAGCGCGAGCATCAGCGGCGAAGAACTCGACTATCTGCTGGCGGCTTGCACGCAACAGTTTCCCGGAGCGCAAGTGAACGCTTCGGACGTGCTGTCGACATGGTCGGGCGTACGTCCGGTAGTCGGCAGTGCGGCGGGCAATCATCAAGACAAACCGTCGAACGAAACCCGCGAGCATGTGCTGTGGCAGGAGCCCGGTTGCGTGACCCTGGCTGGCGGCAAACTGACCACGTTTCGCCCGCAAGCCATCGAAGTGCTTAAGGCCTGCGCGGCGATGCTCGAGCGTCCTTTCGTTGACGACGCCGCGCCAGTGTTTGCCGCTGTGCCTGCGCTGGCGATCCCTGAATTGAGCAACCATCAGTGGCGACGCCTGGCCGGACGGCATGGCCGCGACCTGCCGAGGCTGGCGCAACTGATCAAAGAAGTCAGCCACGAAACGGTCGATGCTACGGACACGTTGTGGGCAGAACTGGCCTTCGCCTGCGAAGCGGAAATGGTCTTGCACCTCGACGATCTGCTGCTGCGCCGCACGCGTCTGGGCCTGCTGTTGCCGCGCGGTGGCGAAGACTATTTTGTCGCCATCCGCCAACTCTGCCAGCCTCGACTGGGCTGGAGCGACGAACACTGGCAGCAGGAAGAACAGCGTTATCGGGCGTTGTGGCAACGCCATCACGGTTTGCCGGATGCCACGCCTTGATGCCCCCAGAAGAGAGCTCCATGGATAACCACCCGAACAATCGTTACCTGCTGGCCATCGACAACGGCACCCAGAGCGTGCGTGCGCTGCTCTTCGATTTGCAGGGCAATCTGCTCGGCAAAGGCAAGGTCGAGTTGCAGGCGTATTACTCGACGCAGCCGGGTTGGGCCGAGCAGGATCCGGAGTATTACTGGGCGAAATTGGGGGAGGCGTGCCAGCAAGTCTGGGCGCAGACCGGCATCGACCGTTCGCAGATTGCCGGCGTTTCCCTGACCACGCAGCGCGGCACGGTCATTAACGTCGATGCCGAGGGCAAGCCATTGCGCCCGGCGATTCTGTGGCTCGATCAACGCCAGAGCGAAGTCGAAGGCGGGATTAAAGGGCCGTGGGGCTGGCTGTTCAAACTGGTCGGCGCCCAGGCGACTGTGGATTATTTTCGTGCTCAGGCTGAGGCGAACTGGATTGCTCAGCATCAGCCGGAAGTCTGGGCGGCAACAGACAAGTTTTTGCTGCTGTCCGGTTTTCTCACCCATCGCCTGTGCGGGCGTTTTGTCGACTCTGTGGGTTGCTGCGTCGGCTACCTTCCGTTCGACTTCAAACGCCTGAAATGGGCTGCGCCGAGTGACTGGAAATGGCAGGCGCTGGCGGTGTGCCCCGAGCAATTGCCGAGCCTGCACAAACCCGGAGAAACCCTCGGCCACATTACCGCCGAGGCCGCTCGCCATACGGGTATTCCCGAAGGCTTGCCGCTGATTGCTGCGGGGGCTGACAAGGCCTGTGAAGTGGTCGGGTCCGGCGTGGTCGATGCGAGCACGGTGTGCCTGTCTTACGGCACCACGGCGACGATCACCAGCACCCGCTCGCGCTATCTGGAAATCGTCCCGTTGATCCCACCATATCCATCGGCGGTGCCGGATCAGTACAACTGCGAGGTGATGATTTATCGCGGTTACTGGATGGTCAGTTGGTTCAAGAACGAGTTCGGGTTGCGCGAGATGCAGCAGGCGAAAGAGCAGGGTATCGAGCCTGAGCAGTTGTTCGATGCACTGGTTGATGCGGTGCCGCCGGGTTCGATGGGCCTGATGCTGCAACCGTATTGGTCGCCGGGGATTCGAGAGCCGGGTGTCGAGGCGAAAGGCGCGATGATCGGCTTCGGTGATGTGCATACCCGTGCGCATATTTATCGGGCGATTCTGGAAGGGCTGGCGTATGCGTTGCGCCAGGGCATGGAGAATATCGAGCGGCGTTCGAAGGTCTCGATCAAGCGGTTGCGCGTGGCCGGTGGCGGCTCGCAGAGTGATGCGGCGATGCAGCTGACGGCGAACATTTTCGGCCTGCCTGCGGAGCGTCCGCATGTGTATGAGGCGTCCGGTCTGGGCGCGGCGATTTGTTGTGCGGTGGGGTTGGGGTTGCATGCGGATTTCCCTACGGCGATCGCTTCAATGACCAGAGTAGGGGCTGTCTTCACCCCACAACCCGATGCGCAAAAAATCTACGAGCAACTGTACAAAGAGGTCTACCTGCGCATGTATCGCCAACTCAAACCGCTGTATCAGAGCATCCGCAAAATCACCGGTTACCCCGCCTGAAAGAACACTGTAAATCCCCCTGTAGGAGCTGCCGAAGGCTGCGATCTTTTGATCTTGTTTTTCAAGATCAACGTCAAAAGATCGCAGCCTTCGGCAGCTCCTACAGAAACCGTATTACGATTTGAATTGGCGCCATCGGAGACTTTTTCTGGTGAGATCGGACAGTGTCAGCGGCGGGGTCGGTTGTTAGGCTCATCCCCCACGGCACCGCCAATAAGAACGAAAAGTAATGAAGCTGACCTTCCTCCTGTTGCTGCTTTGTGCAACCGCCCCGAGCGCCTGGGGCTGGTCGAACCATACGGTCGGCAGCTATCTGGCGTTGCAGGATCTGCCGGCGTTGCGCGATGCGCCAGCGGTCGAAGTCGAGCCACTGGAGCAGTTTCTCACCGAGCAATATCCGGCCGTGCTGGCATTGTTGGAACAACAGGAAAGCTTCGCCCGTGCGCACTTCGCACAATACCCACCACGCCCCGATAATCTGAAATTGCCAGCGGTGCCAAGTGACAATCTGCGCCACGACTTTCTCACGGCACTGCGCATCAACCCCGAGATTAATCTGGCAATGGTCATCCAGCCATTACCCGGCAAAGACCTGCCCGAGCGCGAGCATCTGCAAGCTAACCAGGTCATGGTCGAACAAACCCTGTCACCGTGGAATCGTCAGCGTTTCATCGTCATTGCCAATCACGAAAAAGTTGCCCCGCTGGCCGTGCTCGCCAGCGCTGCTGATGAGCCGGATTACGGCCACGACATCAATCTGTTCAGCGACAACCCTGGCGACGTCGGCGCGCTCTACGGCTTCGGCCCGCAACCGTTCGGCGATGCGCGTTTCCAGTACAGCTCGCAGGCGCCGTTTCATATGGGCTTCTTCCACGAAAGCGCGGTGGTGTATGCGGCTGCCGGTTTCCTCGAACGCAGCTGGCCGGACTGGCGCGCGTATCAGTACATGGGCCTGGCGCGACTGGCGTTTGCCAGCGGTCATCGGTATTGGGGGTATCGCTTTCTCGGCTGGGGACTGCACCACATTCAGGACCTGACCCAGCCGTATCACGCCAAACCATTGCCGGGCGTCAACCTTGCCAATCTTCTTCTGCTGGAAGGCAAGGCAATCGCCGGTTTCGCCGCCGACAAACAAGCCTCCATCGAGCGCGTCGCGACCCGGCACATGGAAGTGGAGAAATATCAGTCGACCTGGCTGCGCCGCGTGCTGCATGCCGGTCAGCCGCATCCGATGCTCGCGGCTTACGCCGATGTGGCTCAGGACAAAAGTTACCCGCCGTACTCGGTCGACTACCTGCGCGAAGTGGTCAGCGCCGAAGCCGTCAACGACTCCGCCGCCTTCGACGAAGCCATCGGCCAGTGGCTGGAAACGGCGCCCGTCAGCAGTGATTTCAGCAGCGGCAATCAGCTGCAACGAGAAGACTTCGACCACCCGGCACTCAACCAGCAGTTGTTCAGGTTGCTCGGACATTTCGGCGCTCACAGCCGGATTTACGTCAGCGCGGGTTTGGCGCCGTAGTGCGCCGCAACGCACACCACAACAATAAAAAACAGGCAAGGAGGAACAGATGATCAACACTCGATTGCGCCTGACGGGCGCCGCGCTCCCCGGTGTCGGCCTGGCAGGGCTGCTGCAGTTGTGCGCAGTCGATGCGGCGCACGCGGTGGAGTTCAGCCTGATGGACAAACAGGTCACCGGCTCCCTCGACACGACCTTGTCTTACGGTCGTTTGTGGCGGGTGCAGGGCCGCGACAAGACTAACGATGACGTCAACACCAACGACGGCAATCGCAACTTCGATACCGGGCTGGTTTCCGAGGTGTACAAGATCACCTCCGAGCTTGAGGCCAACTATCAGAACTACGGCGTGTTCGTGCGCGGCACCGCGTTTTACGACACGCAACTGATGGACAAGCGCAACGACTACTACGACAACAACAGCCCGTCGCAACCGAGCCAGAGCTACCCGCAGGACAACCATTTCACCAGCCAGACCCGCGACATCGCCGGCAGCCGCATCGAGATGCTCGACGCCTACGTACATGGCAGTTGGGACGTCGCGCAGATGCCGGTGACAGCGCGCGTCGGTCGGCAGGTATTCAACTGGGGCGAGGGGATTTTCTATCGTGGTGGAATCAACACCACCAACCCGGTGGATGCCGCCAAGTACCGCTTGCCCGGCGCCGAAGTCAAGGAAGTGCTGGTGCCGGTCGAGGCGCTGAGCTTCAACATCGGCCTGACCGACTCGCTGACCATGGAGAGTTTCTACCAGACCAACTGGAAGGAAACCCGCATCGACCCGGTCGGCACCTTCTACTCGCAGACTGACCTGTTCGCCGACGGTGGCAACACCGGTTACAACAACTTCAGCGGCACGGCGCTCGACACGCCGGTTCCGGGGTTCGGCAACGTCATCGGTTTGTACAGCGCGCTGGGCAATAACCCGTTGCTCAACTCCGCCCTGCAAACCACAGGCCTGTACGCCAACGGCGTGACACCAGCCTACGGCAACACACTGAAAGTGGCGAGCATCGGCAAGGACTACAACGCGCGCAACGATGGCCAGTTCGGTTTTGCCTTTCGCTACATCGCCGAGCAGCTCAATAGCACCGAGTTCGGGTTGTACATGGTCAATTACCACGCCAAGGAACCGACCATCGCGGCGGATCTGGGCGGGTATAAAGGCATCGACATGGATGCGCTGACCAACCTGTTGTCCGGCGTTGCGGGCAGTCAGGCCGGGGCGCTGGCCAATGGGTTGGCGACTGCCGACGTGATGGGCAATATCCAGGCGCATCGGCGTTATGCCGAAGACATCCGTATGTACGGTTTCAGCTTCAACACCACATTGGGCGAGGCGTCGGTGTTTGGTGAAATTGCTTATCGGCCGAATCTGCCGATCGGCGTTGCGGCGACCAACGATTTGATTGGCGACCTGGCCAACGGCGCGGCGGCGGCAGTGACGGGCAAGTCGATCAACGTCGGCGGGCAGATGGTCACCCTCGACAGCCAGATCAATAACGCCGAGCGCGTCGAAGCGTTCAACACCTCGCTGGGGACCATCTACAACTTCGGCCCCACGGCTTCGTTCGACTCGCTGTTCGGCATCTTCGAACTGGCCTCCGAACACCTGCGCGGCAGCAGTCTGCAGTACACCGCATATGACGGCAGCCGTCGCTTCTACGCCGGCACCGGTAACTATTCCTATGTGTCTGGCGGTGATCGCGACGATCAGGTCAACCGCAATTCCTACAGCTACACGGCGATGCTCAACGGCACCTGGAACGATGTGTACGCCGGGGTCAACGTCTCGCCGTACATCGTTTACAAGGACGACTTCGAGGGCAACAGCTATCAGGCCGGCAACACCATCGAAGGTCGCAAGGCTTACACGCTGGGGATCAAGGCCAACTACCAGAACAAGCTCGAAGCCGAACTGCAATACACCGAGTTCTATGGCGGCGGGCAAAACAACGGCATTCGCGACCGCGACAACGTCGGGTTCAACCTCAAGTATTTCCTTTGATATCCAGAACACAGGCGCACCCCCTGTAGGAGTGAGCCTGCTCGCGATAGCGGATTTTCAGTCGCTGTAGATGTTGTCTGACACACCGCTATCGCGAGCAGGCTCACTCCTACAGGGGATCTACGGTGATTTGCAGACCTCACTCCCGTTTCGGAGATCGATTATGTTTCACACTTCAAGATTGACCAAAGCTTCGCTAGGGCTTGTTTTAGGCCTTGCCGCCAGCACCGCTCTGGCCGCCATCACCCCACAACAAGCCGAACAACTGAAAACCACCCTGACCCCCATGGGCGCCGAGCGTGCCGGCAACGCCGCCGGCACCATCCCCGCGTGGACCGGCGGCATCACCCAAGCCCCGGCCGGCTACAAACCCGGCCAGCACCACCCCGATCCCTACGCGGCGGACAAACCGCTGTTCACCATCACCAAAGCCAATCTCGACCAGTACAAAGCCCACCTCAGCCCCGGTCAGATCGCGCTGTTCAACAGCTACCCCGACACTTTCCAGATGCCGATCTACCCATCCCGGCGATCCGGCTCAGCGCCGCAATGGCTGTACGACAACACCCTCAAGAATGCGACCTCGGCCAAATTGCTCGAAGGCGGCAGCGGCTTCTCCGATGCTTACGGCGGCGTGCCGTTCCCGGTGCCCAAGGACGGCGTTGAAGTGCTGTGGAACCACATCACTCGCTATCGCGGTATCTACGTCGTGCGCCGCGCCTCCGAAGCGCCGGTCCAGCGCAACGGCAGTTTCGCGCTGGTGACCTCGCAGCAGGAAGCGCTGTTCAATTACTACCGCCCGAACGGCCAGTTCGCCGACCTGAAGAACATCCTGTTCTACTACCTCGCCTTCGTGAAAAGCCCCGCACGATTGGCCGGCGGTGCCGCACTGGTGCACGAAACCCTCGACCAACTCAAAGACGCACGCCAAGCCTGGATCTACGACGCCGGCCAACGCCGCGTGCGCCGCGCACCGAACCTCGCCTACGACACGCCGATCGCGTCCTCCGATGGACTGCGCACCGCCGACGACACCGACCTGTTCAACGGCTCACCGGACCGCTACGAGTGGAAGCTCAAGGGCAAACAGGAAATCTACATCCCCTACAACAACTACAAAGTCGCCAGCCCCGAGGTGAAATACGCGCAACTGCTCACCCCGGGCCACCTCAACCCGCAATACACCCGCTATGAACTGCACCGCGTGTGGGTGGTGGAAGGCAACCTGAAACCGGGCTCGCGACACATCTACTCCAAACGCGTGCTGTTTCTCGATGAAGACAGCTGGGGCGCCGCACTGGTCGATCAGTACGATGGGCGAGGGGAGTTGTGGCGCGTGTCGATGGCCTACCTGAAAAACTTCTACGACCTGCCGACCACGTGGAGTGCGCTGGACGTGTTCCACGACTTGCAGGCGCGTCGTTATTACGTGCAGAACCTTGATAACGAAGAAGCGGAGACTGTCGATTTCGCGCAGCCGGTGCCGGAGGATGCGTACTTCATGCCGTCGGCGTTGCGCCAGCGGGGTACGCGGTGAGGATCCATTAACTTGTGATCGAACACGGCCCCTGTAGGAGCTGCCGAAGGCTGCGATCTTTTGATTCTGCTTCTGATTGTTCGAAAGCGAAGATCAAAGGATCGCAGCCTGCGGCAGCTCCTACATGATGCGAGTTTTCCGGGGCATTGAGGTGAAAGGCCTGACGCAATCGCGGGCAAGCCCGCTCCCACAGGTCATGAGTCGAACACAATATCTGTGAACGACCGAAAAACCTGTGGGAGCGGGCTTGCCCGCGATTGGTTTTTTGCTTCAACGCTGTACGAAGATCAAACGCGGAAGTGGCTGACCATCTGCTGCAACTGACCACCCAGACGCGCCAGTTCAACACTCGACGCCGCCGTCTCATCACTCGCCGCAGCGGTCTGTTCCGACACGTCGCGCACGTTGATGATGCTGCGGCTGATCTCTTCAGCCACGGCGCTCTGCTGTTCGGCAGCAGCAGCGATCTGCTGGTTCATCGACTGGATGTTCGACACCGTACGGGTGATGTTTTCCAGCGATGCGCCAGCCTTGCGCGTCAGCGCCACGCTGCTGTCGGTCAGCGCACGGCTGTTGCTCATCACGGCCGAGACTTGCTGGGTGCCGTTCTGCAGACCGGCGACCAGGCCTTCGATTTCTTCGGTGGATTTCTGCGTACGCTGGGCCAGACCACGAACTTCGTCGGCGACCACGGCAAAACCACGACCGGCTTCACCGGCACGCGCGGCTTCGATCGCGGCGTTGAGGGCCAGCAGGTTGGTCTGTTCAGCAACAGCCTTGATCACGTCCATGACGCTGCCAATCTTGTCGCTTTCCTGTTGCAGCACGCTCATGGCTTCGGTCGAACGCACCACTTCGCTGGCCAGACGTTCGATCTGCGCGATGGCTTCGTTGACGACTTTGTCGCCTTCACGGGCTTCGCCGTCAGCGGCGGCAGCGGCTTGCGAGGCTTCTTCGGCGTTGCGCGCGACTTCCTGCACGGTGGCAGTCATCTCGTGCATCGCGGTGGCAACCTGATCGGTTTCGACTTTCTGGCTGTTCACGCCGGCGCTGGTCTGCTCGGTCACGGCCGACAGTTCTTCAGCGGCGCTGGCAATCTGGGTGACGCCGTCGCGGATGCCGCTGATCAAGTCGCGCAGGGTCACGCCCATGCGCGCGATACCTTGTTGCAGCACGCCGAGTTCGTCGCGGCGGGTGACGGTGACGTTCTGGGTCAGGTCGCCGCTGGCGATGCGCTCGACCACGGCCAGGGTTTCTTGCAGCGGACGGGTGATCTGACGGGTGATGATTACCGCAGCAATCACGCCGACCAACAGCGCCAGCAGGGTGCTGATCAACTGGAAGGTGCGCGCCTGGGCACTTTCGATGTCGCGACGGTCGAGTTGGATCTGATACAGCTGCTCGCTCGTGGTAACGATGGCGGCGCCCTGATCGGTCATTTCTTTGCGCGCCTGCACCGCATCGGTGTTGGCGTTTTTGTACGCCATCAATGCGCTGCGATAGTTGACCAGTGCGGTTTCTAGCTGACGCAGGGCGTCTTGCTGCGAGTCAGCAAAATGCACGTTCAGTTGCTTGAGGCTGGCAATGGCGGCGTCGATCTGGCGGACGGCTTTCTGCTCGGTTTCGGCGTTGCTGGTGGCGGTGTAGCCGCGCACTTCGTAGCGCGCGAGGATGAACGCTTCCTTGGCGGCGGTGATCGCCTGGAACTGTTCGAAACGCTGCTCGCTCATGTCCATCTGCTGCACGCGTTTGCTGATCGATTCGATCTGGTTGTACGCGGTCTCGGCACTCACGCTCATGCTGTCGCGCGCGCTGTTGCCGGTGCGATAGGCGTTGCGCATTTTGTTCAGCGAGGTCTGGTATTCAGCGATGGTCGCTGCCTGCTCTTTGAGCAGTTTGACGTTTTCCGGGCTCTTGAAGCTGTTGATCAGCTTCTGTTGCTGCGCGGCGAAGCTTTCGAGGGTGGTTTGCACATTCTGTGCGGCGGTTTCATCGCCATTGGTCAGCATGTATTGCAGGCGCACCACGCGCAGTTTGGTCAAACCGGCATTGAGCTGGGTGATGTCACTCATCCAGTTGCTGCGGTCGATCAGGCCACCGAGGCTGGTCCAGCCCGTCAGGGCCAGCACGCAGGTCAGGGCCAGCACGAGGCCGAAGCCCAGGCCCAGTTTCATGTTCACGCTGATGTTGCCGAACCAGCTATTCATCAAAAATCCTCCAGAAACGTTGGGTTTCTTGTCGTCGGTTAGGCTGGAAGATTGTTGTTTTTTTGAGCCAGCAAGGGTGTTAGCAGGACTGTATCGGCCGCATTTCCCAGAGCTGAAAGGATTTTGTCCTACGGAATTTGTAACACCGGATCCCAAGACTTTTTTCACATGGGTTTCACTGGCTGCCCACGCGCGCCTCTGTACCTTCGCCGCATCGAATGAACCCGAGATGCACAGTGGCGAGGCGGTTTTTGTGGAATTGAGAATGAGTCTGTTCGGCGTCAAACGCTCGATCGATCTGAGCTTTTTAGCGCGTTTTCGCAACACTTGGGTGGTGTTGGCGGCATCAGTGTTGGTGATCCCGCTGACTCTGTGGTTGCTGGCGCCGGCGGCGGTGCCGGACCTGGCCCACGGCAATGTCGCCGGTGCGCAAGCGTTGGCGACAGGTTGGGCTAAGGGCGAGATGATCGTGCTGGTGCGTCATGTCGAGCGCTGCGATCACTCCAAAGCTGCCTGCCTGAGTGGCAATGACGGTATTACCGATCGCTCGCGCAGTGTCGCGGTGGCGGTTGGTGCCGGGTTCGAACAACTGGGCCTGAACAACGCCGACATCTACAACAGCCCGTCGATGCGCACGGTGCAGACGGCCGGCTACATGTTCAATCATGCCGCCAGCGGTGACGACTGGTTGATCAACTGCCGGGGGCGCATGTTGCAGGATGCGCTCGCCCACAAGATCCCGGGGCGCAACCTGATTCTGGTGACCCACAGCGAGTGCATGGCGCAAATCGAGAAAGACCTCAACGTACCGACTTCGAGCGCGGGTTATGGCTCGTCGTTGTTTGTCTCCGCTGCCAGCCCGGCGGCTCCCAAGATGCTCGGCTTTATTGAAGCCTCCGACTGGCGCACGGTGAATACCCGATGAAATCCCGCTTCTACGCTTACAACTTTGGTATTCCGCTCGCTTGTGCGGCGCTGGTGTTCCTGATGTTCGACATGACCAAAATCGACATCGCCTTCAGTAACCTGCTGTTCGATCCGCTGACCCAGACCTTCCCGCTCGACAAAATCCACTTCTTTGAAAAACTCACCCATAAATGGGCGCGGATCATTCCCAACTGGACGGCGGAAATCGCCCTGATCGGCGCGCTGCTATCGGTGCTCTGGCCGTTGGTCAATCCGTACAAACGTCCGCGACTCGGCGCAATGCTGGAGCGCAGCAAAGTCGCGCCAGTGCTGCGATTTGCCGCTGATCACCGTAGGGATTTTCTGTTTGTGGTGGTCGCATTTGCCGTTTGCACCGGGGTGATTCACTTCCTCAAATCGCACACCAGCGTTTACTGCCCGATCGAGACCACGCTGTACGGCGGCAAAATGGCTCACGTTGAGTGGTACAGCAATTTTCAACTGTTCCATGAAGCGGGTAGTGGCCGGTGCTGGCCGGGTGGTCATGCGTCGGGCGGCTTCACCATGCTGGCGCTGTATTTCGTGGCGCGACGTTATCAATGGCGTTTTTCCAGTGCCATCTTGTGGGGTTCGCTGCTGCTGGGATTGGTTTACGGCACCACCCGCGTCCTGCAGGGCTGGCATTACATGTCCCACACGTTTTGGGCCGGAATCTTTGTCTGGCTGGCGTGTTTGCTGACAGCGTTGGCGTTCTATGGGCGGGCTCGGCTGGATTTGCCAGTGCTGGGCAAGCGTGAGCAGAAAGCTTTCAGTGCTGAGGTCTCTCTCTGAACCCGTTCGGATCAAATGAAAAACCCGCCAATCATCGGCGGGTTTTTTTATGGGGCTGCGCAGGCCCTCAATAGCCGACGAAGTAATACGGTTGTCGTCCGACTATCATGGTCTTGAGCACTTTCAATGGGGCGGCGGGTTCGCTGTCGCCGGCCATCACCGCGACATGCGAGGGTGATGCCGCGAGAAAATCTCGTAACTGCGCTTCGGTATCCAGGCCTTTGAGTACTTGCTGGGTATAGAAGACCGTGGCGCCACCGACCCGCTCATTGGCCTGAAACAGCGCGACTTGGTGCCCGGCGGTTTGCAGCGATTGAATCTCTGCACTCAACGGCAGGAACGAAAGCTTTTTGTCGGCATGAGGCAACGCCCACTGCGCGGCGGCGAGGTAACTGCCGATCACCAGCGTGAGCACACCGACTACCAGTGTCTGACGCTGCCGGGCAATTCGGCCTACGAATCCATTACCGGATTCATACTGCTTCAAGCGCTCGAACAGCACGCCTGCATACTCCGCTGCGATCACCGCGGCGGCCGGTGTCATCGACATCAGGTACACCGTGCGTTTGCTCGACGCCAACGTCAGCATGATGAACTGCGCCACGATCCACAGGCTGAAAAACAGCAGGTAACGATTGGCCTTCAGGTGTTTGCGGAAATGCCAGAGCCCCAGGTACACCAGAATATTCCACGGCAGAAAGGCTTCCGGCAGTTTGGCGAGGTAGTAGTAGAACGGTTCGTAGTGCCCGGCCTCGACGAACGAACCGCTGAAGCGCCCGACGCTGTTGGTCAGCAGCACTTCTCTGACGGCCTGTGCGCCGCCGTGCTGGAAGAGGATGACGAGCCAGATCAGCAGCGGAATCAAACCGAGCAGGGTCAGGAAACCCGGTCGCAGCCAGTCAGCGATTTTCAGTCGTTTGTCCATCAGGTTGTCGGCCAGCAGATAGGCAAAAATCACCACTCCCGGCATGGCCAGCCCCAGCACACCTTTGCTCAACGTGGCGATGGCGATCCCGACGACAAACAGCAGCGAGTTGCCCAGAGTCGATGCCCGCTGCGCCTGATAAAAGGCCAGCAGCGCGGTGGTCACGCCGAGTGCGAGCAGCGCATCCTCACCGACGCCGCGCACATTGCTCCAATAACTGGCCATGGTCGCGAGCAGAATGCCTGCGGTCCAGGCAATCATTTTCGGTCGCTCGAAACGCCGTAACATGCCGTACAGCAGCACCACACTGAGCAAGCCGGCAACGGCCGACGCCAGCCGCACGGCCCACGGTGAAACACCGAACACGCGCATGGCGCCAGCATCCAGCCACAGGCTCAGCGGTGGTTTTTCCAGAAACGGTTCGCCGAACAACCGAGGCGTCACCCAGTCGTCGTCCAAGTGCATCTCCATGGCGATACCGGCGACGCGGGCCTCAGTGGAGCCTTGCAATTGGTGGCCACCCAGCGCGAAGAAAAACAGCAGGGCGGCAAGCAGAAACAGCGAAGTGGCGGCACGCGACATGGGTTCAGGCAACCGGAAGGGGCGGGAGGCCTGAGCATACGTCGGCAATCCTGAACAAATTGTGAAGCTAGGCCAGTTGTCGCGACCAACGCTTCTCCGGCGTTTCGAACAGCCGATTGACCAGCGCCGTCAGCACATGATCCTGCCAGCGCCCGGCAATGTTCAGATACGCCTTGGCGTAACCCTCACGTTCGAAGCCCAGGCGCTCAAGCAAGCGCGCACTGCGCTCATTGCCGGGAATGTAGTTGGCCATGATCCGGTGCAGATTATGGGTATCGAACATGTAAGCGATGCCAGCCTCCAGCGCTTCCTGCATCAAGCCCTGACCCTGTTGGGCCTCGTCGATGTGATAACCCAGATAACACGCCTGAAAGGCTCCGCGAATGATGCCGCTGAAATTGCAGGCGCCGATCATCTGCTGGCCGTCCGGGCTCAGCAGCGCGAAATGCATGGCCAGCCCGGCCTCGAATGCACTGGCCTGCACGTCGAGGCGCCGGCGAATTTGCTCAGTGGAAAAATATTCGGTGGTGCGGATCGGTGACCATGGCGCCAGGTGGCGCAGGTTGCGTCGGTAGAACTCGCTTTCAAGCTCGGCCTGCTCCGGTGCAAGTATCGCGAGCGTCAGGCGTTGGCAGGGCAGGGTCAACAGCGGCATCGGGCGCTCCGGAATGGGGGATCTTCCGGCAGAGTCGCGCAATCCGCCGGGTTACGGCAAGTGGTGGCGACGCAGGGGCTTTGTTTCAGACAAAAAAAAGCCCGCAGGAGCGCGGGCGAACCGTAGTTTCTTGAATGAGCGAGCGGACTGTACAAGGCTTGGCCGCGCAGCTGCAGTGAAGAAAAATTCATCTCGATGGGCGGCTCCAATGCAGTCCGATGCGCAACCGAACGCCGGGGGTTCGCCCTTCAATGGCGGGTTTCAGGCCCGGTAGTGTTCAGCGGTTTCTGCGGATCAAGATTGTCCCGTGCCCGACAAATCAGGATCTCGGCGAGTGCGCTCAATTGCTTCATGGCCACCGCCACATGGCGTTTCGAGCCGTCGAACTCATCGGCAAAGGTTGCGCTGATGGCCGCGAGGGAATCGAGGATCTCACTGGCGTGGGTGAGCAGGGTCAGGGTGTCGACATCGTCGCGCACCCTGATGAGCTGATTGAGCGGGATGCTACGGCGCCGCTTGTGCGCTTCGCTGGTATTCGATGGCGGTTGGGTGCTGGACGTTGGCGCATCGGACGGTGCCGGGCCAACCAGCGAAAGGCGGGGGATTTTCTTCATGACGTAGCTCCGTGGAGTGAACATTCACTGCAATTGCGGCTGCCAAACCGTCCGCTGGATGGCAGTGGTCGTGGAGCGTAACGCCCTGAGGAACTGTGCACCAGTTCATCAAAGTCGACGCGTGTTGCGGGAATTTTCCTAGGACGTTCGATGTGGGAAGTAGGGTGTGGCGACAAAACCAATGGCAGTCGCGGTGATCACGGACGTCATTTCAAGGCAGGTGGTCAGCAGCAAAGTCAGCCTCTGACCGGGCACGCAACTGCCCCTTGCGACACGCCGTCTGGAAGCGTTCGAAATCACGTTCGTTCTGCGCGGTGTAATGTTGCGCGTACTTCAACAGCGCATCCGCCAGCGCATCGCCTTTGCCGATGTAGCCACTGATCTGCGCAGCGAGACCGGAGGCCTTGGCATGTGCCCGGGCGAGGGCGCGGCCGCAAACGCGACCGTAGGCGGCAAAGGTTTCAGCGTCGAAGTTTTCCAGTTCGGCGGAGATCTTCATGTCGCGTAATTGCCGCACGTAGAATTGCCGACCGCTGGGGCCGGTCGTCCAGCCCAGAAACAGGTCGCTGGCCGCCTGCATCAGGCGCTGCCCCTCGACCACGCGCTGCCCTTCATGGCGCACCCGCGCTTTGCTTTTGACGTAGTCGGCGAGCACCGAACGCCGGGCTTCCTTGAATTGCAGGAACAGCGGGAACTCCTGATCGTCCGTCAGCAGCGCCACCAGACAACGCGTGCCGACACTGCCGACGCCCACCACTTTGAACGCCAGATCCTGCACGTGAAACCGCGACAACAACTCGCGGCGGTCGGGTTGCAACGTGCTGCGATACTCGCGCATGAAGGTGCCGAAGAGCGGCCGCCAGTCCGCGAGCCGCAGCCAGTCATCCTCGGCATCCAGCAGCGTGGTGTTTTTGTGCAGGTGAAAAATTTCCGGCAGGTCATCGCGAATGATCAGACGCCCGTGGGTATCGCGCTCGCTGATTTTCGGCAGCAGCTCGGCGTGTGTGCGCCGTTCGGCCTTCTCGATGGCGCGCTCCACATGTTCAAGGGTACTTTTGCGTGCCTGCGCCAGCAGGTCGTTGTAGCTGATCGACTCGTACCAGTTTTCCAGCGTGCTCTGCTCGGCGCACTCCAGAAGCGTGGTCTGATAGGCGCCGACCATTTCACGACACACCTGTTCCTCGACCGACTCACCGTGGCGCAGGTCGCGGGCTGCCACCACGCAACTTGCCGCCAGACGCTTCAGATCCCACTCCCACGGCCCGGGATGTGCTTCGTCGAAATCGTTGACGCTGAACAGCAGATTGCGCTCAGGCGTGGCGAAACCGCCGAAATTCATCAGATGGCTGTCACCACAGATGGGCAAATTCAGGCCCATGTTCGCCGTGCCCGCCAGATCGTGCGCCTGCAACAAGGCATTGGCGCGAAAGAACGTGAACGGCGACACCAGCATGCGCCCGTAACGCAGTTCGACCAGCGACGCGACGCGGCCCTGGCTGGAGGCCTTGATCAACGGAATCGGGTCACGGTTCATTTTGCCGGTGGATGCCTGAGCGCTGCGCGAGCACTGCTTGCGGGCGTCTTTGCCTTGTTGCATGCGGTCTTTGAGTGAGGTCATTGGGCTCGGTCCGGCGGAAGGGGCGCTGTGAGTGTAGAAGCGCTTTTGGGGTTTATCCGTTGGCGTGAGCCCGGTGACGTCAACTCAATACTCCGCCACCTTATCTTCGCGCAAAACCCACCCGGCCTCGCCCGCCATCAACGTGTATTGAACCTGGCGCATCTTCCCCGTGCGGCCTGCGCCTGCGTCAGTGCTGTCATACACCGGGAAGCGCTGCACCAGCGCGTTTTCCACCACTGCAAACGAATCCTCGCCCTGATAACCCTCGGCGATTTTCGGATTGTCGCTGACCGGCGGCAGGTAGATTTCGCTCAGGGATTTCTTGTTGTTGGCGGAATAGGCGATCAGATCGCTCGGCATGCCGCGTCCGGGCGAGCGGGTAAACACGTAGAGTTCGGGGGAGCCGTCGTTATTGAGATCAGCAACCTCGGCACGCACGACCTCACCGGTGAGCGCCCGGCTGATGACCGCGTTATCGATCTCCAGACCTTTGGGGGTGATGCGCAGCGTCGGTTTGCCATCGACCTGTTCGGTGCTGACGTGAAAGGCAATGCCCTGCAATTCCAGCGTCTGCTCGAATGGCTGTCTCCCGCTGGTGGCGTCGCCATTGACCCGTCTCAGAGACAGCTCGTAGTTGGCCACTTCGTTGCGCCGTGCGGCATTGCGCATGAGATAGACCTGAACCGTGTACTCGCCATCGGCCGGCAGTGTTCCGAGGAAATGATTGCCCATGATCGAACCGTTGAACAGCGCGTAATCCGCGCCCTTGGCGGTGATGTTGAAGTAAGCGGAGGTGTTGGACGGTTTGAAATCGACGGTGAGCAACTGGCCGGCCTTGGCGTTGAATCTGTACTCCGCCGTCTGGTCGCCCTTGATCGACTGTTTGCGCTGAACACTGTCGGCGCTGGTTGGGAAATCGATCGGTTCGACGCGCACAGCGCCAGTATCTGCTGCGAGGACCGGCAGAGAAATCAGTGCGGCCAACGCGGCGGCAATCCAGGTTTTCATCTTCAACTCCATTGCATCTCGATGTACGCAGCATAGAGGCTGCGCCGAGCAGGCACCCACTGATTACGCGGTTTATATGTTGCTGGATTTGAGCGCGTGCTTGAGGTGATGTTTCTGACACGAATCAGCTGTTCACATAATTCTCACCTCAGTTTTGCCATGATCATTACCGGTATTCCATCGGCCCGAGCGAGTGATCCCGTCATGAATGTGAGCGTTCTCTACGCTTTGGTTGCGGCAGCATTGTTTGGCGCCAGCACGCCACTCGCCAAGCTGCTGGGGGTACAGATTTCACCGATTCTATTGGCCGGTTTGCTCTATCTGGGCAGCGGTCTGGGTTTGACCGTCCTGCGTTTCGCCCGAGATCGGGGCTGGCAGCGTTCCGGACTGGGCACCGGCGAATGGCCGTGGCTGGTCGGAGCGATTGGCTTCGGCGGCGTGCTGGCGCCAGTGGCATTGATGTTCGGTTTGACCAGAACGTCCGGTGCGAGCGCGTCACTGATGCTCAACCTGGAATCAGTGCTCACGGCACTGCTGGCGTGGGTCGTGTTCAAGGAAAACGCTGATCGACGAATCGTGATCGGCATGCTCGCCATCGTGGCCGGCGGTGTCGTGTTGTCATGGCCGCAAGAGGCCATGTCGGCGCAGGACTGGACAGGCCCGCTGGCCGTCGCCTTCGCCTGCTTTTGCTGGGCCATCGACAATAACCTCACGCGGAAAGTCTCTGCCTCGGACGCACTGTTCATCGCCGGCAGCAAAGGCCTGGTCGCCGGTCTGGTCAACTGCGGCCTGGCCTTGCTCATCGGCACGCAAATGCCTGCGGCCACCACGCTGGTGCCCATCCTGCTGGTCGGATTTCTCGGCTACGGCGTCAGCCTGGTGATGTTCGTCTTCGCCCTGCGCGGGCTGGGCAGTGCACGCACCGGCGCATACTTTTCCACCGCACCGTTTCTGGGCGCAGCGATCTCGATTCTGCTGCTGGGCGAGTCGGTATCGCTGATGTTCCTGCTCGCAGCAGCGTTAATGGCCGTGGGGGTGTGGATTCATCTGATGGAAAACCATGCTCACGAGCATCAGCACGAACTGCTTGAGCATGATCATCGCCACATACACGATGAGCATCACCAGCATACGCACGGGGTTGAGTGGGATGGAACGGAGCCGCACAGTCATCCGCATGTGCATACGCCGATGCGGCATAGCCATGCGCATTTTCCGGATGTGCATCATCGGCATGGGCATTGATTGAATGTCTGAAGACTGGCGATTGATATCATTGTGATATCATTTTTTGTCTTCAGTCTTTCATTCGAGTCATTCCATGAAACCCTTTTTCCTGCTGCCCCTTGTCACCCTGTTTTCGGCTTTCAGCGTTGCCGCTGCACCCTCACCGGTAGCGTCGTTTGCCGCTTGTGACGATCACTCACTGGCCGTTGTGCAATCATCTTTGATCAAGGATCTGGTGCCAAGCACCGTCGAAAATGGCCAGATCAGATTGTCCGGCGGCACCAAGAGCGACATGGGCCAGCGCTGGATGTTTGCCAAGCCAGTCGAGATCGATGGCATGTCGTTGACCGGCTTTTACGCCGAAGACATGGACCTGATGGGGACGCGCATCATCAGTTGGGGCTTCTACGCCAAACAGACGCCGAACGAACTCCACACTCAACTGGAAAAAGCGGGCGGCCCACGCTTGGACATGTCGCAGGGACTCTACGCTCGCGCGGAAATCTGGTCTCATGGCAAATCCAGCTGGCAGCCGGAAGATCCTGCCGCCACTGCCGGTAAGCTGGTGGTCGACAGTGCCGAGCGGGTGTTCTTGATTGAACCGGCTCCGGAAGAGCTGAGCGGTGGGAGTAAGGGGATGTTTACTTGCTCGATTCAAGGCAAGGTTAATGAGGCGATGCTTAAGTCTAGTCGTCCGGATTTGGTTAGTGTTGCTCGTTGATTGTTAAGGAATGCGGGTATGGAAAAGGACGACATTAGGTCGTCCTTTTTCGTAGCGTTTTCGAGGTAGTCGAGCCTGATCAATTGCAGACTACGGTCTTGCGTGCCCGGTTTGGCTTATGCCCTGATGCGACAAAGCCCGCACTTGGCGGGCTTTGTCGTTGAGAGTTGGTGGAGCCGGGGGGATTTGAACCCCCGTCCGCCAGTACTCCGCTGTCGGTACTACATGCGTAGCCGTGTCTATTAAGTTAACCCTCAGCGACCCGACGGGCAGGGTGCTTTGGGCGAGTTGTGTAAGTTTTAGCCGCTTCGTCCACAACGTACTGCACGGCGATTCTGTTCTATATGACAATCACTTTGGGTTTACAGACATCCCCTGATGATTGCTGGACCCGAAGGTACCAGGAGGGAAGGGCTAAGGCTGCTTACGCAGCGAGAGCGTATTCCCCGTAGGTTTCGTCATTGGCAACTATAGGAAGTTGCAACAGTGGATTTACGAGTTCTGTTACCAACTCGGCATGCACCTAAAGTTTCGCAACCGGCGTCGAATCCTAAACGGCCCCGAACTCATTGCTCAGTACATCTGTTTGAGCAACAAGCGTGTGCAGTGTACGCCAATCGGCCCGCAAGGCCAACCCGAAGGTTGGCCGGGACGCTGATCAGTTGTTGGTACCGGTGGACTTGCGCAATTCCACGATGGTTTGCGACGTTTCCGCAATGCAATCGTCGATTTTGCCTTGAGCCTTGAGCGCCTCGGCCTTGCTCACACTGGCGTTAGCACGCTGACTCAGTTCCGGGTTCGCTGACAGCTGGCCCTTGGCATTGTTGATGGTCTGAATATTGGCATCACACAGGTCAGCAGGCTTGTCAGCGGCGAACGAAGCGGACGCCATCATCGATGCAGTAACGAACAGACCTAACAGTACAGAACGTTTCATGTGTATCTCCTTGAACCGAGTGGGTCCAGACTTCGCTGGCCGTCAGGACGGGCAACCGTATGGAAGAAAAACCCCGATCAGTCGGGGTTATTCTGTGGACTACAGTCGAACTCAAGGGTTCTATTTTTCTTCAGCGAGCCTTCGCCCGGGTCACTCGATCCACCAGATAGACCAGTCCGTGGTAGTCAATTCCGCCATGTTGCGTCAGACCGATCTCACAGGTGCGGCTGGTGGAAATCCCCTCGCTGCAATGCTGCACCGCGTCCTTGAGCGTGCGCAGCGAATGGCTGTTCAGCTCCGGCGTGGTGAAGCCTTTGTCCCCGGCAAACCCACAGCAATGAATGCCTTCCGGGATCACCACGTTGTTGCTGCACTTGCGCGCCAGATCGATCAACGCCTGGCTTTCGCCCAGATGCTGCGTGCTGCAGGTCACGTGTACGGCAATCGGTGCCTCTTGCGGGGTGAAGTCGAGTCGATCAAGAAGGTGCGTACGGATGAAGCGCACCGGATCGTACAGATCAAGACGAACATCACCGACATCCTGCACCAGGCGCAACGTGCACGGACTGGTGTCGCAGTAGATCGGATCGAGTCCGCCGCGACTCGCATGCAGCAGTGCGCTGATCAACTCTTGGCGTTTGTGTTCGGCCTGTTCGGCGTAGCCTTTTGAGGCGAAGGGCTGGCCGCAGCAGAGATTGTCCTGATTGTCCGGGAAGACCACTTGGTAGCCGGCCTTCTCCAGCAAGCCACGGGTTTTGTCGTAGAGCGACATTTGCTCTTTGTCACCCGCCGCCGGGCCCATCACTCGCGACACACACGCGGCCAGATAGACAACGCGCGGGCGCTCGTCCGACACGCTGGGGCTGAAGCGAATGGCTTTCTCCGGTTGCGGCATCGCATTCGTCCACAACGGCACCTGACCTTTGGACAGGCGCGTAATGGTTGCCGAAAGTTTCGCCAGACGCGGTGCGCCGAGCATCATTCGTGCGCCGTTGGCCACGTGTAGGGTGAAGCGTGCGCCTTGCAGGGTCTTGGCGAAATTTCCTTCGATCCAGTCAGCGGTTTTCTGATGCGTCGCGTGTCGGGCTCGGAGTTTTTTCACCAGCTCACCGGTATTGATGCCTACAGGGCAACGTTGCGCGCACAGACCAGTGGCGGCGCAGGTTTCGATGCCTTGGTACTCGTAGGCTTTTTCCAGTTCGGTGGTGTCGACACCTGCACGTTTTTTCGCCTGAATATCGCGCCAGATGACAATGCGCTGGCGCGGGCTGAGGGTCAGGCCTTTTGACGGGCAGACAGGTTCGCAGAAGCCGCACTCTATGCACTTATCGACAATCTCATCCGCCGCCGGCAGCGGTTTCAGATGCTTGAGGTGGATCTGTGGATCTTCGCTGAGCACCACGTCCGGGTTGAGAATGCCATTCGGGTCGAGCAGACGTTTGAGCTGCCACATCAACTGATAGGCGTCGCTGCCCCATTCCAGTTCCACGAACGGCGCCATGTTGCGACCGGTGCCGTGTTCGGCTTTCAGCGAGCCGCCGAATTCCACTGCGACCAGTTGCGCGACGTCATCCATGAACGCTTGATAGCGTGCGACTTCTTCTGGGTTGTTGAAGCCTTGGGTGAAGACAAAGTGCAGATTGCCTTCCAGTGCGTGTCCGAAAAGGATCGCTTCGTCGTAGGCATGTTTGTCGAACAACTCGATCAAGCGATTGACGCCGATCGCCAGTTGTTCGACCGGGAAGGTCACGTCTTCGATGATCACCGTGGTGCCGGTTTTGCGCACTGCGCCTACGGCGGGGAAGGTGTCCTTGCGGATCGCCCAGAGCTTGGCGTTCTCGGCAGGGTCTTCGGTGAAGTCGACCTGCTTCTCCACTGGGAAGCCGCTGAGCGACGCCATGATCTGCCCCAGTTGCTCCTGCAGCAAAGTGGACGATGCGGCGCGGGATTCGATCAGCAGTGCGCAGGCATTGTTCGACAGCTGTTGTACGAAAGCAGGCATGCCCGGTTTGTCTTGCACCGAGCGCAGGCTGCGTCGATCGAGCAGCTCTACGGCGGACACCGGTTGGCTTTTCAGCACGGTGACCGCGTTGCAGCAGGTTTCCACATCCGGGAATACGATCAGCGCCGAAGCCTTGTTTGGGTGATCGATCACCGTGTCGTAAGTCACCGCGCTGATAAAGCCGAGGGTGCCTTCGGAGCCGACCAGCAAGTGGCTCAAGATATCCACAGGCTCATCGAAATCCACCAAGGCGTTGAGCGACAGGCCGGTGGTATTTTTCAGACGGTATTTGTGGCGGATTCGTGCAGCCAGTTCGGCGTTGGCGCGGGTCTCGCGGCCCAATGTCGCCAAGCGTTCGAGCAGATCACCGTGGCTTACGCGGAATGCCGCGACACTTGTAGCGTCTTCGGTATCCAGGCGCGTGCCATCGGCCAGCACCAGGCGAATCCCGGCCAGCGTGTGGTAGGTGTTTTGCGCGGTGCCGCAGCACATGCCGCTGGCATTGTTAGCGACGATGCCGCCGATTTTGCAGGCGTTGATCGACGCCGGATCCGGGCCGATCTTGCGCCCGAACGGTGCCAGCCATGCGTTGGCCTGTGCGCCGATCACCCCGGGTTGCAGGCGTATTTGCGTGCCTTGGCCGCGAATCTCGCGAGCGTTCCAGTTATCCCCAAGCACGATCAAAACGGAATCGCTGATCGCCTGACCGGAAAGGCTGGTGCCCGCCGCACGGAAGGTCACTGGAACATGGTCGCGCTGAGCCAGTTTTAGCAGCGCCACCACTTCATCTTCGGACTCGACGCGGATTACCAGTTGCGGGATCAGTCGATAAAAACTGGCATCCGTACCAAAGGCCAGAGTCGATAACGGATCATCAAAACGGCGCTCGGCCGGAATCAGTTGTTGCGCATCACGCAGGAAATTCACCGGAAGCGTCATTGGTCCTCCAGGATCAGCACCACGAGGTCTTTCGGGCCGTGGGCGCCGTAAGCCAGCACTTGCTCAATATCAGCGGTTTTCGACGGGCCGGACACCAGCAACGCATTGGTCGGCATGCCCTGGGCCCACGCGAATTCCTCTTGCACCTGATAGAAGTTGTCACGGATTTCGCTGGCCTTGAGCAGGGCGAAATGCACCGGCGGGACCAGGCTCATCAAACGCGGTTCTTCGCGGGTTGGCCAGAGGATCAGGCTGCCGGTGGCGGCGATTGCACCGAGGGTGCCGGTGAGGCTGGCCGGGGTGTCGTTGAACAGTTCGGCTTTCCACTCTTCCATTGGCCGGTCGTAGGATTTCAGTGTCGGCAGATCAGGATTGTTCGCCCAATGCTGTGTGATTTTCTGCCCGTGCGCTGTCGTCGGTGCGATCAACAGACTCGGCAACTGGCGGTCGCGCAACAATTGCGCAAGCAGTGCCGGCCATTCTTCGCCCGAGGTCAGGTGGATTTCGGTGTGCACCGCTTCCATCAATTTGCGCAGTTGCGGGATGCGTTGTTCGGCGCTGTAGGTGTAAGGCTGCGTCACCAGATCGACATCGAAGTTGTCGGCAATCGGTGTGGCGCCAGTCAGACTTTTCCGCAGTTTGCCGAGGATATTTTGCTTGGCGCTCATCAGCGGTCTCCCTGTTTGGCCAGATGCTCGCGGGCCATGTCGTGCAGTGAGCGGGCAGCGGGTTTCGGCGCGCTGTGATTTTGTGTCCATGGGCCGACATTGCTCGGGGTCAGGGCACGCAGGCGCGTGGCGAAGAAGCCGAACAATCGATACAAGGTCGGAGAGCTGTTGAGCTTGGCCCAGGCGTTCCAGATGAAACGTTCCTTGCGCGAATACTTGCTGCCCTGGCCGCGCATCACTTGATTTGGGCTGTCCGGGGCTTTGACGTTCTCTTCGCGCAGGCGCCGCAGGATTGCCGGGATCGGAATTTTTACTGGGCACACTTCACCGCAGGCACCGCACAGCGACGAAGCGCTCGGGTGATCGGGGACTTTGGCCAGACCGACCATGTGCGGGGTGATGATTTTGCCGATCGGTCCCGGGTACACCTCGCCATAGGTGTGGCCACCGACGCGGGTGTAGACCGGGCAATGGTTCATGCAGGCGCCGCAGCGGATGCAGTTCAAGGTCTGACGCAATTCACTGTCGGCGAAGGCCTGACTGCGACCGTTGTCGAGCAGCACCAGGTGCACTTCCTGCGGGCCGTCGAGTTCGTGCTCCTTGCGCGGGCCGGAGATCATGTTGACGTAGGTGGTGATCGGAATGCCCAGCGCCGAGCGCGTCAGCAGTGACAGCAGCGGCACCACGTCACGCAGGTTTTCCACGACTTTTTCGATGCCGGTGACGGCGATGTGCACCGGCGGCACGGTGGTGGTCATGCGGCCGTTGCCTTCGTTTTCCACCAGCAGCAGGGTGCCGGTTTCGGCGACGGCGAAGTTGACGCCGGAGACACCGATGTCCGCTTCGAAGAATTTCTGCCGCAGGACTCTGCGACCGATCTGAATGAGTTGGTCAACGTCCTTGGTGTATTCCACGCCAAGTTTGTCGTGGAACAAGGACGCGACCTGACCGGCGTTCTTGTGGATTGCCGGCATGATTATGTGTGAAGGCTTCTCGTGGTCGAGCTGGACGATGTACTCGCCCATGTCCGATTCCAGGCATTCAATGCCCTGTTCAGCGAGGACATGGTTCATCTCCATCTCTTCGCTGACCATCGATTTGCCCTTGATCACTTGCCGCCCCTCGTGAGCGCGGATGATCGAGAGGACGATGCCATTGGCCTCGTCCACCGTTTCCGCCCAGTGCACTGTCACACCGTTGCGGGTCAGGTTCTGTTCCAGTTGCTCGAGCAGGTCGGGCAGCTTGGACAGCGCGCGGGCCTTGATCGAATTGCCCAGTGCGCGCAAATGTTCTCTTTCGTGGGCATCACTGAAAGCGGCTGCCCGCTTGACCATCAGTGAGTCCATGGCAGTGCGGAAGTTGTTCCGTAGCTGCTGATCGCCCAAGGCATTGTGTGCCCGGGTGCGGAAATCTTCTTCTACGGCGACCGTAGGAATAATCGCGGAAGTGCTCATTGCGCACCTCCGGTTCGCTGCCACAAGAAGCTCGCGAGATGTTGCCCGCGCAGCGCTTCTTTTTGTTTCTCCAATGCGCCGTTGATGTTCATCAAACAGCCACAGTCGGCGCTCAACACCTTGTGCGCGCCTGAATCCTTCAACGCTTGGGTCTTGTCAGCCACCATCGCGCCGGAAATGTCTGGCATACGGACGCTGAATGTCCCACCGAAGCCACAGCATTCGCTTTCGTGGTCATGGTTGACCCGTTCCACGTTGCTCAACTGCGCCAACAACTCGCGGCCGTGCAGGTGGGTGTTCATTTCGCGGCGTGCCGAACACGAAGTGTGCAGCGCGACTTTGACCGGTTCACCGCTGTCCTTGAGTTGCACCTTGCAGACGAACAGCAGAAATTCGGCCAGTTCATAGGTGCGGGCCGCGAGGGCCTGAACCTGTTTCAACGTCTCCGGCTCGTCCTTGAACAAGTCGGCGTAATGCTCGCGCAGCATGCCGGCGCAGGAACCCGACGGCACCACTACCGGATAATCCCCGGCAAACAGCGCCAGTTGCGAGCGCGCCACCGTCCGCGCCTGCTCGGTGTAACCCGAGGTGTAGGCCGGTTGGCCGCAGCAACTCTGCCCTTGCGGATACTCGACCCGGATCCCTTCGCGCTCCAGCAAGTGGATCGCGTCCATCCCGGCTTCGGGGTAGAACAGGTCGACCACACACGTGCCGAACAGGTAGACCCGCGACGGTTTCTCGCTGGGGTATTGCCGAGGTTCGGGCAGTGGCGGTGCCACGCGCGTCGCGTTTGGCACAGCGTTGTAAAAAAGCTCGCTCATCAGGCGTGTCTCCGGGTGGGCCCGGTTATCCGTCTGTGGCGGCTGCTGAATATAAAGAGCGTTGCTTTCAGCAGCCTTACAGACCGGGTTGTGAATTGCTGACGCCGGCATCACGTAACCGGCGTCGGTTTTTTCCATGCTTCTTGTAGGCGTCTTGTAGGTTTAGTGCACCAGCATGCCGGTGAACCAGTAGGCCTGGGCCAGGGTGATCAAGCCGACAATCGTTGCAAAGAATAGGCTGTGCTTGAGGGTGAAGCGGAACAGATCCGATTCTTTGCCCACCAGGCCGGTCGCGGCGCAGGCCACGGCGATCGATTGTGGCGAGATCATCTTGCCGGTCACGCCGCCACTGGTGTTCGCCGCCACGAGCAAGGTGTCGTTGACGCCGATCTGGTGCGCAGTGGTTGCTTGCAACGAACTGAACAGGGCGTTGGACGAAGTATCCGAACCGGTGAGGAATACGCCCAGCCAGCCGAGGAATGGCGAGAAGAACGGGAACGCTGCGCCCGTACCGGCCAGCACCAGCGCCATGGTCGAAGACATGCCGGAGTAGTTGGTGACGAAGGCGAACGCCAGCACCATGCCGATCGACAGGATTGGCCAGCGCAGTTCGTAGAAGGTCTCTTTCAAAGTGGTCAGACCAGTTTTGAAATTGATCTTCAAGACCAGCATCGAGATCAGCGCGGAGAAGAAAATCGCCGTGCCGGTCGCGGAAATCGGATCGAGTTTGAACACCGCTGGAATGGCAGTCGGGACGGCTACGATCGGTGCGGTTTTGATCACTAATTGATCAAGGTGTGGGATCGCGAAGTTGAACACCCAGCTGTACATCGAACCGCCAGCGGCGAACATCGCCTTGAAAGGCTTCAGCGTCCAGATCGTTACCAGCACGGTGAGGATCAGGAACGGTGACCAGGCTTTGAAAATTTCCCCGAGGCTGTAAGGCGACGCCACGGTGGTGCGCTTCTGGCCGAAACCGCCGACGCTGGCGGTGATCGCTGCGCTCGACGTGGCGCCGGCGATTTGCGCGCCTGCGGTGCGTTTTGGCTGCCAGATTTTCAGGAACAGGGTCAGCGATATCAGGCTGGCCAGCGCCGAGGTGATGTCCGGCAGTTCTGGCCCAATGAAGTTCGAGGTGAAGTATTGGGTGATGGCGAAGCTCAGGCCCGCAACCAACGCCGCTGGCCAGGTTTCACGTACGCCGCGCAGGCCGTCCATCATGAACACCAGCCAGAACGGCACGAACAGCGACAGCAGCGGCAGTTGGCGACCGGTCATGGCGCCGATCTTGAACGCGTCGATACCGGTGACTTGGCCGGCGACGATGATCGGGATCCCCAGTGCACCGAACGCTACCGGTGCGGTGTTGGCGATCAGGCACAGGCCAGCGGCGTACAGGGGGTTGAAGCCCAGTCCGACCAGCAACGCGGCAGTAATCGCCACGGGTGCGCCGAAACCGGCGGCACCTTCCAGGAACGCTCCGAAGCAGAAACCGATCAGCAGCACTTGCAGGCGCTGGTCGTCAGTAATCGATAACACCGAGCTGCGAATGACCTCGAACTGACCACTTTTGACCGTCAGTTTGTAGAGGAACACCGCCGCGACAATGATCCAGGCAATCGGCCACAGACCGTAGGCGAAACCATACCCGGCGGCGGCGAAGGCCATATCGACCGGCATCTGGAACGCGAAGATCGCCACGGCAATCGACAGGGCGAGGGTGATGCTCCCGGCCACATGGCCTTTGAGGCGGAACACCGCCAATGCGAGGAAAAAGAACACGATGGGGATGACGGCCGCGAGTGCGGACACGCCGAGACTGCCGAGCGGGCTGTAGAGCTGTTGCCAGGTTTGCATATGGGGTGGCCCCTAATTGTTGTTGGTCAGGCACTGATCAGCGTTCTTGGATAATTGGTAAGACCAATTTACAATCGCTGTTGGCTAGGGTAAAAGCCTTGGTGTCGGTGTGTCAATTTGTCGCCCTGAAACTTTTGTCGAACAAGCGGTGCAGATCGCATCTGATCTGGTTTGCGCAAGTGGTGTCTGGTAGGTGTCGGCAAGGCGCCGATAGGCCAGAATAGAGAGCCCGGCGAGCGGTCGGGATCGTGGAGAAATGAGTTATGGGGTTTGATCAGATACGTCAGCGCCGTTTGTCTGACGATATTGTCGAGCGACTTGAGGGGATGATCCTTGAGGGCACGCTGAAGTCCGGTGAGCGGTTGCCGGCGGAGCGCACGCTGGCAGAACAATTTGGCGTATCACGGCCTTCGCTGCGTGAAGCGATCCAGAAACTGGCGGCCAAAGGTCTGCTGGTCAGTCGTCAGGGCGGCGGCAACTATGTCGTGGAAAGCCTCGGCTCGACGTTCAGTGATCCGCTGCTGCAGTTGCTCGAAAGCAATCCTGAAGCACAGCGCGATCTACTGGAGTTTCGGCATACTTTGGAGGCATCGTGCGCCTATTACGCCGCATTGCGCGCCACCGATGTCGATCGTGAGCGGCTGACCGCCGCGTTTGAAGAGCTGCAGGACTGCTATTCGCGTCACGATGAAGTCAGCCGGGCGGAGGAGGGCGCGGCGGATGCGAAATTTCATCTGGCGATTGCTGAAGCCAGTCATAACGCGGTGCTGCTGCACACCATTCGCGGGCTGTTCGATCTGCTTAAGCGCAACGTGGTCACCAACATCGGCGGCATGTACAAGCAGCGCACGGAAACCCGCGACATGCTGATCACCCAGCATCGGGAATTGTATCTGGCGATTATTGAAGGTCGCGCGGAGCAGGCGCGAGAAGTCTCCAGCCGACATATCTTGTATGTGCAGGAAGTGCTGGAAGAGGTGCGGCAAGAGGTTCAGCGCATGGCCCGGGCGGAGCGGCGCAAGGGGATGTGATTTTCAAAGCAAAAGATCGCAGCCTGCGACAGCGCCTACATTGGAGTATGTATTCCCCTGTAGGCGCTGTCGCAGGCCGCGATCTTTGCTTTCGGGGGGAAGACTAGTCTTCCTTGCCCTTGTTGCGCACCGCGCGCTGCAATTCACGACCAGCATCGCGCTCGCGCTCGGTATCACGCTTGTCGTATTCCTTCTTGCCCTTGCCCAGAGCAATTTCGCACTTGACCATGTGCTTGCTCCAGTACCAGGACAGGCAGACGCAGGCGTAACCCTTTTGCTGCACGGCGGCGGCGAGCTTTTCCAGCTCGCGGCGGTTGAGCAGCAATTTGCGTGTGCGCACCGGGTCAGCGATGACGTGGGTACTTGCGGTCATCAGAGGCGTGATGTGGCTGCCGAGCAACCATGCTTCGCCATCCTTGAGCAGAACGTAGCTGTCGACCAGCTGTAGCTTGCTTGCCCGCAGACTTTTTACTTCCCAGCCGGCCAGGACCAGACCAGCCTCGAACTTATGCTCGATGAAGTAATCGTGTCGCGCCTTTTTATTTTGCGCGATGGTCCCTGTTGGGTGTTTCTTCTGTTTAGCCATAGGGGCGGCATTATATGGAGATAAACCGCCGTCGGCTACGGTGATGCTGCGTGCTTGAGCAGGTTGAGTGAATCCCGGACAATGCGGCCTCTTTTTCTAACGCTTGGGCGTGATAAACGATGTCGACAGACAAGGTTTCTGTCCACGGCAGTTGGGCTAGCCGCTGGGTATTCATACTCGCCGCGACCGGTTCGGCCGTGGGACTGGGTAGTATCTGGAAGTTCCCCTACATGGTCGGGGTCTACGGCGGCGGCGCCTTTGTGCTGATGTTTCTGGCGTGCATCGCGCTGATCGGCATCCCGGTCATGCTCGCTGAAACCCTGATCGGCCGGCGCGCCCGGCAAAGTCCGGCGAACGCCTTGAAGGTGCTGGCACTGGAAGCCGGGCACTCGGGCAAATGGTCGTGGGGCGCATTTGCCGGGATGATCACGGCATTGTTGATCCTGTCTTTCTATAGTGTGGTCGGCGGCTGGTCGCTCGACTACATTGTCGATATGGGCCGCGGCGACTTCCAGGGCGCCACAGCCGATCAAGTCGGCGCTTATTTCGGCAATGTCATCTCCAATCCATGGCGTCTGACACTTTGGCATACGATTTTCATGCTGCTGTCGGCCTTCGTCATCGCCAAGGGCGTGGTCGCCGGGCTTGAGCGCAGCCTGCGCATCATGATGCCGCTGCTGTTCGTGATGATTCTGGTGTTGCTGGGTTACAGCATGACCACCGGGCATTTCATGGAAGGCGTGCATTTCATGTTCGACTTCCACCCGGAAAAAGTCCTCGACGGCTTGTTGCCGGCCATGGGGCACGCGTTCTTCTCGCTGAGCGTCGGTGTCGGTTCGATCATGATCTACGGTGCTTATATGCCGAAGAGTTCATCGTTGTCGGGCACCGTTGTCGGCGTGGCACTGCTCGATACCTTTGTTTCGCTGATCGCCGGTCTGGCCTTGTTCCCGATTGTATTTGCCGGAGGCCTGAACCCTAGCGAAGGGCCGGGGCTGATGTTCGTCAGTCTGCCATTTGCCTTTGGTAACGTGGCGTTCGGTCAGTTGATGGGCGTGGTGTTCTTTGTGCTGGTGGCGATCGCTGCTTGGAGTTCGGCGATCTCCCTTCTGGAGCCGATGGTTGCCTATCTGGTTGAGCGGACCAAAGTCAGCCGCGCGTGGGTGACTTTCTGGCTTGCCTTCACTTGCTGGTTCGTCGGTCTGGGCACGGTGTTCTCCTTCAATATCTGGAAGGAAGCCAAATTTTTCGTGAACGAAGGCGGGATGTTCCATCTCTACCAATGGGGTGCGCAGAGCGGTCTGGACTTCTTTGGTGTGATCGATTTCTTCACCTCACGGATCATGCTGCCGCTCGGTGGCCTGTGTTTCGTGCTGTTTGCCGGATGGGTGATGGGGCGTGAAGCGGTACGCGACGAGTTGTCGATCCGCAATCCGCTACTGTTCGCCCTGTCTTTGTTCTTGATGCGCTACGTGGCGCCCATCGGCATTCTTGTAGTGTTTGCCGCTCAGCTCTGGAAGTAACGCTCACATGACGACACATATTCAACGATCGGCGTTGCTGCCGTACCCGGCGCAATTTCTCTATGACCTGGTCAACGACGTGGCGCGCTACCCGGAATTTCTGCCGTGGTGCTCCTCGGCGGAAGTGCTGGAAAGCTCGCCGGAGCATATGCGCGCCAGTGTTGGCGTAGCCAAGGGCGGGCTCAGTCAGCATTTCGTGACGCGTAATACGCTGGTGCCGGGGCAGTCGATTGAAATGAACCTGGAAGAAGGCCCGTTCAATCAGTTGCACGGCGTCTGGGTGTTCAAGGCTTTGAACGAGAAGGCCTGCAAGATCAGTCTGGATCTGTCGTTCGATTACGCCGGGCCGCTAGTGCGCGCGACGTTGGGGCCGCTGTTCAATCAGGCTGCGAATACGCTAGTGGACGCGTTCTGCCAGCGCGCCAAGCAGATGCATGGTTGAGCCGGTGATCGAGATAGAGGTGGTATACGCGGCCGTGGATCGTCAGGTATTGCGCTCATTCAGCGTCAATGAAGGCGCGACGGTGCGGGCTGCGGTGCTTGCATCGGGTATCGCTAGCGAGTTTCCCGAGTTGAATCTGGCGGAGTGCCCGCTGGGCATCTTTGGCAAAGTGGTTGCTGACCCGGACTCGCGGGTTATTCAGGCAGGGGAGCGCATCGAGATTTATCGCCCATTGCTTGCCGATCCGAAAGAGGTTCGACGCTTGCGAGCAGCCAAGGCTGCCGAAGCCAAGGCTCGAAACGCGTAAAAAGCCAAATTGCAGGCAATAAAAAACCCGGAATTTCCGGGTTTTTTATTGCCTCGCCAATTATTGCGGCGAGGTGTCCAGCGGCTCAGGTGTCGGAACCGGAACGGTTTCCACACCATCGACGTCCTTCTGGATCTGATCCAGCAAGGAACCTGGCTTGACCGGTTTTTCCGGTTCTGGCTTCTCGGCGTTTTCAGCAGGAGCAGACACGGTCGTGCCACTGTCTTTGCCGAGAATGGCTTCGTCACGGCTTACGCCCGGCATAAAGTCACCGGACAGGCTGACAAGCTGGTCGTTTGAGTTGAAAATAACGCTGATGCGTTCCTGTTGGCGTTCACCGCCACCCGGTTGCAGGCTGTACAGATAATCCCAGCGATCGGCATGGAACGTGTCAGTCAGCAGAGGGTTGCCCATGATAAACCGTACTTGCTTGCGGGTCATTCCCGGGCGTAACTGGTCTATCATGTCCTGCGTGACGACATTGCCCTGCTGGATGTCGATTTTGTAAACCCCGGGGAATGAACAACCGGCGAGTGCGAGCAGTCCCACAAAGGTGAAACTGGTTAGCAAGAGCTTGGTGTTTTGCATCGGTGGGCGACTTCCACTATCTTGGCTGGGACAACGTAAACGCCGATCATACCCGCATTAAGAGAAGCTGCGAAGCAGCATCGCGAGAAAGCTGACCATGGTTGAAAATAGCGAACTACGCAAAGCCGGCCTCAAAGTGACCCTGCCACGGGTCAAGATCCTGCAAATGCTCGACTCCACCGAGCAGCGTCACATGAGTGCCGAGGACGTCTACAAGGCGTTGATGGAAGCTGGCGAGGACGTCGGTCTGGCCACGGTTTACCGTGTTCTGACCCAGTTCGAAGCGGCTGGCCTCGTGGTCCGTCACAACTTCGACGGCGGCCATGCGGTATTCGAATTGGCCGACGGTGGCCACCACGACCATATGGTCAACGTGGAAACCGGTGAAGTCGTCGAATTCGTCAGCCCGGAAATCGAAAAGCTCCAGAAGGCAATTGCCGAGGAGCACGGTGTTGATCTGGTAGATCACAATCTGGTGCTGTACGTGCGCAAGAAAAAGTAAGCATGTCGCGCGAATTTCACATTCGCGAAACGAACGAAGGCGACCCAAGGGTCGCCTTCGTGCTTTCTGTCATTGCTAAACCTTGGCAGTGACCACCATTTTTTTCGCGTGGGCCAGGGATTCCTTGGTCAGATCGATGCCGCCGAGCATCCGTGCCACTTCTTCTATACGGTCATTCTTGCTCAGTTTGGAAACGGCAGTGTGCGTCGCCTCTTCACCGCGCACCTTGTGCACGAACAGATGCTGATGGCCTTGCGCGGCCACTTGCGGCAAGTGCGTGACAGTCAGTACCTGGCCGCGATCGCCGAGACGGCGCAACAGTTGGCCGACAATTTCTGCGGTCGGGCCACCGATGCCGACGTCCACTTCGTCGAATACCAGCGTCGGAACACGGGATGTCTGTGCGGTGATGACCTGAATCGCCAGGCTGATCCGTGACAGCTCACCGCCGGAAGCGACTTTCGCCAGCGCCTTCAGCGGCTGGCCCGGGTTGGCGCTGACCAGCAATTCGACCTGCTCCAGCCCGTTGGGCAATAACTCGTCGCTGCTGTTGGCCTTCAATTCGATGGTGAATCGTCCCCCCGGCATGCCCAGTCGCTGAATTTCCTGCTCAACAGCACTGGCGAGACTGCCAGCAGCCTGATGACGCAAATCGCTCAGTTCTCGGGCTTTCTCCTGATAGTGGCGGGCGTAGGAGGCCAGTTCTTCACCCAGGCGCTCAATGGATTCGTCATTGGCGTTGAGGGTTTCGATCTCATCCAGCAATTTCTGCTGCATTTCGCCGACTTCGGTGGGTTGAATCCGGTGTTTGCGCGCCAGGGTATAAATAGCGTCGAGACGTTCTTCCAGATATTGCAGGCGCGCCGGATCGGCATCGAAGTTATCTAGGAAGCGATTGAGTTCGCCAACGGCTTCTTCGACCTGAATCTGTGCGCTGGTGAGCAAACTGCTTGCTTCGCCCAATGCGCCAACGGAATTGTTCACGCTCGACAGGCGATTAAGGCTGGCGGTCAGTGCATTCAATACATTGCCGGAATCGCTTTCGCTGCATTGTTCGACCACTTGCCGACAAATGCCCAGCAAGGTTTCGGCGTTGGTCAGGTTTTTGTGTTCCTGCTCCAGTTGCTCCAGCTCGTTATCACCGAGGCCGAGGTTTTCCAGCTCTTCAAGCTGATAGCTGAGCAATTGATGGCGTGCGCGTTGTTCGTCGCCAGAATTGGAGAGGCGCTCCAGCTCCTGGCGAGTCTGGCGCCAGCGCTGGGCGGCGAGCTGAACCTGGCGGGCCAGGTCGGTAGCGCCGGCGTACTCGTCCAGCAAGCGGCGGTGAGTATCGGTTTTCAGCAGGGACTGGTGTTCATGCTGGCTGTGGATATCGATCAACAACTCGCCCAATGACTTGAGGTCGCCGAGCGGGCAGGGAGTGCCGTTGATGTAGCCGCGTGAACGACCTTCGGAGGTGATCACCCGGCGCAGAATGCACGGGCCATCAGTCTCCAGATCGCGCTCGGCCAGCCACGTGCTGGCTTCAGGAATGTCAGCCAGATCGAAGGTCGCAAGGATATCGGCCTTGTCGGCGCCGGGACGAACCACACCGCTGTCGGCGCGATCGCCGAGGGTCAGGCCCAGTGCGTCGAGCATGATCGACTTGCCGGCGCCGGTTTCACCCGTGATCACGCTCATCCCGCGATCAAGTTCGAGATCGAGATGTTCAACGATGGCGTAGTTATGTACGGACAGGTGCACCAGCATAAAGGCCGCTCCCAAGCTAAAGGTCTGGTTATTTATACAGTGTTTTGTTTCGCGCTGACAATGCCCTCCCTTAGCTCGATTTGCTTGAACCACAAATCTGCTTAGTGCATCGAGGAATGAGGATTCGGCACTTTTTTGTAGGGTTAATGTTTGAAGGCCCTTGAAGCCTGATTTTGCGGCCCCATATATCGGGGCAGAAGCGCGAGTCAGGCTCGCGGACGAAATTGAAAGGAGAATTCTATGGCTGACGAACAGACAGTAGATACGCAAAACCCAGAAGCCAATCAGGCGCCCGAAGGTTCGGGTGATGACCTGGCGACCCGTGTACAAGTGCTCGAAGAGCAATTGGCCGCCGCGCAGGATCAATCTCTGCGTGTTGCTGCTGATCTGCAGAACGTCCGTCGCCGTGCCGAGCAGGACGTCGAGAAGGCGCACAAGTTTGCCCTGGAAAAATTTGCCGGCGACCTGTTGCCGATCGTCGACAGCCTGGAGCGCGGCCTCGAGCTGTCGAACCCGGACGACGAAAGCATTCGTCCGATGCGCGAAGGCATCGAGCTGACGCTGAAAATGTTCCACGACACCCTCAAGCGTTATCAGCTGGAAGCGATCGATCCGCACGGCGAACCGTTCAACGCCGTTCAGCATCAAGCGATGGCCATGCAAGAAAGCGCCGACGTAGAACCGAACAGCGTTCTGAAGGTGTTCCAGAAGGGCTACCAGCTCAACGGTCGCCTGCTGCGTCCGGCCATGGTTGTGGTCAGCAAGGCGCCTGCGCCAATTTCGCCTTCGATTGACGAGAAGGCTTGAAATTAGCCGCAAGGCCCCCATTTAGAAGTCAAGCGTTTAAGTATTACCGCAGTCAGCCACCACTGCTGCGGCAAAAAAATCCAAAGTTTCGGGAGAGTTAACATGGGCAAAATTATCGGTATCGACCTGGGGACCACCAACTCCTGCGTCTCCGTGCTGGAAAACGGCAAAGCAAAAGTTATTGAAAACGCTGAAGGCGCGCGTACCACGCCGTCGATCATCGCTTACGCCAACGATGGCGAAATCCTGGTAGGTCAGTCGGCCAAGCGTCAGGCTGTGACCAACCCGCACAACACCCTGTACGCAGTAAAGCGTCTGATCGGTCGTCGTTTCGACGAAGAAGTTGTGCAGAAAGACATCCAGATGGTCCCTTACAAGATCGTCAAGGCTGACAACAATGACGCCTGGGTTGAAGTGAACGGCCAGAAAATGGCGCCGCCACAAATCTCGGCTGAAATCCTGAAAAAGATGAAGAAGACCGCCGAAGACTATCTCGGCGAGACCGTGACCGAAGCGGTGATCACCGTTCCGGCCTACTTCAACGACAGTCAGCGTCAGGCGACCAAAGACGCCGGCCGCATCGCGGGTCTGGACGTAAAGCGCATCATCAACGAACCGACCGCAGCTGCTCTGGCTTACGGTATGGACAAGGCTAAGGGCGATCACACCGTGATCGTTTACGACCTGGGCGGCGGTACTTTCGACGTTTCCGTGATCGAGATCGCTGAAGTCGATGGCGAGCACCAGTTCGAAGTGCTGGCCACCAACGGTGACACGTTCCTCGGCGGTGAAGACTTCGACATTCGTCTGATCGACTACCTCGTTGACGAATTCAAGAAAGAAAGCGGCATGAACCTCAAAGGTGACCCGCTGGCCATGCAGCGCCTGAAAGAAGCCGCTGAGAAAGCCAAGATCGAGCTGTCGTCCGCTCAGTCGACCGACGTCAACCTGCCGTACATCACTGCAGACGCGACCGGTCCTAAGCACCTGAACGTGAAGATCTCGCGTGCCAAGCTCGAAGCACTGGTTGAAGACCTGGTTCAGCGCACCATCGAACCTTGCCGCATCGCCATGAAAGACGCCGGTCTGGACGTTGGCGCGATCAACGACGTGATTCTGGTCGGTGGTCAGACCCGTATGCCGCTGGTACAGAAGCTGGTTACCGATTTCTTCGGTAAAGAAGCTCGTAAAGACGTTAACCCGGACGAAGCCGTTGCCATGGGTGCTGCGATTCAGGGCGCCGTTCTGGCTGGTGACGTGAAAGACGTTCTGCTGCTCGACGTTAGCCCGCTGACCCTGGGTATCGAAACCATGGGTGGCGTGATGACCGCGCTGATCGAGAAAAACACCACGATTCCTACCAAGAAATCGCAAGTGTTCTCGACTGCCGACGACAACCAGGGCGCCGTGACCATTCACGTGCTGCAAGGTGAGCGTAAGCAGGCTGCACAGAACAAGTCCCTGGGCAAGTTCGACCTGGCCGAGATTCCACCAGCACCACGTGGCGTGCCACAAATCGAAGTGACCTTCGACATCGACGCCAACGGCATCCTGCACGTAGGCGCGAAAGACAAGGCTACCGGCAAGACTCAGTCGATCGTGATCAAGGCCAACTCCGGTCTGTCCGACGAAGAAATCGAGCGCATGGTGCGTGACGCCGAAGCCAACGCTGAGGAAGACCGCAAGTTCGAAGAGCTGGCCGCTGCCCGTAACCAGGGTGACGCACTGGTTCACTCGACGCGCAAAATGATTGCTGACGCGGGCGACAAAGTCACCGCCGAAGAGAAGACTGCGATCGAGGCTGCTGTGGTTGCTCTGGAAGCCGCTGTCAAAGGCGACGACAAGGCCGCTATCGAAGCCAAGGTTGAAGAGCTGTCGAAAGTCTCCGCTCCAGTGGCGCAGAAGATGTACGCCGAACAGGCTCAGCCTGCTGAAGGCGCGGCACCGCACGACGACAAGGCGGAAAAGGCTGACGACGTTGTCGACGCCGAGTTCGAAGAAGTCAAAGACCACAAGTAAGTTGTTGGTCGGCCGGTTGACTGCCTTTAGGCGGTGACTGGTAGGATGTCGCCGCGCGGGAGCTTGCTCCCGCGTTGGCGTATCTGGAATACGCGAATTTTTACAGCATGCGACAACGTTCACGTGCTGGTGGTATGGCCGGAAATGCTCCTGCTTTTCGTGCCGCAAGTACCGCAAGAATCAAAGACCAGGATCGTTGAATTGACGTGAGTTGGGTCCGGGCCTGTATTGGGGCTCAACGAGTTTGGCCATCCTCAGGAGGGGTTTGCCGAACGTCCTCAAGAGTGCAGAAGACTTATGGCAAAGCGTGACTATTACGAAGTGTTGGGTGTTGAGCGCGGCTCAAGCGATGCGGACCTCAAGAAGGCTTACCGTCGTCTGGCGATGAAGCACCACCCGGACCGTAATCCCGATGACAAAGCGTCGGAAGAAATGTTCAAAGAGGCCAACGAGGCCTATGAAGTGCTGTCCGACTCGAGCAAGCGTGCGGCGTACGATCAGTACGGCCATGCCGGCGTCGACCCGAGCATGGGTGGCGGTGGCGCCGGTTTCGGCGGTCAGAACTTCTCGGACATCTTTGGTGATGTTTTCAGTGATTTCTTCGGTGGCGGTCGCGGTGGTTCCCGTGGCGGCGCTCAGCGTGGCAGCGACTTGCGCTACACCCTGGAGCTGAATCTGGAAGAAGCGGTGCGCGGCACGTCGGTGAATATCCGCGTTCCGACACTGGTCAACTGCAAGCCGTGCGATGGTTCCGGCGCTAAGAAAGGCTCGTCGCCATCGACCTGCCCGACCTGCGGCGGCATCGGTCAGGTGCGCATGCAGCAGGGCTTCTTCTCGGTGCAGCAAACCTGCCCGCGTTGCCATGGCCAGGGCAAGATCATTTCTGATCCGTGCGACTCCTGCCACGGTGACGGCCGTGTTGAAGAGTACAAAACCCTGTCGGTCAAAGTGCCGGCTGGCGTCGATACCGGTGACCGCATTCGCCTGTCCGGCGAAGGCGAAGCGGGTACGCAGGGCGGCCCGACGGGCGACCTGTATGTGGTTATCAATGTCCGCGAGCACGACATCTTCCAGCGCGATGGCAAGCATCTGTTCTGCGAAGTGCCGATCAGCTTCGTTGATGCCGCGCTGGGCGGCGAGCTGGAAATTCCGACCCTCGACGGTCGCGTCAAACTGAAAATCCCTGAAGGCACCCAGACCGGCAAGCAGTTCCGCGTACGCGGTAAAGGCGTGGCGCCGGTACGTGGCGGCGGTGCGGGCGATTTGATGTGCCGCGTTGCGGTGGAAACTCCGGTCAATCTGAATCGTCGTCAGCGCGAACTGCTGGAAGAATTCCGCAGCTCGCTGGCCGACGACAATAGCCACTCGCCGAAAACCACCGGTTGGTTCGACGGTGTGAAGCGCTTCTTCGGCGATCTGTAAGGAGTCGGCATGCGACGTATAGCTGTGATGGGCGCTGCTGGGCGCATGGGTAAGATTCTGGTCGAGGCCGTGCAGCAGCGCGCGCCGCTGACCGGTTTGACCGCCGCCGTGGTTCGTCCTGGCAGCACGCTGATCGGCGTCGATGCGGGGGAGCTGGCCTCGCTGGGGCGTATCGGTGTGCCGCTGTCCGGGCATATCGAAGCTGTGGCTGAAGAGTTCGATGTGTTGATCGACTTCACGCTGCCGGAAGTGATGCTGAAAAACCTCGCGTTCTGCCGCAAGGCCGGCAAGGCCATGGTCATTGGCACCACCGGGCTGGACGCGGCGCAGAAGCAGTTGCTGGCCGACGCGGGCAAAGATATTCCGATCGTGTTCGCGGCCAACTTCAGTGTCGGCGTCAATCTGTCGCTGAAACTGCTCGACATGGCGGCGCGCGTGCTGGGTGATGAGGCGGATATCGAAATCATCGAAGCCCATCACCGGCACAAGATCGATGCGCCGTCGGGTACGGCGTTGCGCATGGGTGAAGTGATTGCCAGTGCGCTTGATCGTGATTTACAGAAAGTCGCGGTGTACGGTCGTGAGGGTCATACCGGCGCTCGTGAGCGTGAAACCATCGGCTTCGCCACCGTGCGTGGTGGTGATGTGGTGGGTGATCACACCGTGTTGTTCGCCTGCGAAGGTGAGCGCCTGGAGATCACGCACAAGGCGTCTAGCCGTATGACGTTCGCCAAGGGCGCGGTGCGTGCCGCGCTGTGGCTGGATGGTCGCGAGCCGGGTCTGTACGACATGCAAGACGTGCTTGACCTGCGTTGATACACTGCTGAACCCGGCGCAAACGCCCTGTTTGCGCTGGTTTTTCTCCGCTCGGCGACGACCTGTCGCATTCTCCGGCCTTTTAGGCTCTTTAGCGGTGGACCAAAAAAGCCTTTTTCTGTAAGCTACAGCTTTAGTGTGTCCACTAAAAGCGCGCAGAATAATTCAGTGAAGAAGCGGGGTGACGTGTCCATACGTCACTCCGCTTTTTTACAACCTGCGATCGCCCTTTCAGGCTTTATTTACGGGAGGTCTTCTTGACTAAGCCAGCCATACTCGCCCTTGCTGATGGCAGCATTTTTCGCGGCGAAGCCATTGGAGCCGACGGTCAAACCGTTGGTGAGGTGGTGTTCAACACCGCAATGACCGGCTATCAGGAAATCCTTACCGATCCTTCCTACGCCCAACAGATCGTTACCCTGACTTACCCGCACATCGGCAACACCGGCACCACGCCGGAAGATGCCGAGTCCGACCGCGTCTGGTCCGCTGGCCTGGTCATTCGTGACCTGCCGCTGGTAGCGAGCAACTGGCGTAACACGATGTCCCTGTCCGACTACCTGAAAGCCAACAACGTTGTGGCAATCGCCGGTATCGACACCCGTCGCCTGACCCGCATCCTGCGTGAAAAAGGCGCACAGAACGGCTGCATCATGGCCGGCGACAACATCTCCGAAGAAGCGGCCATCGCCGCTGCGCAAGGCTTCCCGGGCCTGAAAGGCATGGATCTGGCGAAAGTCGTCAGCACCAAGACTCAATACGAGTGGCGCTCGACTGTCTGGGATCTGAAAACCGACAGCCACGCGACCATCGACGCTTCCGAGCTGCCTTACCACGTGGTTGCCTACGACTACGGCGTCAAGGTCAACATCCTGCGCATGCTGGTTGAGCGCGGCTGCCGCGTCACCGTCGTACCTGCGCAGACGCCTGCCGCTGATGTGCTGGCACTGAAGCCGGACGGCGTGTTCCTGTCCAACGGCCCTGGTGATCCGGAGCCTTGCGACTACGCGATCCAGGCGATCAAGGACGTGCTGGAAACCGAGATCCCGGTCTTCGGTATCTGCCTCGGTCACCAGCTGCTGGCCCTGGCCTCCGGCGCCAAGACCCTGAAAATGGGCCACGGCCACCACGGTGCCAACCACCCGGTGCAGGATCTGGACACTGGCGTCGTGATGATCACCAGCCAGAACCACGGTTTTGCGGTAGACGAAGAAACCCTGCCAGCCAACGTGCGTGCGATCCACAAATCGCTGTTCGACGGCACCCTGCAAGGCATCGAGCGCACCGACAAGAGCGCGTTCAGCTTCCAGGGCCACCCTGAAGCGAGCCCGGGCCCGAACGATGTCGCGCCACTGTTCGACCGCTTCATCAACGAGATGGCCAAGCGACGCTAAGCGTTCGCCTTGAGACTGTAGAGAGAAGCCCTCGAGGGCGGCCCCGACACCGGCGGCCCCCTCGGGACTTCAGAAATCGATCAAGACGGCTTGCCGACTGACCTGCGGATTTGAGTGACAAACCCATGCCAAAACGTACAGACATTAAAAGCATCCTGATTCTCGGCGCTGGCCCGATCGTGATCGGCCAGGCCTGCGAATTCGACTACTCCGGCGCCCAGGCCTGTAAAGCCCTGCGCGAAGAGGGTTACCGCGTCATCCTGGTGAACTCCAACCCGGCCACCATCATGACCGACCCGGCCATGGCCGACGCCACCTACATCGAGCCGATCAAGTGGCAGACCGTTGCCAAGATCATCGAAAAAGAGCGTCCGGACGCGCTGCTGCCGACCATGGGCGGCCAGACTGCTCTGAACTGCGCCCTGGACCTGGAGCGCGAAGGCGTTCTGGAGAAGTTCGGCGTAGAGATGATCGGTGCCAACGCCGACACCATCGACAAGGCTGAAGACCGTTCGCGTTTCGACAAGGCGATGAAATCCATCGGCCTGGACTGCCCGCGTTCCGGCATCGCCCACAGCATGGAAGAGGCCAACGCGGTCCTCGAAAAGCTAGGCTTCCCGTGCATCATTCGTCCGTCCTTCACCATGGGCGGCACCGGTGGCGGTATCGCTTACAACCGTGAAGAGTTCGAAGAAATCTGCGCCCGTGGTCTGGACCTGTCGCCGACCAAAGAGCTGCTGATCGACGAATCGCTGATCGGCTGGAAAGAATACGAGATGGAGGTTGTCCGCGATAAGAAGGACAACTGCATCATCGTCTGCTCCATCGAAAACTTCGACCCGATGGGCGTGCACACCGGTGACTCGATCACCGTGGCTCCGGCACAGACCCTGACCGACAAGGAATACCAGATCCTGCGTAACGCCTCCCTGGCGGTACTGCGCGAGATCGGCGTCGAGACTGGCGGCTCCAACGTGCAATTCGGTATCTGCCCGAACACTGGCCGTATGGTCGTGATCGAAATGAACCCGCGCGTATCGCGTTCCTCGGCACTGGCTTCGAAAGCCACCGGTTTCCCGATCGCCAAAGTCGCGGCCAAACTGGCTGTGGGTTACACCCTCGACGAACTGTCGAACGACATCACCGGCGGCAAGACCCCGGCGTCCTTCGAGCCGTCCATCGACTACGTCGTCACCAAGCTGCCACGCTTCGCCTTCGAAAAATTCGCCAAGGCTGACGCACGCCTGACCACTCAGATGAAGTCGGTGGGTGAAGTCATGGCCATCGGCCGTACCTTCCAGGAATCCCTGCAGAAAGCCCTGCGCGGTCTGGAAGTCGGCGTTTGCGGTCTGGACGAGAAGCTCGACCTGAGCAACCCGGAAAGCATGAGCGTGCTCAAGCGCGAACTGACCGTGCCGGGCGCCGAGCGTATCTGGTACGTGGCAGACGCTTTCCGCGCTGGCCTGTCGGTCGAAGACATCTTCGGCATGAACATGATCGACCCGTGGTTCCTGGTGCAGATCGAAGATCTGATCAAGGAAGAAGAGAAGGTCAAGACCCTCGGTCTGTCCGCTATCGACCGCGACCTGATGTTCAAGCTCAAGCGTAAAGGCTTCTCCGATCAGCGTCTGGCCAAACTGTTGGGCGTGACCGAGAAGAACCTGCGTACTCATCGCCAGAAGCTGGAAGTGTTCCCGGTCTACAAGCGCGTTGACACCTGCGCCGCCGAGTTCGCCACTGACACCGCTTACCTCTACTCCACCTACGAGGAAGAGTGCGAAGCTGCGCCGTCGGGTCGCGACAAGATCATGATTCTGGGCGGTGGTCCGAACCGTATCGGCCAGGGCATCGAGTTCGACTACTGCTGCGTTCACGCTGCTCTCGCCCTGCGCGAAGACGGCTACGAAACCATCATGGTCAACTGCAACCCGGAAACCGTTTCCACCGACTACGACACTTCCGATCGCCTGTACTTCGAACCAGTGACCCTGGAAGACGTGCTGGAAATCGTCCGCGTCGAGAAGCCAAAAGGCGTGATCGTCCAGTACGGCGGCCAGACCCCGCTGAAACTGGCTCGTGCCCTGGAAGCCGCTGGCGTGCCGATCATCGGCACCAGCCCAGATGCAATCGACCGCGCCGAAGACCGTGAGCGCTTCCAGCAGATGGTTCAGCGCCTGAACCTGCGTCAGCCGCCAAACGCCACCGTGCGCAGCGAAGACGAAGCTGTTCGTGCTGCCGCGAAGATCGGTTATCCGCTGGTGGTGCGCCCGTCTTATGTACTGGGCGGCCGTGCGATGGAAATCGTCTACAAGGAAGACGAGCTCAAGCGTTACCTGCGTGACGCGGTGCAAGTGTCCAACGACAGCCCTGTGCTGCTCGACCACTTCCTCAACTGCGCCATCGAAATGGACGTGGATGCGGTCTGTGACGGCAAAGATGTGGTGATCGGCGCGATCATGCAGCACATCGAACAGGCTGGCGTTCACTCCGGTGACTCAGCGTGCTCGCTGCCGCCGTACTCGCTGCCGGCGCACATCCAGGACGAGATGCGCGAACAGGTCAAGAAAATGGCCCTGGAGCTGGGTGTAGTCGGCCTGATGAACGTGCAGTTGGCGCTGCAAGGCGAAGACATCTACGTCATCGAAGTCAACCCGCGCGCTTCCCGTACCGTACCGTTCGTGTCGAAGTGCATCGGTGTCTCCCTGGCGATGATCGCTGCCCGCGTGATGGCCGGTAAGACCCTGAAAGAAATCGGCTTCACCAAAGAAATCATCCCGAACTTCTACAGCGTGAAAGAGGCGGTGTTCCCGTTCGCCAAGTTCCCTGGCGTTGACCCGATTCTCGGCCCAGAGATGAAGTCGACCGGTGAAGTGATGGGCGTCGGCGACACCTTCGGTGAAGCATTCGCCAAAGCCCAGATGGGCGCCAGCGAAGTGCTGCCGACCGGCGGCACTGCGTTCATCAGCGTGCGTGACGACGACAAGCCACTGGTTGCAGGCGTGGCCCGCGATCTGATCAACTTGGGCTTCGAAGTGGTAGCCACTGCCGGCACTGCCAAGCTGATCGAGGCCGCAGGTCTGAAAGTGCGCCGTGTGAACAAAGTGACCGAGGGTCGTCCGCACGTGGTCGACATGATCAAGAATGACGAAGTCACCCTGATCATCAACACCACTGAAGGTCGTCAGTCGATCGCTGATTCGTACTCCATTCGTCGTAATGCCTTGCAGCACAAGATTTACTGCACAACCACTATTGCTGCTGGCGAAGCTATCTGTGAAGCGCTGAAGTTCGGTCCTGAAAAAACCGTGCGCCGCTTGCAGGATCTACACGCAGGATTGAAGGCATGATCAAATACCCAATGACCGTCCAGGGCGCCAAAGCCCTGGAAGAAGAACACGCTCACCTGACCAAGGTCGTCCGTCCGAAGCTCAGCCAGGACATTGGTACGGCTCGCGAGTTGGGTGACTTGAAGGAAAACGCTGAATACCATGCTGCCCGCGAACAGCAAGGCATGGTCGAGGCGCGGATTCGTGATATCGAAGGCCGGATTCAGAATCAGGTCATCATCGATGTCACGACCATTCCGCATACTGGCAAAGTGATTTTCGGTACCACCGTCGAAATCGCCAACGTCGAGACTGACGAAAGCGTCACTTACCACATCGTGGGTGAGGATGAGGCTGACTTCAAACTTGGCAAGATTTCGGTCGGCTCGCCTTTGGCCCGTGCCTTGATTGGCAAGGAAGAGGGCGATGTGGTCGCCGTGAAAACGCCAAGCGGCGTGATCGAGTACGAGATTGTCGAAGTCCGTCACATCTGAAAAAGGGCGCCCGCTGCATGCGGGCGCCATGCTTTGGCAGCTGACCCAGATGCTTTGGGTTGGCGGTCTATGGCTGATTCATCTCGGTTTGCAGCCGGCGTTGGGCAAGATTGGCCTGGCACCGCTGCTGATCGATGAGGTGGCCAGTGCATTCGAAGTGCTGGTGGTGGGATTCGCCGCCGCATGCGTGATCTTTCAGGCGCTGGTGCTGGTTCAAGCTGAGGGTCTTGCCAGTCTATGGCGGGATTTTCGCGGGCAGGTGTTGCTGATGGCGTTGTATGCGTGTGCGATGTTTGTCGCAGTGCGTGTCGGCTGGCCGGATGCGCAGCGCTGGCAGGTCTTCAGTTATCTGGTTCTGGGCTTTTCCGGGCTGGTGCTGGTGATGCAGCCGGTGCCGGGATGGAGTGGCAGGGTGCGCGAAGCACACCCTTGACCCTTGTCATCACTTGAAGCGATGAACGTTCGACAGCTGCTTGTTGACGCTGAAATTCTTGCGGTAAACCAGTGCCATCTTGCCGATGACCTGTACCAGGTCCGCTTTGCCGACCTTGCACAGTTCTGCGATATGCGCCAGGCGCGACTCGCGATCGAGGATGTTGAGCTTGATCTTGATCAGCTCGTGGTCCGCCAAAGCGCGTTCAAGTTCGGCTAAAACACCTTCAGTCAAACCGTTGTCAGCCACCGTCAAAACCGGTTTCAGGTGGTGGCCAATGGATTTGTACTGTTTCTTCTGCTCTGGAGTGAGCGGCATAATCTGACCCTTTCGTCTGGATTCTGTAAAATGGCGGCCATTTTACCCGAGGGCTCGTGGATCCGCCCAATTAATCACGACCCTAATCATCGAGGTGCCCAATGGCGCGTTCCAAGACAAGCCTTGGTTGGCTGAAACGACATGTCAACGATCCCTATGTGAAGCAAGCACAGAAGGATGGCTACCGCTCGCGTGCGAGTTACAAACTTCTGGAGATCCAGGAGAAATACAAGCTGATCCGTCCCGGTATGAGCGTTGTCGACCTGGGTGCGGCGCCCGGTGGCTGGTCGCAGGTGACTAGCCGGCTGATCGGTGGTCAGGGACGTCTGATCGCCTCGGACATCCTGGAAATGGACAGCATTCCGGACGTGACTTTCATCCAGGGTGACTTCACCCAGGACGAAGTGCTCGCTCAGATCCTGGAAGCCGTGGGTAATTCGCAGGTGGACCTTGTGATTTCCGATATGGCCCCCAATATGAGTGGTACGCCTGAAGTGGATATGCCCAAAGCCATGTTTCTTTGCGAGCTGGCGCTTGATCTGGCCGAACGGATCCTCAAGCCGGGCGGTAATTTCGTGATCAAGATTTTTCAGGGCGAAGGGTTTGATGTTTACCTGAAGGATGCTCGCAAGAAGTTCGACAAGATCCAGATGATCAAGCCGGACTCCTCTCGTGGCAGCTCCCGCGAGCAATACATGCTGGCTTGGGGTTATCGCGGGCGTAGCGAGTAAAACGAGGTTTTTGTGCAGGGTGATAGGTTTTTAGTATTTCGCCCGGCGAGCATTAACGAATATTGTGTAGAAAGTGTTTCACAAAGGGTTACAGACGGCGCCTGCCAGAGTCGTAGGTAATGTAGTAAGTTAGGCCGGTGAATATCATGCGAAGCGCGCGCCAGTAGCGGAGCTTGCTTCAGAGGGTAGTTAATTGAACGATATGGCAAAGAATCTGATCCTGTGGTTGATCATCGCGGCTGTCCTGGTGACGGTGATGAACAACTTCTCCAGCCCTAACGAGCCGCAGACCCTCAACTATTCCGACTTCATCCAGCAGGTCAAGGATGGCAAGGTCGAGCGCGTAGCCGTTGATGGTTATGTGATTACCGGCAAGCGCAATGATGGCGATAGCTTCAAGACCATTCGTCCGGCAATCCAGGACAATGGCCTGATCGGCGACCTGGTCGACAACCACGTTGTGGTTGAAGGCAAGCAGCCTGAGCAGCAAAGTATCTGGACTCAGTTGCTGGTGGCCAGCTTCCCGATCCTTGTGATCATCGCGGTGTTCATGTTCTTCATGCGCCAGATGCAGGGCGGTGCCGGTGGCAAGGGCGGACCGATGAGCTTCGGCAAGAGCAAGGCGCGCCTGCTCTCCGAAGATCAGGTGAAAACCACATTGGCTGACGTTGCCGGTTGCGACGAAGCCAAGGAAGAAGTCGGCGAGCTGGTTGAATTCCTCCGTGACCCGGGCAAATTCCAGCGCTTGGGCGGTCGTATTCCTCGCGGTGTGCTGATGGTCGGTCCTCCGGGTACCGGTAAAACCTTGCTGGCCAAGGCGATTGCTGGTGAAGCCAAGGTTCCGTTCTTCACCATTTCCGGTTCTGACTTCGTCGAGATGTTCGTCGGTGTCGGTGCCAGCCGTGTTCGCGACATGTTCGAGCAGGCCAAGAAGCATGCTCCTTGCATCATCTTTATCGACGAAATCGACGCCGTCGGTCGCCATCGTGGCGCCGGCATGGGTGGTGGTCACGATGAGCGTGAGCAGACCCTCAACCAGTTGCTGGTTGAGATGGACGGCTTCGAAATGAACGATGGCATCATTGTTATCGCTGCGACCAACCGCCCAGACGTCCTCGACCCAGCGCTGCTGCGTCCGGGCCGTTTCGACCGTCAGGTTGTCGTTGGTCTGCCAGATATCCGTGGTCGTGAGCAAATCCTCAAAGTACACATGCGCAAAGTGCCAATGGGTGACGACGTCGCTCCGGCCGTTATCGCGCGTGGTACTCCGGGCTTCTCCGGTGCTGACCTGGCTAACCTGGTCAACGAAGCGTCTTTGTTCGCTGCACGTAGCGGCAAGCGCATCGTCGAAATGAAAGAGTTCGAACTGGCCAAAGACAAGATCATGATGGGCGCCGAGCGCAAATCCATGGTCATGTCCGAGAAAGAGAAGCAGAACACCGCTTATCACGAAGCTGGCCACGCCATTGTCGGTCGGGTCGTGCCTGAGCATGATCCGGTCTACAAGGTGTCGATCATTCCACGTGGTCGTGCGCTGGGTGTGACCATGTTCCTACCGGAAGAAGATCGTTACAGTCTGTCCAAGCGTGCGCTGATCAGCCAGATCTGCTCGCTGTACGGTGGCCGTATCGCTGAGGAAATGACCCTCGGTTTCGACGGTGTGACCACCGGCGCTTCCAACGATATTATGCGTGCTAGTCAGATTGCGCGGAACATGGTCACCAAGTGGGGCCTGTCGGAAAAACTCGGTCCGTTGATGTACGCCGAAGAAGAGGGTGAAGTGTTCCTCGGTCGCGGCGGTGGCGGTCAAGCTGCCAGCTTCTCCGGTGAGACAGCCAAGCTGATCGACTCCGAAGTGCGCAGCATCATTGATCAGTGCTACGGCACGGCCAAACAGATTCTGACGGACAACCGTGACAAGCTTGATGCCATGGCTGATGCGTTGATGAAGTATGAAACGATCGATGCTGAACAGATCGACGACATCATGGCGGGTCGTACACCACGCGAGCCACGTGACTGGTCGGGGGGCACTGGTACACCACCACCTCCGGTGGTTCATGACGAGCGTCCGGAAACACCGATTGGCGGTCCGGCTGCTGACGTTTAAGGTTTGAAATGACTTCTGTACAGTCCCTGACCCGGTTGCCTTGCGGCAACCGGGTTCTTGATTTGGCCCAGACGCATGTCATGGGTATTCTCAATGTCACCCCTGATTCTTTCTCCGACGGCGGCCAATACAGCCAGCTCGATGCGGCTTTGCGCCACGCCGAGGCTATGGTTGCAGCGGGTGCGACGCTGATTGATGTCGGTGGCGAGTCCACTCGCCCAGGCGCGCGCGCAGTGTCACCGCTCGAAGAGCTTGAGCGTGTGGCGCCGATCGTCGAGCTGATCAATCGCGAGTTGGATGTGATCATTTCGGTGGACACTTCTACGCCAGCCGTTATGCGCGAAACCGCACGATTGGGTGCCGGGTTGATCAACGATGTGCGGTCACTGCGGCGCGATGGCGCGCTGGATGCGGCGGCGGCTACGGGTTTGCCGGTGTGTCTCATGCATATGCTCGGTGAGCCTGGAGACATGCAGGACAATCCGCAGTATCAGGATGTCACGCGCGAAGTCGGTGATTTTCTAGCCGAGCGCATGGCGCAATGTGCGGCGGCCGGTATTCCTGAGGAGCGGATCATTCTTGACCCGGGTTTCGGTTTCGCCAAAACCCTGCAGCACAACCTAAGCTTGTTCAAGCACATGGAAGCCCTCCATGCCCTGGGCAGGCCTTTGCTTGTCGGTGTTTCCCGAAAAAGCATGATCGGGCAGGCCTTGAATCGTCCTGTCGGCGAGCGGCTGCATGGTGGTCTGGCACTGGCGGCGCTGGCATCGGTGAAGGGGGCGCGTATATTGCGCGTCCATGATGTAGCGGAAACGGTAGACGTGGTGCGCATGATCGCAGCCGTGGAATCAGCCGAATAAGAATGATGGAGCACTTATGAGCAAGAAATACTTTGGTACTGACGGCATTCGTGGTCGAGTCGGTGAATACCCGATTACTCCTGACTTCATGCTCAAGCTCGGCTGGGCTGCCGGCATGGCGTTCCGCAAAATGGGCGCTTGCAAGGTGCTGGTCGGCAAGGACACGCGGATTTCCGGTTATATGTTCGAGTCGGCACTTGAGGCTGGTCTGACATCGGCGGGGGCCGATGTGATGTTGCTGGGTCCTATGCCGACGCCGGCCATTGCCTATCTGTCGCGCACGTTTCAGGCTGAGGCCGGTATCGTGATCAGTGCCTCGCACAATCCGCATGACGATAACGGCATCAAGTTTTTCTCCGGTAAGGGCACCAAGCTGCCAGATGAGCTGGAGTTGATGATCGAGGAGTTGCTCGATACCCCGATGACTGTGGTCGAGTCGAGCAAGATTGGCAAAGTGTCGCGAATCAACGATGCATCAGGTCGCTACATTGAATTCTGCAAGAGCAGTGTGCCAACCGGGACCAGTTTTTCCGGTCTCAAGATCGTTATCGACTGTGCGCACGGTGCGACCTATAAGGTGGCTCCGAGTGTCTTCCGCGAGTTGGGGGCAGAAGTCGTTGTGCTGTCAGCGCAGCCAAACGGTCTGAATATCAATGAAAACTGCGGCTCGACCCATATGGGTCAGTTGCAGGCTGCGGTGCTCGCCGAGCATGCCGACCTGGGTATCGCTTTCGATGGTGATGGTGATCGGGTGCTGATGGTCGATCACACTGGCGCCATCGTCGATGGTGACGAATTGCTGTTTATCATCGCTCGTGATCTGCATGAGCGGGGCAAATTGCAGGGCGGCGTCGTTGGTACCCTGATGAGTAATCTGGGGCTGGAACTCGCGCTGGCGGATCTTTCGATTCCTTTCATTCGTGCCAATGTGGGTGACCGCTACGTGATAGCCGAGTTGCTTGAACGCAACTGGCTGGTCGGCGGAGAAAACTCGGGGCATATCGTTTGCTTCAATCACACCACGACCGGTGATGCGATCATCGCTGCGTTGCAGGTGCTGATGGCGCTGAAGACCCGTAATGAAGGTTTGGCGCAAACCCGCCAGGCATTGCGCAAGTGCCCTCAGGTACTGATCAATGTGCGTTTTGGTGGTGGCGAAAGTCCGCTGGAACACCCGGCTGTCAAGGAGGCCAGTGCGCGCGTCACCCAGGCAATGGCGGGGCGCGGGCGCGTGCTTTTGCGCAAGTCCGGGACAGAGCCTCTGGTGCGCGTAATGGTCGAAGGCGAGGACGAAACCCAGGTTCGCAACTACGCCGAAGAGCTGGCAAAACTGGTAACTGAAGTTTCTGCCTGATACGGCTTGCAAGCCATGATTGTGTTGGGTAACATCTGCGCCCACTTTGACCGACGAGGTACAGCATGCGTCGCCCTATGGTAGCTGGTAACTGGAAGATGCACGGTACCCGCGCCAGCGTCGCTGAGCTGATCAACGGCCTTCGTCATCTGGCCTTGCCAAGCGGTGTTGATGTCGCGGTATTCCCGCCTTGCTTGTATATCAATCAAGTGATTGATGGCTTGAAAGGCAAATCGATTTCGGTCGGTGCGCAGAATTCTGCGGTGGAATCCATGCAAGGTGCATTGACCGGTGAGATTGCGCCGAGTCAGTTGGTGGATGCAGGTTGTTCCCTTGTGCTTGTCGGGCACTCCGAACGCCGCCAGATAATGGGCGAGCGAGACGGGATGCTGAATCGCAAGTTCGCAGCGGCACAGGCATGTGGCTTGATTCCGGTGTTGTGTATAGGGGAGACCCTGGAGCAACGCGAAGCTGGAAAAACTCTTGAGGTTGTCGGGCGTCAGCTGGGCAGCATCATCGAGGAGCTGGGTGTAGGTGCCTTTGCCAAGGCAGTCATTGCTTACGAGCCGGTCTGGGCTATTGGTACCGGACTGACTGCTACGCCGCAGCAAGCTCAGGATGTGCATAAAGCCATCCGCGAGCAGCTGGCGGCAGAGAATTCTGAAGTCGCACGAGGTGTGCGGCTTCTATACGGCGGCAGCGTGAAGGCGGCCAATGCGGTCGAACTG
>RCUP01000088.1_pt1 | contig 99328 bp, 87 predicted proteins | sample 2166341 | NCBI WGS metagenome assembly RCUP01 (sample SAMN09932325, study PRJNA488358) | compost metagenome | isolation source: compost soil in succinonitrile-enriched | place: Germany: Experimental Botanical Garden | reverse complement strand
CCAGTCGGTGCAGCGAGCGCGCCTTGCCTTCCAGGGGCCAGTCCCAGTCGGGCTCTCGGCGCAGCAGGCTGGTCCATTCTTCCACCGCGTCTTCATGGCGCTCCAGCGCCTGCAGGCACGAGGCCCGATTGTGCTGGATGGCGTTTTCCTCGCCCAGGATGGCGCGGGCGCGGTCGAACATTGCGATGGCGTTGTTCAGGTCGCCCAGGCGGCGGTAGTTGTTGCCGGCGTCGTACAGGAAGCCGCCATTGCCGGGCGCCAGCGCCACGGCACGCTGATGGTAGGGCAGGGCGTCGTGGTACCGGCCCGCGTTGTGCAAGTTCGACCCGATATAGCAGTGCGGCGCGGCGGCGGAAGGGCGTATTTGCGAAGCGCGGGTCCAGCTTGCAATGGCGCTGTCCAGTTGGCGGTCATTGATCAGCAGATAGGCCTCGGACATCAGCAGTCCGAAGTGCGACGGCGCGCGTTGCAGGGCGTCGCGCAGGACACGCCAGGCTTCCTGCTGGTTTCCCGCATCGTAGAGCGCGGTGGCGCGCACGCGGATGGCGTCGCTGCATTGCGGATCCAGGGTCAGCGCACGGGCGAGATCTGCGTCCCGCTGCGCATGTGCCTGGCGCTTGTCGTGGTAGCGGGCACGCAGGGCCCACATGACGGGGGAAGCGGGCTGTTCGCGCAGCCCCTGTTCGCACAAGGCGAGCATTTGGGTGAGGTCGTTGCCGTCGTCGGCGCGGTGAATGGACTCGATCAGGCTGGACATGCGGGGGTTCCGGTCTCAGAAATAGGGCTAGCGCGCCAGGGCGCCGGCTTCGTGACGGCAGCTATAGGGCCGATCCGCGCGGGGGATGTCGTCGCTGCCGCACTGCCAGCGGCGCACGCCGCCGCCTTTCTTCTCCGAGCGCAGTTCGGGCAGATAGACCAGATGCTTGCCGCCCAGGGAGGGCGCGTCCGCCGTGGCCGGTTCGCCGGCGATGGTGAAGCGCAGCACGCCGTTGACGGGATTCATCTCCAGCTTGCTGAAGCCGCTGGTCTTGAGCGATTCCTGCGTGACGCCGAGGGCGGCCATATCGGGGGCGAACGTCCTGGTGCGCTGGTAATAGCCTTCGGCCAGCATGCGCACGGGATCCGACACCAGGTCCAGATGGATGACCTCGGTGCGCAGGGGATTGTCGCCTTCGTCCTTGTCCAGGGCGATCACGCCGATCACCATGCCGACCAGGACCAGCGCCGCGACGCCGAACACGACGAACAGGAATCTGCCGGCTCCCGTGACGGCGCGGGTCTGGGCCACCGCAGGCAGCACCGCTCGCGGATCGGCATGGCTGGACACGACATGGGTGCCGGCCAAGGAGTTGTGCATGGCGCGTTCGCCAAAGATGGTCTGCTGTATGTGGTGGAAGATGCCGGGCAGGACCACGTTCAACGTGTACTTCAGGGTATGCCGCCAGACCGAGCGCAGCAGCCCCGGCGAGCCGCCCTTGCGCGTCACGACCCGCATTTTCAAGAGGCGCTTGCCAGGGGAGCCGCTGCCCCAGGCGTCCATGAAGGCGGGCAGCAGCCAGCCGATCAGTCCTGCGGCGATGGCCAGCAGCACTGGGCCGGCCTCTCCGGTCAGCCCTTGATAGGTGTAAGACGCAGCCATGGCCAGGCCGGCCGTCGCCACTGCCATGAAGATCGCGTCAATCGCGGTGGCCCCCAGCCGTGGCCAGATGCTGGGGAACACCCGGGCAGTGCCGGTCTTGGCGGCGCGCTGGACGGGCGCCTTGGCCGCTTTGACGGGCAGGGGGGCGTTGCAGCTAAAGCAGAGCTTGTTGGCGGCCGGGTTTTGCCAGTTGCAGCGAGGGCATTGCATGGGAGGTGAGGTCTGAAGGCGGGGGCCGGGCGGGCGGCGGGAGTGCGGATGATACCCATGTCGCCTCGATGAGGCGAATGGGCCCCAGCCTGAGCTGCCGCGTCCCTGCGAATCCGGCGCGCTCGGGAAAACCCCGATGCCTTCGGAGGCGGCCAAAGCACGACACTTTGCGCCATGAAGCCGCTTCCGCCAACCCCGCCGTCCCGCGATATCGATCCAGTTTCCCTGCGCCTTTTCCTTGCCGCGCTCGAGGAGGGAAGCCTGGCGCGCGCCGCGGCGCGAGAGAACATCGTGCCTTCCGCCGTCAGCAAGCGCATGTCGGAAATGGAGGAGGCCTTTGGCGTGCCGTTGCTGGAGCGCGGCGTCAAGGGCGTGCAACCCACTCCCGCCGGCAACGCCCTGGCCGCGCATGTGCGCCGCGTGCTTCAGGACATGGACCGCATGCATCGCGACATGGCCGGCTTCGCGACCGGCGTGCGCGGGCACATTCGGCTGGCGGTCAGCGTGGCGGCGCTATCCGGCGAATTGCCGGCGCAGATCCAGTCGTTCCGGCGCGCCTATCCGCAAATCGATATCTCGCTGGAAGAAGACACGACGCAGGCCGCGTTCCGCGCCGTGCTTGAGGGCCAGGCGGACGTGGCGGCGGGATCGGATTTCGGCCACGACGGCCTGCAGGTGTTTCCATGCGGCCATTGCGAGTTGGCGGCGGTGGTGCCGGGCCAGCACCTGCTTGCTGACCGCGAGGCAATGGACTATGCGCAACTGCTGCCATTCGAGCAGATCGAGCTGAACCGCGACAACGGCATCAGCAGCGTGTTCGAACAGGCGGCGCGCGACGCGGGCATGACGCGCCGGATCAGCGCGCGGGTCAGCTCGCACGAGACGATCTGCATGCTGGTGGCGCGCGGCATGGGGGTGGCCGTGGTGCCGCATTACCTGAAGCCCCGCCACGCGCATCTGGATATCCGTTTCATTCCTCTTTCGGGCCCCTGGTCCAGCACGCCCCTATGCATCGCAGTGCGGGACCCGGCAGCGCTGTCGCCTGCCGCGCGCGCCCTGCTGGCGCATCTGGGGGTGTTGCCCGCGGCGCACGCCTGATGCGCCGGCCCGGGTCAGGGCTTACCCGGACGTTCCCAACCGAGAATGCCCCCGTGCTGAAAGACCGCTACCCGCAGCCCGCGCAGGGCCGCGATCATGGATTCTTTGCGGCGCGGCAGGCCGGACTTTCCGGGCCAGGCGCCGCTCCGATTCCCAGGCAGGCAAGAGGAAACTTGATGACCGCAGCACCGGCTTCACCCTTCATGGATAGTTCCGAGCTGCCCTTGCGCGGCATCAAGGTCCTGGAACTGTCCCACATGATCATGGGGCCGGCCGCCGGCCTGTCGCTGGCGGATCTGGGGGCGGACGTGATCAAGGTGGAACCCATGGACGGCGACCGCACGCGTCGGCTGAAGGGATCGGGCAGCGGCTATTTCCCCGTCTTCAACCGCAACAAGCAGAGCCTGGCGATCGACCTGAAATCCCCGGAGGGACAGGAGATCGTGCGCAAGCTGGCCCTGCGGACCGATATGGTGGTGGAGAATTTCCGCGACGGCAGCCTGGCGCAATATGGGCTGGACTACGAATCGTTGTCCGCCGAGAATCCCGGGCTGATCTACGTGTCGCTCAAGGGCTTTCTCTCGGGCCCGTACAAGCACCGTACGGCATTGGACGAAGTGGTGCAGATGATGGGTGGACTGGCCTATATCAATGGCGGCGCCGATACGCCGCAGCGGGTGGCCGCATCCGTCAACGACATCCTGGGCGGCACCTTTGGCGTGGTGGGCGCATTGGCCGCGCTACATGACCGCCACGCCACCGGCCGCGGGCGCCATGTGCGGTCGGGCCTGTTTGAAAACAACCTGCTGCTGGTGGCCCAGTTCATCGCGCAGTACCAATTGACGGGCACGGCGCCCAAGCCCATGGGCGCGGAGCGCAAGCCGCCATGGGGCGTGTACGACGTCTTCGAGACCGCCGACGGCCGGGTGTTCGTCGCGGTGGTGGGCGATGCCCAATGGCGCAACTTCGCGCAAAAATTCCTGCCGCCTGAATGGGCCGCCGATCCGCGCCTGGCCACGGCCGTCGACCGCGAAGCCGCGCGTTCCTGGCTGGTGCCCGGCGTGGGCGAAATCCTGAAAACCTGGAAGACCGGCGAACTTTGCGCGGCGCTGGAAGAGGCCAATCTTTCCTACGGGCCGATCCGCCAGCCGCACGACCTGCTGGACGACGCGCACCTGAACGCGGGCGGCGCCCTGCTCAAGACCCGGCTGCCGGACGGCAGCGAGATATCGGCCGCCGCGTTGCCCATCGAGTTCGACGGCCGCAAGGCGGGCAAGCGGTCCGATCCCCCTACCCAAGGCGGACAGACGCTCGCCATTCTGCAGGGCCTGGGCCTGGATGCCGCGCGCATCGACGCCCTGCGCACTGCGGGGGTCATTGCATGACCAAGCCCTAGCGCTTGAGCCCTGTCGAGGCGGCGCAGACCGCCAAGACGTCCATCAAAGAGGAGACTACCCGATGATCCGCAAACTAATCGCGCTGGCCACATTGGCCTTCGCATGCTCGGCGCACGCGCAGGATTACCCCAGCAAGCCCATCCGCATCATCATCCCGTCCACGCCGGGTGGCGGCACCGATTACATCGGCCGCCTGATGAGCACCAAGCTGCATGAACTGAACGGCTGGGCGGTGGTGCCGGAGAACAAGCCGGGCGCGGGAACGGCGCTGGGCCTGGCCGAGGCGGCACGGTCGCCCGCGCAGGGCTATGACCTGGTGATCGGCCAATCCGATAACGTCACGCTGATTCCGCTCTTGATGAAGGTGGCCTACGACCCGGTCCAGGACCTGGCGCCGGTGGCGCTGGTGGCTACCACGCCGATGGTGCTGCTGGTCGCCGAGGCCTCGCCCTACAAGACGCTGCCGGAAGTGATCGAGGCCGCCAAGAAGGAGCCCAACAAGATCTCCTATGGCACCTCCGGTACCGGCGGCGGCGTGCATATCGCGATGGAGATGCTGCAGCACGAGGCCGGATTCAAGATGCAGCACGTGCCGTACAAGGGATCGGCGCCGGCTCTGGCGGACCTGATGGGCGGACATCTGCAATTCGCCGGCTCGTCGATCTCTTCGGCGGCAACCCTCATCAAGTCGGGCAAGGTGCGCGCCCTGGCGGTGACTTCGCCCAAGCGCAACCCCGCGCTGCCCGATGTGCCGACCGTGGCGGAGCTGGGATACAAGGATTTCAGCGTGGTGACCTACTACGGGGTGCTGGCTCCGGCGAAGACACCGGCCGCCATTGTTTCGCGGCTGAACACCGACTTCAACAAACTGCTGGCGCGCCAGGACGTGCGGGAGGCGCTGGCGGCCCAGGGACTGGAGACCGACCCGGTGTCCAGCGAACAATTCGCCGCGCTGATCGCGTCGGATATCGGCAAGGCGCGCCAGACCATCAAGAGCGCGGGCATCGTCATCCAGCAGTGAACCGGACAAGGACGGCAGGACAGCACATGAACCAGGAAGTCAGGCTTTGCGAAGTGGGGCCGCGCGACGGGCTGCAAATGGCCAAGGGCATGATGCCCGGGGCCGACAAGCTGCGCTGGATACGGCAATTGGCCGACTCGGGCCTGCGGGAGATCGAGGTGGGCAGCTTCGTGTCGCCAAGGCTGGTGCCGCAGATGGCGGACACGGGCTCGATTCTGCCCGAGGTCCTGAAGATCGACGGGCTCACCGTCTGCGCGCTGGCCTGCAACCTGAAGGGGGCGATCGCGGCTTATGAGGCGGGCGCGCATGTGCTGTCGTTTCCGATCTCGGTCAGCGACACGCACAGCCACGCGAATGTCGGCAAGGGTACGGACGCGCAGGTGGAGATGATGGCGTCCATCGTCGACTGGCTGCGGGCGCAGCCGCGACGCATGCGGATCGACGCCGCGGTGGCCACGGCGTTCGGCTGTTCGATGGAAGGCGCGGTGCCGGTGCGGCGCGTGGCGCAAGTGGCCGCGGCGGTGGCTCGCACGGGTGTCGACGAAATCGCCCTGGCCGATACCGTGGGCTATGCCCACCCGGCGCTGGTGCGCGAGGCGGTGCGCGCCACGCAGGACGCAGTGGGCGGCCAACTGACCAAGCTGCATCTGCACGACACGATGGGGCTGGGGCTGGCCAACGCCCTGGCGGGGCTGGACGAGGGCATCCGGGGATTCGATTCCTGCCTGGGCGGCCTGGGCGGCTGCCCCTTCGCGCCGGGCGCGTCGGGCAACATCGTCACCGAGGATCTGGTCTTCATGCTGGAGAGCATGGGCTACCGGACGGGTGTAGACCTGTCCAGGTTGTTGGCGGCGCGGACGTTGCTGGCGAATGCGCTGCCCGGGGAACGCCTGCGCAGCGGCGTCGCCGCCGCGGGCATCCCCAGAACGTTTCATCCTGAAGCCCAGGCCGCCGGGTGACGCGCCGCGTCCGGACCGGGATTTTTCGCTAGCGGTAGACGAGCACCGGCAAGGTGGAGTGCGCCAGCACTTTTTGGGTCTGGCTGCCTAACAGCAGCGCGGCCATGCCGCTGCGTCCGTGCGAGGACATGGCGATGAGGTCGCAGCCCTTCGTCATCGCAACGTCCACGATGATCTGGTAGGGGGAGTCGCTTTCGCGCAATTCGGTGGTGCAGGCAACGCCGGCCGCGCTCGCCTTACCGGCGGCTTCAGACAAGTAGGAGCTCGCCAATTCCTTCGCCTGGTGTTCGTACACCTGGCGCACACCTTCGAGCTGCACGGTCTCGATGGAGGGCATCTGGAAAGGGCTGTATACCGTCAGTACCGTCACGCTGGCATCGAGCTTGCGCGCCAGCGCCAGCCCTTGTTCCAGGCCTGAATTGGCCAGGCTGGAACCGTCGATGGGGATGAGTATGTGCTTGTACATGGCTGCCTCCAGGGGAATCTGCGTACATACTACCCCTGAAGGAAGCGCTTGGCGGTGGCAGGGCAGCCACGGCCATGGTCCGGAAGTCCCCGTCAATCTCCTTGCATCGGCGTGGCATGCTCCTCATCCGTCAGCGACGGACACGAAGCAAAAACGGCAGCCAATACGAAACAGATGCTGAGCGTCATGGCGAGTGGAATCAGTTCCATTAAATTGATTCCGCCCCAACGCGCAAGAAACAGCAGTACCAAAAACGAAAGAAAGAACACCGCGACCTGTTTGCCGTTGCACATCAGGATTTCTCCTCATATCAAAGCCGGCTCGCATCTTGGGCATGTTCAATATGGCGTTCGCGCCATTGAGCAGTGACTGCTCAGCGTTGATACTAGGTCAGGGGGGCGCACGTGTAATTCCGCCTTTTGGATTACTCCGTCGAGGTGGATATCAGTCTTTGGATGAGGTGGGCGCCAGAGAGCCGCGGCCCGGCTTTGCGGGCTGCGCGAGGTGGGATCACCAGGGTCTGCAGGGAACGGCGTTGAGCTTGGCGACAGCGCTCAGCGCGCGAAGGCCGCGCGCTGCGTGGGGCCCGGGCGCCCATCGCGGATGGTATCCAGGGGCTGTTCAAACAATGGGGGCGCCCCAGGACCTGGCGAACGCGGTCCACGTGTTTCGGGGCTTCGGCCGCCGTGGGCCGCTGTGACGGTCAAGGTTTGCGCGGCGCCCACCTGGGGGCACCTGCAACCAATTGGTTTTATTGTTCTTTTGGCGGAAGCGGTGAGATTCGAACTCACGAACGGTTGCCCGTTGCCGGTTTTCAAGACCGGTGCAATCGACCACTCTGCCACGCTTCCGGGGGTATTGCTGGGTATTGATGCAGTGCTGCCTGGCATTCCGGCCGTCTGGCAAACATTCTGCCCGAACGAAAACGCGATCTGCCGTAAAGGGCGCAATAATAATCCATTTGCTGCAAAGGAGGCACGCGATGCACGCTGTAGAAATCTCTCGCCCCGGTGGTCCCGAAGTTCTGGTCCCTACCGAGCGCCCCGCGCCCGAGCCCGGCGCCGGTGAAGTCCTGATCAAAGTGAGCGCCGCGGGCATCAACCGTCCCGACGTGTTTCAACGCAAGGGCAACTACGCCCCGCCGCGCGGCGCGTCCGACCTGCCGGGCCTGGAAGTCGCGGGCGAGATCGTGGGCGGCGACGTGGCCGGCAGCGGCTTTGCCGTGGGCGACAAGGTTTGCGCGCTGGTGGCGGGCGGCGGTTACGCCGAGTACTGCGTCGCGCCCGTTGCGCAATGTCTGCCCATCCCCAAGGGTCTGTCCGATATCGAGGCCGCCGGCCTGCCGGAAACCTATTTCACGGTCTGGAGCAATGTGTTCGACCGCGGCCGTCTGTCCGAGGGCGAGGCTTTGCTGGTGCATGGCGGCGCCAGCGGCATCGGCACCACGGCGATCCAGCTCGCCCGCGCCCTGGGCCACAAAGTCTATGCAACGGTCGGCAGCGATGACCGCGCCCGTGCCGTCGAAGCGCTGGGCGCCGACAAGGGCATCAACTACAAGACCCAGGACTTCGTGAAGGAAGTCCTGGATGCCACCGGCGGGCGCGGCGTGGATGTGATCCTGGATATGGTGGCCGGCGACTACATCGCCCGCGACATGCAATGCCTGGCTGACGACGGCCGCATCGTCATCATCGCCCAACTGGGCGGCTCGCACGCCAATGTGGATACGTCCCAGGTCATGCGCCGCCGCCTGACGATCACGGGGTCCACCTTGCGTCCCCGTCCCGTGGCCTTCAAGGGCGCCATCGCGCGCGCCCTGCGCGAGCAGGCCTGGCCCTTGCTGGAAAAGGGAGCCATCAAGCCGATCGTCCATGCCACCTTCCCGTTGGCCGAGGCCTCCAAGGCGCACGCCATGATGGAAGGTGGTGAAAATATCGGCAAAATCATCCTGACCATGTAAGAAACGCGCGGCGTTCGGCGTAGCGCCGCGCAACAGGATACAATCTCGGGTTTCGCCTGGAATTTTTTCCAGGCAGGCCTGTGGGCGGTTGCCGCATTAGGTCCCTATGCAGGGCCCTGAACCTGGGGGCCTTCTGCCCTGGGAGCCTTAAACCCGGGGGCCTTCTACCCCGCCTTACCCACTTCAGACAAATTCGCCATGACTTCAGTCGAAAACCGCGCCCGCCTAGTGCTGGGCAACTGGAAGATGCACGGCAACCTGGCCGAAAACGCCGCGTTGCTGACCGAGCTTCGTGCCGCGGATGCTGCGGGCCACTGCGAAATCGGTATCTGTGTTCCGTTTCCGTACCTGGCGCAAGCCGCGTCGGCCCTGACCGGCAGCAGCGTGTCCTGGGGCGCGCAAGACGTCAGCGCGCACGACAAGGGCGCCTACACCGGTGAGGTATCGGGCGCCATGCTGAAGGAATTCGGCTGCCGCTGGGCGCTGGCCGGCCACTCCGAGCGGCGCGTGCTGCACGGTGAAACCGACGAAGCCGTGGCCGCCAAGGCGCAGGCCGCGCTGGCCGCCGGCCTGACGCCCGTGGTCTGCGTGGGCGAGTCTCTGGCTGACCGCGAAGCCGGCAACACGCTGGCCGTCATCGAGCGCCAACTGAAGCCCGTGCTGGCCCTGGGCGCCGACGCCGTGTCGCGCATGGTTCTGGCTTACGAGCCGGTCTGGGCCATCGGCACCGGCCGCACCGCCAGCCCGGAGCAGGCTCAGGAAGTCCACGGCGCCATCCGCGCCGCCCTGCGCGCGCTCGGCGCCGCGCAGGTGCAAGTGTTGTACGGCGGCAGCGTGAAAGCTGCCAACGCCGCCAGTTTGTTCGCCATGACTGATATCGACGGAGCCCTGGTCGGCGGCGCGTCGCTCGTGGCCGAAGAATTTTTGCGAATTGCCGCCATCTAAGTTTCCGTTCCGGAGTCTGTAATGCCCTTGATGCTCAAAATTCTGCTGGCCGTCCAAGTGATCTCGGCGCTGGCTATCATCGTCCTGGTCCTGCTTCAACAGGGCAAAGGCGCCGACATGGGCTCCGCTTTCGGTAGCGGCTCGTCCGGCAGCCTGTTTGGCGCCACCGGTGCGGCCAACTTCCTGTCGCGCGCCACGAAGTGGGCCGCCGTTGTCTTCTTCGCGTCCACCGCCGGCCTGGCTTATGTCAGCCACAAGGGAACCAGCGGCCCCGCCGTCGATTCTGGCGTGATGCAAAGCTTCCCGGCTGACCGTTCGGTCCCGCAGGCGCCGGGTTCGGTGCCCGCCGCTCCGGGCGCTTCGTCGGTTCCTGGCGCCTCGTCGGTTCCCGGCGCGGCTCCGGCTCCCGCCGCCAAGCCCGATGCGTCGGTCCCGGCAGCGCCCGCAGCGCCGGCCGCAGGCGAAAGCAAGCCCGCCGAAACGCCCGCGGCGCCAGCGAAGTAAGCGGCACCAAGGGAAAAGGCCGGCGCATGCCGGCCTTTTTTTCGCCGTATTGCGGTACGGGCAGGCAATGAGAGCGCGTTGGGAAAGTGTGCGATGCCGCCGAGGAAGGCGCCGCGGCACTTCGAGTGCGATGACGGGGTACACGAGCTTTACGCGCCGATACCCGCGCGCCGAGCGAAAACCGGGACACATTTCCCGGTCCGCGATTTACGTGATAGAATGCTCGACTTTCCAGGAAGGCATGCCTTCCCGGGGTTGGTAAAGCCGACGTGGTGAAATTGGTAGACACGCTATCTTGAGGGGGTAGTGGCGAAAGCTGTGCGAGTTCGAGTCTCGCCGTCGGCACCAAGAATTTGTCCAGGAATACCTGGAATTGAAAAAAGCCTGTAAGAATCAATGTCTTACGGGCTTTTTTTCGTCTGCGCGGTTCGCGTGTGTCTGATCAGATGCCATGGGTGGGGTCGAGGCCAATCTGGACTGACAGCCGAAGCCCGCGTGGCTCCTCCCAGCGCCCGAGGCGCATTGGCCAAGGTGAAAGGACAGGCCAGGGCTTGGCGCCAGGACTACAATCGGACTCGGTCTTACGCGGCCCCGAGCGATTCATCGCCGGGCCAACTTTGCGGTAGTACAGCCTTCGACAACCAGCCGGAGGCTCCTGATAGCCCGATCACGCAGGTCGGTGCTGTCCGGGAAACCCCAGCGGCTCATGCATGCCAACTGATTCGTGGATTTCCTACCGATTGTTTTGGGTACCGGCTCGCGATCTTGGCGCGCTGAGTATTACCGCGTTGAATACCGCCGCGTTATCCGGCCTTGCCTTGCTCAGCAGCCTGAGTGCCCCCGCGTGCGCGCAACAGACGATCGTCGGCCCGGGGCAGACCTATATCCACGATGATGGCACGCCGTTTGTGGCGGGCACCACGACGAACAACGCCCACGCGGTTCTCGTCAATTCAGGGAGTTTCCTGGTCGAAGGTTCGGCCGTCGATATCTCGACCAGCGGGGCGGGTGCATCGGGCCTGCGGCTTGAAGCCGCCAGCGGACCGGCCACCGCGGTGATCAGGGGAACCGCGGCAGGCGCCGCCATCGCGGTCTCCGCCGACGGCACCGACGCCGTGTCCCTTGCGGGCAGCGGGGGCAACCTCGCCTCGATCGATCTGGACAGTGTCAAGGTCATTGCCAATGGCGACCTGAATGCTTCGTTCAGAACCGGGTCGGGCGTCTACCTGGAGGGTTCCAGCCAGGCGGTGCTACGCAACGTCGACATCACCACGTTGAGAGGCGCCGGCGTCTTTCTCAACCGTCTTGGCGGTCCCGTGGCCGGCCAGCAAGACCAATCGGCGAGCCTGACGAATTTTGTCATCCGTGCGGGGCTCGACGCCAGCAGCGGCACGCCCTCCGTCGAGGGCGCTTTAGGCGGTGTTGTGGCGATCAACCCCGGCCGCGTGGAGCTTGCGAATGGGGATGTTGAAACGTGGGGGGAATCCACCGCGGGCGTGTCCATGACCAATTCGGTTCCCCGCGTCCGAATGGACCGGTTGTTTGCCACCAATGTCGACGTGACCACGCACGGGGAAGAAGGGCGAGGCTACAGCCTGGGGCTGAGCGCCCAGATCAAGGGGGGCAGCATCCAGACTTTTGGACGGGGCGCGACGGCAGTCTATGTCAACGACTTTGGAACGACGCTGCCCATCGTCCGGATAGACGGGACACGGATCGCAACGTACGGCGATGGCGCGGACGCAATCTGGTCCGCAGCCAACGCCACCGTCGACCTACGCAATGCCAGCATCACGACGGCGGGATCGGGTGCGCTTGGGGTCCGCAATTTTGGCGTGGGTATCACGATCATGGATTCCTGGATCGCGACGAGCGGGGCGCAGGCCCACGCCGTCTCGCTCAGCCAGTCGGCTGAAGCCACCATTTCCGGCTCGACGCTCCATACTTCCGGCGTGGGCGCCGCCGGGGTCCGGATCTTTGGCCTGGGCGGAAGCAACCGCGCCATTCTGGAGGGCAGCGTGGTGGTGGCGGACAAGGGGCCTGCCTTGTTCGCCACGGGCTCGGGTTCCGCGGTCTTCGACCTGCGCAACTCGCGGGTGACCGCAAATGGCGGGAGCGGCCTGCTGCTGAATACCGAAACGGGAAGCCTCACGGACACCGCCACGATCAACGCCACGAATTCGACACTCTTGGGCGACATGGAAGTCGGCAACCGCCAGATCGCCGTCCGGCTGGCGGATCGTTCGCTCTTCACCGGCGCCATGCTCAGCTCGGGCGTCGGGATCGTCAATCAGGTCGATATCGACAACACCAGCCGCTGGAACGTGCGGGCGAACTCGACGGTGGAAGCGATCGACAGCAGTGGTTTCCTGCTTGTGCCTACCGGAATCACGTTGAAGACGACGGCGGGCGCGACGATTGCCCAGGGCGGCACCCTGCGGGTCGACGGCATCATGGCAGGCGAGGTGTCGGTGCAATCCGGCGGCTTGCTGAGCGGCACGGGCACGGTCGGCAACACCGCCAACTCTGGCACGGTCGCCAGCGGCCTGGACACGCTCCGCTTCTCGGGCACGCTGGCGATGAACGCGGGCTCGATCTATCAGGTTGGGATCAACCCGGCCGGCCAGAGCGGCAAGCTGACGGTGGCGGGCGCGGCCTCCATCGACGGCGGAACCGTGCAGGTGCTGGCGGGCGGCGCCGGCGTCTTCGCGCCATCCACCACCTACACGATCCTGAGCGCCGCGGGCGGACGCAATGGCGCCTTTTCCCAGGCCACCTCCAACCTGGCCTTTCTCGATCCCACCCTGAGCTATGACCCCAGCAACGTCTATCTGACGATGGTGCGCAACGACACCGGCTTCAGCCTTGTCGGCCGGACCCGCAACCAGGTCGCCACCGGCGCCGCGGTCGAGAGCACGGGTTTCGGCAACCCGGTCTATGACGCCGTGCTGGGCCTTGAGGCCGGGCAGGCGCGTGCCGCCTTTGATCAGCTTTCTGGCGAGGTCCATGCGTCGGCCAAGACGGCATTGATCGAAGACAGCCACTTCGTGCGCGATGCGGCCAATGACCGCATCCGCGCCGCTTTCGGGGACTGGACCGCTGCGCCGATGCGTGTGGCGGCCTACGCGGAAGGCCGCCCGGTGCAAGTGGCGCCCACCACCGAGCGCCTCGTCGTCTGGAGCCAGGGCTTCGGGGGCTGGGGCCGTGCGGACAGCGACGGCAACGCCGCGCGCATGACCCAGTCGACAGGCGGCGTGCTGGTGGGCACCGACGTCCCTCTTGCGGGCAATTGGCGGGTGGGCGGGTTGCTGGGCTACAGCCACACGAGCTTCGACGTGGACGATCGCGGCGCCTCGGGCGCCAGCGACAATTACCATCTGGGCCTGTATGGCGGCACGCAGCGAGGTCCGTTCGGGTTCCGCTCCGGCGCGGCGTATACCTGGCACGACATCTCCACCCGCCGAGGCGCGGTGTTTCCGGGATTCGGCGACAGGCTCGAAGGGGACTACGACGCCGGTACGTTCCAGGCCTTCGGCGAGTTCGGCTACCGGATCGAGACCACCGCGGCCGTATTCCAGCCCTATGTCAATCTTGCCTATGTCCACCTCGATACCGGCGGCTTTCGGGAACAGGGCGGGGCAGCGGCCTTGCGCGCCAATAGCCAATCGACGCAAACCACGTTCAGCACGCTAGGCCTGCGCGCCTCGACGAACTTTGCCATCGGCAAGGTGAACACCACGGCGCGCGGCATGCTGGGCTGGCGCCATGCCTTTGGCGACATCACGCCGCAATCGACGCAGGCTTTCGCCGCCGGCAATGCCTACACCGTTGCGGGGGTGCCCATCGCAAAGGATAGCGCCGTGCTCGAAGCGGGACTGGACCTGAGTCTGGCTCCCTTGACCACCCTGGGCGTTTCCTATCAGGGGCAATTCGCGGGCGACACCCGGCAGGATGGCTTCAAGGCCAATCTGGCCATCAAGTTCTGAGGAGTCTGGATCTCGCCGTCGGACCTGGAATGCGGGCGGCGGCGGGGGCGGTTCAGCTCGCTGCGCCCGCCAGCATGTAGCGGGTGGAGACGGCAAGGATGCGCTGGGCCGATTCATGGAGCTTGCGGGCTTCAAGGTGGGCTTTCAGCGAAAAGACCGCGTCGTAGCGGCGTCCGCTGCGCGGGCCGGCCAGCAGCGTCGGGCGGCGGGCCAAAATGGGGGAGATCAAACGGTGCATGTTGGAGCATTCCTGCGGGCGCCAAGCCCAGTAGATGCCAGGCATCGTAAGCCGGCTTGCAGCGCGGGCCAACGAAAAACCATTCATAAGAATATCCACGGCGTCCCCGGACCAGCCGGTTTTTCGCGTATCCCGACGAGTATGGCCTGTGTATATGACAGCCATGTGCCAGCATGCCTGCGCGCGTTTGAGCTCGGTGTTTTTCCTAAGATGTATTGTCATTATTACAACCATACAATTTTTGGATAACCCTACGACCAAGCGTATTCAAATACGCGCCGGAGACTTCCCATGGCTTTTTCTCTTATCAAGTTCGCCTTTTGCGGTGTGATCGGCGGCGTTGCCTTGATCCAGGCTCCCGTCGCGGCGGCCCAAGACAACGCGCCCATCCGCCTGGTCGTGGGCGCGCCTCCGGGCGGCACCACCGACACCGTGGCCCGCAGCATCGCCCAGCAACTCAATAAGACGATGGGACGCACGGTGCTGGTCGAAAACAAACCGGGGGCGGGGGGCAATATCGCGGCCAGCCAGGTCGCCAAAAGTCCCAACGACGGCAATACGCTGTTGGTGAGCTTCAGCAGTTTTTCAATCAACGCCAGTCTGTACAAGACGCTGCCGTTCGATCCCAATACGGACTTCACGCCCGTGAGCATGCTGGCCAAGGTGCCCAATGTGCTGGTCGTGCGCAAGGACTTTCCCGCGGACACCATGGAGCAATTTCTGGATCTGGTGCGCAAAAGCCCGGGCAAGTACACCATGGCGCTGGGCTCCATCGGCTCGTCCCTGCACATGGCCGGTGAACGCATGAAGATGATGGGCAAGCTGGACATCCTGAATGTGCCCTACAAGGGCACCGCGCCCGCCCTGACGGATCTGCTGGGCGGCCAGGTCGACATGATGTTCGCCAGCACCATGAATGTTCTGCCTCACACCAAGGCCGGCAGCCTGAAGGTGCTTGGCGTCAGCAGCGAATACGCGCTCGATCAGTTTCCGGGCGTGCCGCCGATCGGCGCCAGCATCAAGGATTTCGAATCCACGGCGTGGTTCGGACTTTTTGGCCCACGCGATCTGCCTGCCGCGGTGCTGCAGAATCTGAACACGCATGTCGCCCGGGCGGTTGCTTCGGAAGAGTTCCGCAAACTGCTCGAAACCGATGCCGCGCGTCCGCAAAGCAGCACGCCGCAGGAGCTGAGCGCATTTGTGGCCGAAGATATCAAGCGCTATGCCGAAGTGGTTAAATTCACGGGTGCCACCGCTGACTAGGGTTCCAATTTTGGCGAGCAATCCGCTACCGCTTTATCACAAGGTCTATCTACTGTTACGCCAGCGGCTGGAGTCGGGCCAGTTCGCCCCGGACGAGCCGATGCCGGGTGAACATGCGCTGGCAGAGCAGTATGGTGTCTCGCGGCTGACGATCAGGCGGTCGCTTGAGACGCTGGCCAACGAAGGGTTGGTCATGCGCCGGCAGGGCAGCGGGACATTTCCCTCACCTTCAGCGGTCTTGTCGCACCCGCAGCACGCTTCGGACATAGACAGTTTGCTCTCTCATCTGTCCAGCATGGGCGAGCACACCGACGTCAGCGTCCTGGAATTCGGCTACGAGGCCGCGCACCCCGACGTCGCTCGGCGTCTGGAGCTCGAACCCCACAGCCGGGTCCAGAAGTCGGTGCGGATACGGCGGCATGAAGGCCATCCGTTTTCGCACCTGACCACCTATGTTCCCGAAGCGATTGGGTCGCGGTTCCAGGAAAGCGACCTGACCGCCCAGCCATTGCTGGAAATTTTCCGGCGCATGGGCATCGAGATCGGCGGGGCGGACGAAGCGATCACCGCGATACTGGCGGACCTGCATACCTCGGGCCCGCTGGACGTGCCGATAGGATCTCCCTTGCTGAGTCTGCGCCGTCTGCTGCGCGACCGTGCCGGCAGGCCGATCGAGTATCTGATTGCCGCGTACCGGCCCGACCGCTATGAATACCGGACCACGACCGACGCGGCCAGCCGCGCCGCCGGTCTGCCGGATCCGGGGAAACGCGGTTCCCGATAGCGCGGTATCGGATGGCCTGTTTTCAGGCCCCCTTGAGCCGGGACGGGACATCCTCGACATCGCTGCAAACCGCCAGCACCTCGGCCGGGTTCCTGCTCAACGACAGGTATACGTGCCCGATGCTGCTGTCGAAATAGGCCGACTCCAGCCGGCCCAGCACGACGCTGTCGCCGTTTTCAAACTGGATGCGGACCTTGCCGGACAGCACCACGACGAATTCCTGCCCCGGATGGCGAATGTAGTCTTCAAATTCGACCACCTTGCGGGAATCGATCAACGCCACCATCGGCAGCATCTTCTTGCCGGGGTATTCGCCCATCAGAAGGCGGTAGTGATAATTTTCCGTGATGTAGTCGCGGGCGTCGCTCAGCTTGTTCTTGACGTAGGTGGGCGCGACGGCGGCCTGGGAGGCGTCGCGCAGCATGAACATGCGGGTCATGTCGATGTCCAGCGCGCGCGCCAGCGCGGCGAACTTTTCGTAGCTCAGGGCGATCTGCCCCAGCTCGGCCTTCGATAGCGTCGATACCGCGATGCCGCTGGCCTGGGACAACGCCTGCAGCGTCATTTTCCTGGCCTTGCGCTCGGCGCGCAGGCGAGCGCCCATTTCTTCCTTGCCCACGATTTCGGGTGGAGATGTATTGCCGGGTAGGGCCATGTAGCGGTCTGGCGTCAAGGGGTTGAGGGCAGGGGCAGGGCCGCAAGCCGCGCCGCGTCTACGCGGGATTGTAAGGGGTGGGCCCGATCGGGCGGGAGGCCCGCTGGCCGCGTCCGCAGGCGGGACGCGGCCAGCGGGGGCCTCTTCGGGATCATGCGACGGTCCGGGCCAGGACGCGCCCCGCATGCTGGCCGGTGAAGGCCTGGTCTTCCCAGACCGGCGCGCCGTTGACGTAGACAGAATGGATGCCGGCGGCGCGTTCGGTGGGACGCTCGAAGGTGGCGGCGTCGGCGACGGTGGCGGGGTCGAAGACGACCAGGTCGGCGTAGTAGCCGGGCTGCACCTGGCCGCGTTCGGCCAGGCCGAATTTGGCGGCGGTCAAGCCGGTCATTTTCCAGACGGCGGTTTCCAGAGGGAACAGGCCCAGGTCGCGCGAGTAATGGCCCAGCACCCGGGGGAAGGTGCCCCACAGCCGGGGGTGGGGGCGTTCGTCGTGGGGCAGGCCGTCCGAGCCGATCATGGTGGGGCCGAACTTCAGGATGCGTTGCACGTCCGGCTCGTCCATCATGAAGTAGATCGCGCCGGCGGGCTGCAGGTCCTGCACGACGTCGTACTTGGACTTGCCGCGTTCGGCGGCGACTTCGTCCAGGTCGCGTCCGCTCAGTTCGGGGTAAGGCTTGCACCAGGTGATGATCGTGCGGCCGGCAAGCAGGACGCGGTCCTGCTTGAGCATGGTGGAGCCGGCCACATAAGGGTAGGCGTCCAGCGAGACGTCCTGTCTGGCCATGGCGGCTTCGATCAGGGGCAGGGTTTCCTGGGAACGTCCGAAGTTGGGCTGGCCCATCACCTTGTGGTGCGAGATCACGACGGGCACGTCCAGTTCGCGGCCGATGCGGAAGGTCTCTTCCAGCGCCTGCACGATGTGCTCGCCCTCGTCGCGCATGTGCGTGGCGTAGATGCCGCCGTGGGTGTTGAGCGGGCGGCAGACCTCGATGATTTCTTCGGTGGTGGCCTGGGCCGCGGGCGGGTAGAAGGTGCCGGTGGAGATGCCGATGGCGCCGCTGGCCAGGGCGTCGTCGGCCAGCGATTGCATGGCCTGCACTTCGTCCGGGGTGGCTGCGCGCTGCAGGTCGGGCATGACGGCCGCGCGCAGCGTGGAGTGGCCCACCATGCAGGCGGCGTTGACGGCGGCGGGCGTGGCGCGCAACGCGTCCAGGTAGTCGGAGAAGCGTTCGAAGCGGTAGGAGCCGCCTTCGTCCAGCAGGTCCAGGGGCGGGGGCGGCGTGGCGTGCGCCAGCGGCGCCAGGCTGATGCCGCAGTTGCCGGTGACCACGGTGGTGACGCCCTGCGAAATCTTGGGCGTCATGTGGCGGTGCTTGAGCAGATAGTTATCGTCGTGCGTGTGCGAGTCGATGAAGCCGGGCGCCACGACCTTGCCCGACACGTCGATCCGGCGGCGGGCGGCGCTGGCCGCCAGGTCGCCCACCGCGGCGATCCGGTCGCCACGCACGCCGACGTCGGCGCGCTGGCCGGGGGTGTTGGTGCCGTCGATGACGGTGCCGCCTGCAAGAATGTAGTCAAACGGGGTGGCGTCGGGCTGGGACATGCGGATCTCCGGCAAAAAGGATTCAGGCAAAGTGGCAGGCAACGTGCTGCTCGGGGGCGACCTGGCGGGGCAGAGGGGTTTCTTCGGCGCAGCGCGGCCGCGCCATCGGGCAGCGGGTGCGGAACGCGCAGCCCGACGGGGGCGACAGCGGGCTGGGGATTTCGCCCTTCAGCACTTCGACCGGGGTGCGCTCGCCCTGGCGCGCCGAGGGCACGGCGGCCAGCAGCGCGCGGGTGTAGGGGTGGGCCGGACGGTCGAAGATGGCGTCGCGCGTGCCGGTCTCGACGATCTTGCCCAGGTACATCACGGCCACGCGGTGGCTGATGTGGCGCACCACGCTCAGGTCGTGGGAGATGAACACGTAGGTCAGGCCCAGGTCGCGCTGCAGGTCCATCAGCAGGTTGATGACCTGCGCCTGGACGGAGACGTCCAGCGCCGACACCGGCTCGTCGCAGACGATCAAGCCAGGGTCCAGCGCCAGGGCGCGCGCGATGACGATGCGCTGGCGCTGTCCGCCGGAGAACTCGTGGGGGTAGCGGTCGGCGGCGTCGGGCCGCAGGCTGACGCGCGCCAGCAGCTGCGCCACGCGTTCGCGGATGGCGGCGCGGTCGTGGCCGAAGTTGCGCAGGGGCTCGCCGATGATGTCGCGCACGCGCATGCGCGGGTTCATGGAAGAAAACGGATCCTGGAAGATGAACTGCATGCGCCTGCGCATGGCGCGCAGTTCGCTGCTGTTCATCTTCGCCAGATCTTCGCCTTCGAGGAGGATGCGGCCTTCCGTGGGATCGGTGAGCCGGATCAGGCATTTCCCGGTGGTGGACTTGCCGCAGCCGGATTCGCCGACCAGGCTCAAGGTCTGGCCGCGCGGAACGGACAAGGAAATTCCGTCGACGGCTCGCAGCACTTTCGCGCCGCGCCCGCCGTCCACGGGAAAGTGCTTTTTGAGGCCGATGACTTCCAGCATGGGGACGGGAGCGGGCGCCTCGGACGGGAGAGGGGTGTCGTGAAGGTTCATGGCGGGTCTCACGCGGTCAGGGCGGTGGGCGCCGGTGCGGACTGGCGGGCCCAGCACCAGACGCGGTGGCGGTGGCCGGTATCGATGGCGGGCGGCGTTTCGTGGGCGCAGCGCGGCAGGGCCTGGGGGCAGCGCGCGGCGAACGCGCAGCCGCGCGATTCGGGCGTCATCACCGGCACGATGCCGGGCAGCTCGGCCAGCCGCGCCGTGTGGTCCTGGCCGTCGACGAAGTCCGGCAGGGAACGGATGAGCGCCTGGGTGTAGGGATGCTGCGGCCGGTCCAGCACATCGTCCACGCTGCCTTCCTCCACCTTGCGGCCCGCATACATGACGATGACGCGCTGGCACATCTGCGCGACCACGCCCAGGTCGTGCGTGATCAGCACGATGGCCGTGCCCAGCCGGGCCTGGATGTCGCGCAGCAGGTGCAGGATCTGCGCCTGGATGGTGACGTCCAGCGCGGTGGTGGGCTCGTCGGCGATCAGGACCTTGGGCTGGCATGCCAGCGCCATCGCGATCATGGCACGCTGGCGCATGCCGCCCGAGAGCTGATAGGGATACTCGCGCACACGGCGCGCGGGATCGGAAATCTGCACCAGGTCGAGCAGCGCCTCGGCCTGCTTCAAGGCCTCGCGGCGCGACAGACCCTGGTGCAGCATGAGCGATTCGCTGATCTGCTTGCCCACCGTGATCACGGGGTTCAAAGAGGTCATGGGCTCCTGGAAGATCATCGAGATCTGGTTGCCGCGGATGGCGCGCATGGCTTTCTCGGGCAGCGCCAGCAGGTCGCGCCCGTCGAACTCGATGCTGCCGCCGGCGACGCGCCCGGGGGCGCGCAAGAGGCGCATGATGGACAGGGACGTGACGCTCTTGCCGCAGCCGGATTCGCCGACCAGGCCCAGGGTTTCGCCGGGCAGCAGGTCGAACGACAGCTTGTCGACCGCCACGACGGTCGTCTCGTCTCCGTCGAAGCAGGTGGTCAGGTCATGCACGCGCAAGACAGGATTGGGTTGCATGGGCGCTCCTACAGCTTTTTGGCCAGACGGGGATCGAGCATGTCGCGCAGCCCGTCGCCGACCAGGTTGACGGCCAGCACGGCCACGCCCAGGAACAGGCCGGGATACAGGATGATGTGGAACGCCACCGCCACGAAGTTGCGGCCTTCGGCCATGATGTTGCCCCAGCTCGGGATATGCGGCGGGATGCCCACGCCCAGGAAGCTCAGCACGGCCTCGGTCAGGATGGCCGACGCGGCGATGAAGGTGGCCTGCACCATCAGCGGGGCGAACAGGTTGGGCAGGATGTGGCGCAGCAGGATCGACGGCACCCGCGTGCCCACCGAAACGGCCGCCTCGATGTAGGGCTGTTCGCGGATGGTCAGCACCAGCGCGCGCACCAGGCGGACGACGCGCGGGACCTCGGGGACGACAATGGCGATGATGACGGTGCCCAGGCCGCCCTTCAGCGTGGCCATCAGGGCGATCGCCAGCAGCACGCCAGGTATGGCCATCAGGCCGTCCATGATGCGCATGATGAAGGCATCGATGCGGCGGAAGTATCCGGCCAGCATGCCCAGCACCACGCCCGCCACGGTGGAGACGACGGCCACCACGATACCGACCAGCAGCGATATGCGGGCGCCCCAGACGGTGCGGGAATAGACGTCGCGGCCGAGTGCGTCGGTGCCGAACAGGTGCTCGGCCGATGGCGGCTTCATGCGCGCCATCGGATTGATGTCCTGCGGGTCGACGGTGGCGAGCCAGGGCGCGGCCAGGGCGATGGCCGCCAGCACCAGCAGGATCGCGCCGCCCGCATACAGCATGGGGTGGCGGCGCAGGGATCTGAAGGCGCGCCGCAGGCGCGGCCGTTGAGCGGGAAGCGGCAGGGTGGTCGTGGACATGCGTTGCCCCTTCTTAGTAGCGGATGCGGGGGTCGAAGAGCCGGTAGCTCAGGTCGACCAGCAGGTTGATCAGCACGTAGATGCCGGAGGCCACCAGCAGCACGCCCTGGATCACGGGATAGTCGTGGCGCAGCACGGCGTCGATGGTCAGCCGGCCCAGGCCGGGAATCGCGAACACGGTTTCGGTGACGACGACTCCGCCGATCAGCAGGGCGACGCCCACGCCGATGGTGGTGACGATGGGGTTGGCCGCGTTCTTCAGCGCATGCCACACGATGGGACCGGCCGACAGGCCCTTGGCGCGGGCGGTGCGGATGTAGTCTTCGGACAGGGCTTCCAGCATGGTGGCGCGCGTCATGCGCGTCAGCAGCGCCATGTAGACCAGGCCCAGCGACAGACAGGGCAGCACCAGATGGCGCAGGTAGGGCACGATGCCATCCGCCATGGGTTTGTAGCCCTGCACCGGCAGCCAGCCCAGCTTGATGGAAAAACCATAGACCAGGCTGTACCCGATCAGGAACACCGGCACCGAGAAAGCGCAGACCGCGCCTATCATCACCAGCCTGTCCAGCCACCGTCCGGCGTTCCACGCGGCCAGCACGCCCAGGGGAATCGCCGCCAGAACCGCGAACAGCATCGTGAAAAGGGCGATGGACACCGTCGGCCCCATGCGCTGCCCGATCAGTTGCGAGACGGGCATCTGCGTGGACATCGACGTGCCCAGGTCGCCGACGGCGATGTGGCTGACCCAGATGACGAACTGCTGCAGCACGGGCTTGTCCAGCCCCAGGTTCTGCCGGATTTTCTCGACGTCGTCGGCGGTGGCGTTGTCGCCCGCGATCACCGCCGCCGGATCGCCCGGCGACAGGTGTATCAGCAGGAACACCACGACCGCCACGACGGCCATGACTGGAATGACGGCCGCGATGCGGCGCAGGATGTATTTCACGCTGGATTCCCCCCGGCTTGCGGCCGGGCGCGCATGGCGCCCGGCATCTGCCTTACGGTTTCTCGATATTCCACATCACCGGAATGCCGGACTTGATCAGATCGGTGTGCTTGAGGCCGCGCACCGCGAAGACGGGCTTGAACTCCCCCCACATGACGTAAGGCACGGTCTGGTAGGCGCGCGCCTGTATCTGCGCGGCGATGTCCTTGCGCTTGGCGGCGTCGGTCTCGCGGATCCAGCTGGTGCGCAGCGTATCCAGGTCCTTGTCGCAGGGCCAGCCCGGCAGGCTGTTGCCGCAGGCGGCGGACAGCCAGGGGTTGGTCACCGGCGTGCTGGCGTCGAAGTAGCCGCCCCAGGTCAGGAAGATGTTCCAGCCGCCCTGGGCGGGCGGATCCTTCTTCAGGCGGCGGCCGGCGAGCGAGGCCCAGTCCATGGATTGCACGTCCACGTTCACGCCGGCCTTCTTCATGTTCTGCGCCAGTACCATCACGGCGGGCGCGCTCAGGTGGTCGGTCGGATACAGCAGCACGACCTTTTCGCCCTTGTAGCCGGCCTCCTGCAGCAGCTGCTTGGCGCGGGCGACGTCGGTCTTGGCGTAGGGCGCCGCGCCCGCATCGGTGGCCAGGGGCGAGCCGCAGATGTACATGGTGGCGCAATAGTCGACGCGGTATTTGTCCGGATAGCCCATGGCGGTCAGCATTTCCTTCTGGCTGACCAGGTAATACAGCGCCTGGCGGGCCAGCGGGTTGTTGAACGGCGGATGCAGCGCGTTGAGGATGACCATGCCCTGCGAGGCCACCGAGGTGCTCAGCGTGATGTCCGGGTTGGTTTCGAGCACGGGCAGGAAGTCCGGCGTGACCTGTTCGATCATGTCGACTTCGCCGTTCATCAGCGCGGCGGTAGAGGTGTTGCCGTCGGGAATGTAGACCCATTCCACGCGGTCCACCTTCACGTTCTTCCCGCCTGCCAGGCCGTCTGGCGCTTCGGCGCGGGGCACGTAGGCGGGATTCTTCACATAGACCACCTTGTTGCCCGGCACCCATTCATCGCGCTTGAACAGGAAAGGGCCCGATCCGACCATCTCGGTCACCTGGGTGTTCGGGTCCGTCATGGCCAGACGCTTGGGCATGATGAACGGCGGCATGCCGGACGGCTTGGACAGCGCGTCGAGCACCAGGCCGAAGGGTTCCTTCAGCGTCAGCGTGAAGGTGTTTTCCGACGTGGCGGCGAATTCGGCGCCGGCCGCCATCATGGCCTGGCCCAGGGTGTCCTTCTTTGCCCAGCGCTGCACCGAGGCAATGCAGTCCTCGGCCGTCACTGGCGTGCCGTCGTTGAACTTCAGGCCCGGGCGCAGGGTGAAGGTCCAGGTCCTGCCGTCCTCGGACTTGGTCCAGGTGTCGACCATCTGCGGCTTGACCTGGCCCTTGCTGTCCTGCGAGAACAGCGTGTCGAACACCATGTAGCCATGGTTGCGCGTGATGTAGGCGGTGTTGAACAGCGGGTCCAGCGTCTTCAGGTCCGCGTGCGGCACCAGACGCAGGGTCTTGGTCTGGGCAAGCGCGCCGGTGGCGGCCGTCATGGCCAGGAGCGCGGCGGCTCCCAGCAGGCTAAAACGTCTGATCATCGATATCCCCTTGTTGGTTCTGTATGCCCGTCACGGGCGGCAATGGTTGGCGCCTTGGGCCCCTGCCTCAGGCCTTGAACGGCCACTTGGGCAATCTGCGCTTGGTGAAAGGCAGCGCGTTGACGTCCTGCGTGATGGCGCCCGGCGTCTCTACATAGATGACGTGGCGGCCCACCTTCGAGTACGAGGCGTAGAAGTGCTGGGACGATTTCACGATGATGAGCTTCATCGCCTGCAGGTCCACGCCGAACTGCGTAAACAGGTCGGTGCCCATCGCCTGGGTGCGCGAGGTGGTCATCACGATGGTCACGCCGCGGGTGCGCACGACGGCAACGTCGCCCAGCAGCGCCGGCGTGCCGGCCAGGCCCGTCATGACCGCGTCGCGCTTGAGCGCCAGGATCTCGCAGTCCAGGTCCAGCGGCTGGCCCGACACCGGCGCCACCTTGCCGCCCACGCGCAGTTTGATCTGGGAGCCTTCGCCGGCTTCAAAGCACAACTGCACGGACACCGGGTCCCAGAACGGGCCGGTGGCGACGTCGGTGATGCCGCGCGCCAGCACGCGCTCAAGAATGAAGGTGGCGTCGCTGGGCGCGCCGCCGCCCGCGTTGTCGGCGGAATCCGCCAGCACCACGGGGAATTCCTTGTGCGCCAGGGCCTGGTCCAGCGCTTCGTCCGCGCCGGGGTAGGGCGGGGCGAGCTGATCGCGAAAGCCGATGATCTCTTCGCCCAGCGCGCGCGCCAACGACTCGGCCTGCGCGGGGTCGCCGTCGGTATAGACCAGCACCTTGGAGCCCATGTCCGGCGTGTCGCCCCACGGGAAGCCATGCGCAATCGACACGGACAGCACGCCTTCCTTGCCTTCCATGGCGAGCAGGCGGTCCACGAATCCGCGCATGGGCTCGCGGCTGGTGTGCATGATGGAAATCATCTCGCAGTCGTAGACCGCGCGGGCGGGCTTGATGCGGCCCTCGGCGCGCGCCACGCACAGGTCCACCAGGTCGTAGGCGCGGTCCAGGATGTCGGTGTGGGGGTATTCCTTGAAACAGACCAGGAAGTCGGCGCTGTCCACCATGGCGTCGGTCAGATGGCAGTGCGGGTCCAGTTCGGCGCCGATGACGGTGTCCGGGCCGACGATCTCGCGGGCGCGGCGGAGCAGGTCGCCTTCGCAGTCGTCGTAGCCGTCGGCCACCATGGCGCCATGCAGGCCGAACAGGACGATATCGACCTTGCCCGCGCGGCGCAGGTCATCGAGCAGTTCGTCGCGCAGGGTTTCGTAGGCGTGGCGGGTGGTGATGCCGGCGGGCGTCGCGCCCGCGGTCAGGCCTTCGACGAGCGTCCAGTCCTTGCCCACGGCGCGCTGGCGCGCGGCCCACAGCGGCCCCGAGAACATCTGCATGCGGTCCGGATGCTGGCCGGCGGGGTAGTAGCCGCGGGAGCGATAGGCCGACAGGCCAGTGGGAATGGGAGAAAAGGTGTTCGTCTCGGTCGCCAGGGACCCGGAAAAAATCTTCATGGATGACGCTCCGCGCAATAGAGGGACTGAGGGGCGCGGGCATCGGGGCGCGCGCGTTTGGGGGTCGCCCCGCCAGGCGCCGGGCCTGACGGTGTCATGCAATCGAACGGCTACGGATTCAGGCTTCGGAGGACGGGCTGGGCACATACCCCCGGGCCTGGGCAGCGCCCAGCCAGGCCTGCACCTCGATTTCCACGTCGACTTCCATGGCCAGCTTGGCCTCGACGGTGGAGCGCGATGGAAAGTCGGATGAAAAATGGCTGCGATAGGCTTCGTTGAACTGCGCGAAGAGCGTCAGGTCCGACAGCCACACCGTCACGCGCACCACGTCTTTCAGGCTTGCACCCGCCAGCGCCAGCGTTTCCTTGATGCGCTCGATGGCGGCGTGCGTCTGGGCGGCGATGTCGCCGCGCACGACCTGTCCGGCGGCGTCCATCGGAATCTGGCCCGACAGGAAAAGAAAGCCGCCCGCCTGGGTGGCGCGTGAAAACGGCAGGGGCAGGGAACTGGGGTAGCGGGTGATGAGGCTCATGGGGGGATCTCGGTCGTCGGAAGTCGGGTCAGCGCAAGCGCGCGGGACGCACGGCGTCGGCGTTGACGCCGTGCGCGTGCAGGTGATCGGGGATGGGGTGGCGTGTCAGCAGCGCCGCCGCCAGTTCGGATGTGGCCGCCGCGGTCTGGATGCCATAGCCGCCTTGCGCCGCCAGCCAGAAGAAGGCGGGCGCGCCGGCATCCCAGCCCACCACGAAATCGCCGTCGCGCACGAAGGAACGCAGACCGGCCCAGGTGTGCTTCGGGCGGCGGATCGTCAGTGACGTGGCGGTCTCGATGCGGTAGATGCCGGTGGCAACGTCCAGTTCCTCGGGCACCACGTCATGCGCGGCCACGGGGTCGGCGTTGGCGGGCGAACCCAGCAATTGACCGGCGTCGGGCTTGAAGTAATAGCTTTCGTCCACGCCCACGACCGCGGGCCAGTGGGAGAAGTCGATGTCTTCGGGTCCCGGAAAGGTGAAGGCGGTGCGGCGGCAGGGCTGCAGGCCGATGGGAGCCGCGCCGCACAGTGCGGCTGCGTGGTCCGCCCAGGCGCCGGCGGCGTTGACCAGGACACGCGCGCGAATGGCGCGGCCGCCGGCCAGCGTCAGCGTCCAGGCCTCGTTCGCGTACGCGGCGGATACCAGTTCGGCGTTGTTGTGCAGTACCGCGCCCTGCCGGCTCATGCCGCGCAGAAAGCCCTGGTGCAGCGCGTGCACGTCGATGTCGCGCGCATCGGGCTCTTCGATCGCGCCGCAGAGCTGGTCTTCGCGCAGGCACGGCACGCGGGCCACGGCCTGCGCGGCGTCGATCAGTGTCACGTTGGGCGACTGGCGGTGGAAGTCTTCGTACACCTCGTGCAGCAGGTCCTTCTGTTCCGGGGTGGCGATGTACAGCACGCCGCGAGGGCTGAGCAGGGGATGCTCGCAGAAGCCTTCCGGCGGATGTTCATAGAAGGCGCGGCTGGCACGCGTGAGCGCCTTGATCTGCGTTGTGCCGTAGGTCTCCATGAACATGGCCGCGGAACGGCCCGTGGAGTGATAGCCGGGTTGGGACTCGCGCTCCAGCACGGCCACGGACCTCGTGGCGCTCAGGCGGTAGGCCACGGACGCGCCCGCGATGCCGGCGCCGACCACGGCGAAATCGAATATGGGTTCAGCAGTCATTTTTGTCGAAAGCGAGAATTCTCTTATTTGATAATTCTCGAATACGATAGTTTTTTGACGGCCGAGGGGTAATAGGGGAATGCCCTGAGGGCCCCGCATCCGGGTTCGGCACGCAAAGAAAAACCCGCTGGATCAAGAATCCAGCGGGCGAGCTGCCTGCGTCGTGAAAGGGCGCCGGCAGGCGCCCGCTATCCCAGCTTTCCCAATAAGCCGATCAGTTTTCGCCGGTCGGCCGCGCCCAGCCTCGCGCTGATGTGGGCGTCGTGCGCCTGCACCGCCTGCGTGATGGCGGCCAGCGCCGCCCGGCCGGCTTCCGTCATGGCCAGCGCATAGGCGCGCCTGTCGCGCTCGGCCTCCTGCCTTTCCACATACCCCAGGCCCTGTAGCTGATTGACGATCTGCACGGCGCCCGAGCGCGCGATGCCCAGGATGCGCGCAAGGTCGGCCAGCTTCAGGCTGGCATTGGCCGCGATCAGCGTCAGCGCCGAATAGCGCTGGGGCGTGATGTCCCATGGCGCCAGTGCCGACAGGAAGTCCTCATAGATCAGGATCTGGGCGCGCCGGATGGCATAGCCGACCAGGTCGTCCAGCGCGCCGTACTGGATGCCGGGAACATGGGGATTGAAGTGTTCGCCCCGGGCGGCGGGGCGGCGCGGGCGTTGGGAGGAAGCTCTGGACATGGGGCGAGTGGCGGTCAAGGGGGCTCAACACTAATGCAGGCGCTGCCGCCGCGCCACCGGATTACGGGAAATCCCCGGTGCGGATCGGGCAGGAGTTTTGTTATGTTGCATAACAAATAATATTGGGAGTGGACATGCAAATCGTCATCGCCGGCGCCGGCATAGGCGGGCTGACGCTTGCGCTGATGCTGCATCGGCGCGGCATCGGTTGCCGCGTATATGAAAGCGCGCAGGAACTGCGGCCGTTGGGGGTGGGGATCAACCTGCTGCCGCACGCCGTGAGCGAACTCGAGCAACTGGGTCTGATGCCCGCGCTCGACGAACGCGCCATCGAGACCTCGCAGCTTCACTACTACAACAAGTTCGGGCAGCCCATCTGGCGCGAGCCGCGGGGCCTGGAGGCGGGCTATCCGCTGCCGCAGTATTCGGTGCATCGTGGCGAATTCCAGATGCTGCTCGCGCAGGCCGTGCGCGAGCGCCTGGGACCGGACGCCATCGTCACCGGCATGGTCCTGGAGTCGGCCGAGCAGGACGCCGCGGGCGTGTCGGCGCGGTTCCGCAGCCGCGCGGACGGCACGCTGCAGTCCGTGCGCGCCGACATCCTGGTGGGCGCCGACGGCATTCATTCCGCGCTGCGCCGCCAACTGCATCCCCACGGCGACGAGCCCCGGTTCTCGGGCCGCATGCTGTGGCGCGCGGTGACCGAGGCGCCGCCGTACCTGGACGGGCGCAGCATGTTCATGGCGGGCCATCAGGACCAGAAATTTGTCTGCTACCCGATCTCGGAGCCGATGCGCCTTGAAGGGCGGTCCCTGATCAACTGGATTGCCGAACTGTCGGTGCCCGGCGCCGAATTGCCCGCCACGGATTGGAACCGTCAGGTAGACAAATCTGTTTTCGCCGGCCGCTTCGCGGACTGGCGATGGGACTGGATCGACATTCCCGCCATCATCGACGGCGCCCAAGCGATCTACGAATTTCCGCTGGTGGATCGCGACCCCTTGCCCCGCTGGACGCGCGGCCGCGTCACCTTGTTGGGAGACGCCGCGCACCCGATGTACCCCATCGGTTCCAACGGGTCGGCTCAAGCCATCCTTGACGCGCGCTGTCTGGCCGATTGGCTGGATCAGGCTGCGCAGGGCAAGACGCGCTCGCTGGAGATCGCGCTGCTGGAATACGAAGCCGAGCGCCTGCCGCGCACGTCGGGCATCGTGCTGCGCAACCGCCTGAACGGCCCCGAGCAGGTCATGCAGATGGCCGAAGAGCGCGCTCCGGCGGGTTTCTCGGACATCAACGACGTGATTTCGCCGCAGGAGCTGGCGGCGGTGTCGCTGCGCTACAAGCAACTCGCGGGCTTCGACCCCGCCGCGCTGCGGCTGAGCCGGGGGGAAGCGCGATGAGCGATACCAATGCGTTGGACGCCCATGCGTTGAACGGCCCCTTGGCTCCTCGGCTCGAGCACGTGGCTACCGTGGTGGTGGATGTGGGCGCGCCGCAAGAGGTGGGCGATACGCCGCAAGGCCGCCGCCGCGTCATCCCGATCACGGGCGGCACGGTTGACGGACCGCGCCTGCGCGGCAAGGTATTGCCGGGCGGCGCGGACTTCCAGGTGATCCGGTCGGCGACCTTCACCGACATCCACGCGCGCTACGTCATCGAAACCCCGGAGGGCGATCGCGTCTACGTGGAGAACACCGGCATACGCACGGGCAGCGCCGACGATATCGCGCGCCTGGCGCGCGGCGAGGCGGTGGATCCCGCCCGCATCTACTTCCGCAGTTATCCCCGCTTTGAAACCGCGTCGCCCGCGCTGGGGTGGATGAACGAGAGCCTCTTCATCGGTACCGGCGCGCGCTATCCCGATCGGGTGGAACTGCGCTTCTACCGCATTTGCTGAACCCGCGGCGACTGCCGCGGCATTGATATAAAAAATAGGGAGACAACCATGCAATCGATGCTGCGCCGCCTGTTGAGCGGCTTTCTGCTGTGCCTGCCGCTTGCGGCGATGGCGCAGTTTCCCAATGGCCCGGTGCGCCTGAACGTGGGCTTTCCGCCAGGCACCGGCCCCGACATCGTGGCCCGGACCTTGTCGCAGCACATGGGACCCTTGCTGGGCGAGAGCGTCGTGGTGGAAAACAAGGTGGGCGCGGGCGGGCAGATCGCCGCGCAGACGGTTGCGCGCAGCCCCGCTGACGGTCAGACGCTGCTGTTGGGCGAAGTCGGCTCGATCAGCATTTCGCCGGCCACGTACCGCAACCTGAACTACGACCCTGCCCGCGACTTCGCACCCATTTCCGAAGTGGTTCGCGCCGACTTCGTACTGGTGGTCCCGGCGAGTTCGCCGTATCAGGATCTGGCCGCCTTCGTCGAGGCCGCGAAGCAGGCCCCGGACCGCGTCAACTTCGCGACCTTCGGCGCCGGCACGCCCGGCCACTTCGGCGCGGAACTCTTCGCCCGCGAGGCGGGGCTGAAGATCGAGGCCATCCACTACCGCTCGACGGGCGATGCCGTGTCGGGGCTGGTGTCGGGTGGCGTTCAGGCCGCGTTCGTCACGACGGCGCTCGCCGTGCCGCAGGTACAGGGCGGCAAGCTGCGCGCTCTGGCCACCACGGGCGCGCAACGCTCGTCCGCCCTGGCCAGCGTGCCCACCTTTGCCGAGCGCGGGCTGCCCGCGGTCAACTTCGGCGCCTGGTTTGCGCTGTTCGCGCCCGCCGGCACGCCGGACGCCGTGCTTGCGCGCTTGCAGGCCGACAGCGCGGCGGCACTGCGTCAGCCAGCGGCCGAGCGTACGCTGGGCGAAGCGGGGTTTGTCGTGGTGGGCTCGGACCGGAAGGCGCTGCAAGCCCTGCTGGCGGCAGAGACCAAGCGTTGGACCGAGGTCGTGAAAGCGACGGGGTTCCGGGCCGACTGAATGGCGGGCGCCGTCAGGGCGAAGCGGGGGCCTCATCTTGGTAAGCCCGATGCAGCAGCGCCATGTATGCCGGCGTTACCGGCAGATCCGCCGCGCCGATCCGGTTTACCGGTACCCCGGGCGTCCAGGAAGCCGGGCGGGGCCGTCTGGCCAAACTGGCCGATGTGGATGGCCGCCGCTGGCGTGGAGGGGTTCGACGACAGCCACTGCATGGCGTTTCCGGAATCCAGCCATGTGGTGCAGGCCGTGATGGAAGGCGGCGCGGTGGGTCTCGTCGAACTGGAACTGGTGGACCGGGAGCTGCGGCAGGGCAGGCTCGTCAGGCTGTTCGACGTGGGCGTCAAGGTCGCCCCGGAATACGCCTACCACCTGGTGTATCCGGCCGAGAGCCGGGACGATCCCCGGGTGCGGGCGTTCCGCGCATGGGTGGCGGGGGAAGTGGACCGTGGCGCCATTCGCCCCGTCCGTGAGCACTGAAACGTGCATTCGCTTCATTGGTGGAACAGTTTGTTCCAGTTTGAGTACGGCTTAACGGGTGTTGCTGTCATGGGCGAACCAGTAGAATTCCTTTCATAGTTCCTCTATCTACTAGTCGAAAGGTCATATTCTCATGAGCAACGCTTATCTCGACGCACTGAAGACGCGCCGCACGCAGTACGCGCTGGGCCGCAACGTATCGGCCTCCAAGGAAGAGTTGGCAGCCCTGATCCAGGACGCGATCAAGCACAGCCCCTCGTCCTTCAATTCGCAGAGCTCGCGCGCCGTGATCCTTTTCGGCGCCGAAAGCGAAAAGCTGTGGAATCTGGCGATCGAAGAGGTGCGCAAGGTGGCGCCCGCCGAAGGCTTCGACAAGACCGAGGCCAAGCTCAAGAGCTTTGCCGCCGGTGTGGGCACGATCCTGTTCTTCGAAGACCAGGACGTCGTGCGCAGCCTGCAAGAGAAGTTCGCCCTGTACGCCGACAATTTCCCGGTGTGGTCGGAACAGTCGGGCGGCATGGCCCAACTGTCGGTCTGGGCCGCCCTGGCCAACGCCGATGTCGGCGCCAGCCTGCAGCACTACAACCCGTTGATCGACGCCGCCGTGGCGCGTGAATGGAACGTCCCCGCCTACTGGAAGCTGCGCGCGCAGATGCCGTTTGGCTCGAACGAAGCCGGCTTCGGCGACAAGCCCTTCATGGACGACGCCGAGCGTTTCCGCGTGTTCGGCTGATCTTCCGGGGGCGTCCACGCGCGCCCGCATGAAGGCGGTTTTCAAACCCGCATTTCTCGAAGGAGGAATGCGGGTTTTGCCGTTTTGGGGCCGGACCTTGCGTGCGGATCGGCTGGTCCGCCGTTCGGCCGAGCCCATGCATCGCCCGAAGCGGATAGCGCTATAGTCAACCGAGCCCCTCAACCCGGAAGGAGTCATCATGCAGACCAATGAGATTCACCGCGGCCGCCTGATCGATCACATTCAGTTGGTCGTGCGCGATCTTCCCGCCAGCCAGCGTTTCTATCAAGCGGTGTTCGATGCGCTGGAAGTGCCCATGGGAGGCACGGCGGACGATTACTTCTGGGCGGACGAACTGTTTGTCTCCACGGCGGACAGCAAGGCCGCGCTGGGCCAACTGACCGGACGCCATCACCTGGCGTTCCAGGCGCGCGACCAGGCCATGGTCGACGCGTTCCACAAGGCGGCTTTGGCGCACGGTGGCAAGGACAACGGCGCGCCGGGATTCCGAGATTACCATCCGGGCTATTACGGCGCGTTCGTGCTGGATCCGGACGGCAACAACATCGAAGCCGTGTTCCATGGCGAAGCCGAGCGCAGCGCGCCATCGGTCAAGGTAACGTTCTGACCGGGACTTGGGTGTGCAACTGCGCCATCTTCGGTACTTCGTGAAGATCGTCGAGGCGGGCAGTTTTTCCCGCGCGGCCGCGCTCATCCCCGTGGCGCAGCCGGCGCTCAGCCAGCAGATCGCCGCGCTGGAAGAAGAACTGGGCGTGACGCTGCTGCACCGTAGCGCGCGCGGCGCGCGTCCCACGGCGGCGGGGGCGGCGTTCTACGCGGAAGCCGCGTCCATACTCAGCCGGATGGAACGCATTCCCCAGATCGTGCGGTCGCTGGGCGGGGAGGTCCAGGGAGTGGTCCGCGTGGGCATGTCGTCCACGCTGGCGTCGTTCCTGGCCGGCGTACTGATGGAAAAGTGCAGGGTGGCGCTGCCCAGGATCAGCCTGCGCTTCAGCAGCGACGCGAGCGGCCAACTGGGCTCGCGCATCCGCGATAGCTCGCTGGATCTCGCCTTGGTGTTCGAGGACGAGCCTTTCACGGGCTTCGAGCGCAAGCCGCTGTTCCGGCAGCGGCTTTTTCTCGTCAGCCCGCGCCGGGCCGGACGGCGGCCCGCCGGATTGCGATTCGAGCAGTTGGCGGGCATGCCGCTCATCCTGCCGGCGCATCCCAACATCACGCGCGGCCTGCTGGACCGGCTGTTCACCCAGGCGGGCATCGTGCCGCAGGTGGTGGCGGAAACCGAGGTGTTCTCGGGCATGCTGTCGGCGGTGCAGGCCGGCATCGGCAACACCATCCTGCCGCTGGGCGATTTCTCGGGCGTGCCCGGTGCGATGGTGTGGGCTGTGCTGATCGAACCGCCCGTCTACCTGACGGCGACACTCATCGCCTCGAACGAGGTGCCGCTGGCGCCGCCCGCTGAAGCGGTGCGGATGCTGCTGAGCGACTTCGTCATGCAGCAGGTGCAGGACCGTGGTTTGGCGGGCGCGGAGCCGCTCGCATCCTGAGGTGTTGCCGCCGAGCCATACCGGGCGCCTATACCCGCATATCGACATAGTATTTTTTCGCGATCGCCAGCAGGCGCACGCTTCACTCCCAGGCAGCAACCGCCATCCGGCGGCCTGCGCGACAAGGAGAGTGAAGATGGCAAAGCTGATCTATCGAGTGGTTTCCGCATGCGGTGCGCTGGGATACGGATTCCCGAAAGCGTCGTTGCAAAAGGCGCTGGAAGGGCGTATCGACGCCGTGATCTCGGACGCGGGGTCAATGGATGCCGGCCCCTACTATCTGGGCACCGGCGAAGAATATTTCGAACGCGAGGCCGTGAAGGCGGATTTTCGCCACATGGTCCAGGCGGGCGAGACCATCGACGGGCCGGTCATCCTGGGCAGTTGCGGTATGGCGGGGGGCAACCGCAACCTGGACTGGATGATCGCGCTTGCAAAAGAAGTCTTCGACGAACTGGGCGTGAAGGACCGCGCCGTGGCCGTCATCCGGTCGGAGCTGGACCCGGCCAGCGTCATTGCGGAGCTGCGGGCGGGGGCGCTGCGCCCCACGGGCGCCGGGCCCGAGCTGGACGAGGACGCGCTCAGGGAAAGCACGATCGTGGGGCAGATGGGCATCCACCCGCTGATCACCGCGCTGGAGGGCGGCGCGAAGTACATCCTGGCGGGAAGATCGTGCGACATCGCGCTGTTTGCATCCGACATGATCCGGCGCGGCGTTGAGCCTGGCCTGGCCTATCACGTGGGCCATGTGCTGGAATGCGGCGCGCTGGCCTGCGACCCTGGCTCGCCGTCGGACTGCCTGGTGGCGGAAATCTACGACGACGGTACCGCACTGTTCGTGGCGCCGGACGCGTCGCGCCGGTGCACGCCGTATTCCATCGCGGCGCATTCGCTCTACGAGGAAAGCCATCCGCAGCTACAGTTCTACCCGGAAGGCATCCTGGCAATGGAGCACACGGAATTCTTCGCCCGTGACGCCCGGACGGCAGGCATCCGCAACAGCCAGTTCGTGCATGCCGGCAAGCCCTGGCCCTGGAGCATCAAGCTCGAGGGCGCACGCTACCTGGGCAAGCGCAAGGTGTCGCTGGTCAACCTGGATCCTGGAGATCTGCCGCGGGTTCCCGGCGACATTCTGGTCTACGGCCGCAACGGCGTCCAGGCCGTGCCCGTACAGGAAGGGGGGCGCGAACTGGGCCTGATCGTGGAGACCTGCGCGGCCACGGCCGACGCCGCGCAAACCCTGGCCAGCCTGCTCACGCACTATCTCATCCACTACGGCTATCCCGGCCGCAAGGCCACCGCGGGCAATATTGCCTATCCGCTGTCGCCGAACCTGGTGAGGTTCCGGCGCGAGGACGGCCTGTATGGCGCCATCGTGCCCAGCGGGACGCGCGATCCGGTCTTCCAGGCCAACTACGCCAGGATCAAGGACGCGGTGATCGAGCTGATCCAGGCGGAGTTTCCGGATGCGTTGCGCGACGCGAGCTGGCAGATCCACGAGGCCAGCGCGAGCCGCCCGGTGGCGCTGCTGCGCACCACCGATCGCGATGCCGGCCAGCTTGCCCTGCGCCATCGCGCGGACCTGGACCGCCTGCTGGCGCTCGTTGCGGCGCGCGAGGGATCCCGCATGAACCTGGACGCGGGCGATGCATACGCATGGACGCTTTACCATCTGCTGCAGAACGAAGACCTCATCAAAAACCGCATGTTTCCGATTACCTACTTTCGCGCCAATGGGGCGGAATGGACCGGATGCGGGCAGGAGCAACCCCGGTACTACGACATCGGCACCACCCGCTACGACGGCAACCTGGACGACCGCACGCTGTCTTTGATCGCTGACGCGCCGCCGGACGGCAAGCCTCAGGGCGAAAAGCCGCTGCTGGACATGGCCGTCGTGATCCGCAGCAAGGACGCGGGCATCAACCGGCTCACTTTCGATATCGTCTTCAATTCCGCAGCCGACTACGAGACCGCCCTGCGGTCGAATGTGTTCTGCCCGGCAAACGTGGCGCGGCTGCTCGGGATGGCGCCCGAACACGTGGTCGGCGCGTTCTTCGTCGACAGTTGCAACGCGATCAAGTTGACGATAGACCGCCCGAACATTTCCGCCTCGCCCGACGAACGCGACGTATTCGGCGCGCAGCAGCAAGCGGTCATCGAACGTTTGTCCATTCCACATTACGCAGAGCGCCTGGCGATGGCGTCGGCTTTGTAGGGGGGGCGGCGGCGTCCGGGTGAGCGTCTTGCGGCGGCTGCGCTGGGGCCGGGATGGCAGGGGAGCGGACATTTCGTGCAAGAATTGCGTGCTTCCCGGCCACCCGGCAAGGCCGGTCCGCCACCAACTCCAAGAAGAGTCAGATGAAACCTGGATGTTCCGTACTGCGGCTGCTGTCCCTGGCTGGATTGTTCGCGTTGTCCGCGCCCGCGCAGGCCATCGATTGCAAGAAGGCCAGCACCGCCGTCGATAAGCTGATCTGCTCGGATCGAGGCGCCGTGTCGGCCGACGCCGACTTGAACCGGGACTACAGCGCGTTGCTGAAGCAGGCGCCCGACGGCGATATCCGGGCCATGCTGGTGAACAGCCAGAAGCGCTGGCTGGCGGCGCGAGACCGGGCGCTGGAGACGCTGATCGAATCGCCCGACGCGCTGCCGGACGGCAAGACCGCCGGCCAGGTCGCGCGCGACCTGATCCGCAGCCGCAGCGCGGAGTTCAAGGAGGCGCCCAAGGGCGCGTCCACGCCGCGCCTGATCGGCAACGCGGTCGAACAGCGGCAATTCCAGGCGCAATTCACCGGCGGGAAGTTCGCCGGTTTTGCGGCATCGTGCGACGTGCTGCCGCGGGACTACGAGAACTACGCCTGCTTTGCGAGCCGCCACTACCAGCACAATGACCGGGTATGTTCGGTGGACGAATACTGGGCATCGGGTAGTGTTTACACCAGCCGGTACGTCGCGAACGTCGTGGACGGCAGGCCCAAGGTCATCGCGGCCTGCTCCTTCAGCAGCGAAGACGAAGCGTGTTCCGACACCGAGGGCAAGGCAAAATGGAACCGGGCGCCGACGCAGCCGGCGAATCTGTATTCCGCCGCGCCGCTACCGAAATTCGACGGCGAGATCTTTGCCGCCGACGATGACGAATGGGCGCGCGCCTGCCTGTCCGATCCGGCCTATCCGACCGCCAACTAGCCGCGCAGGGGACGGCGGCGCGCACGCTGGAGAAGACGGCGGGTGAGTGTCAGACTGTAATCGCAAGCCGGATGCCCGGCGTGCGCCGCGGGCCGCGTGATCGCATCGGCTACCGTATGAGGCGCCCGTGCCGGGGCTCTCGCCGCCGCGTTGCGACGCGCGGAGACGCCGCAAGATTTGGAAACTGTCTGGGTTCCGTTCCGGCGATTCCGTCCATGCCACGGACGTAGAATCCCGCTTTTCATCAGGGCCAGCCGGCTGACAGGAACCAATCATGAGAAAAACCATCCTTCTTGCATCCGTGTGCGCCGCGCTGCTTTCCGCTTGCGCGCCGACTTCCCCTCCCCGCGAAGGATCGTCCTCCATGCCTGCTTCGGCCGCCGCCTCTCCCGCCCTCCAATCGAGCCTGACCGCCTATTACTGGCGCCTGGCCTCCGCCACCGACGCCTCGGGCAAGCCGATCGCTGCCTTGCAGAAGGGCGTCGAGCACCAGTTGCGCCTGAGCTTCACGGATGACGCCTTGAATATCCGCGGGGGCTGCAACGCGCAGTTCGGCGGATACACGTACAAGAACGGTGTGCTGACCATCGCGAATCTTGCCTCCACGATGAAGGCTTGCGAACAGAGCCTGATGCAGCTCGACGCCGAGATTGTGCAGCGCATGAAGGGCGACCTGCGCGTGACGCTGACCGGCGACAAGGCCGAACCCGCGCTGGAACTCGCGGCGCAGGACGGCAGCGTGCTGAAGTTCGTGGGCGAGCCGACGCCGGAGACGCTGTACGGCAGCACGGGGCAGATCATGTTCCTGGAGGTCGCGGCCAAGCGCGCCGAATGCAGCCATCCCATGATTCCCCACTATCAGTGCCTGATGGTGCGGGAGCGCAAATTCAACGAAGCGGGCATCGCGCTGCCGGCGCAGGGCAAGTGGCAGGCGCTTTATCAGTCCATCGAAGGATTCGAACACCAGGACGGCGTGCGCACCGTGCTGCGCGTGAAGCGTTACGACTGGAAGAATCCGCCGGCGGACGCGCCGTCGAAGGTCTATGTGCTGGACATGGTGGTGGAGCAGGACGCCTCGGGGAAATAGCCGCCGCGGCTCACCAGGTCAGGTAGAACATGGCCTTGGCCAGCACCACGATGGCGACCATGTGGCAGAACACGCTCAGGTGCATGCGGCTTTGCACCGCCCCGGTCAGCCGGCGGCGGCGCGCCAGGATCAGGGCGGTCGCCACATGGACCAGCACGCTGGCGGCCAGCGCTATCTTGACGGACAGCAGGAGCCCGAAAGACGAGGCCAGGGGGGCGGCGAGCGCGCCGCGGTGCTGCCAGGCCAGGCCCAGGCCGGCCACGTACAGCAGCAGCACGGACCAGGGCACCACCGAGCGCACGCGCGGGCCGAGCTGGCTGCCCAGCGCGCGACGCACGTCGGCGGGAAGCCGCTTGTGCACCGGTTCCAGGAACAGCACCTCGAACGTGACCGTACCGACGAACAGGAAGGCGGCCAGCAGGTGCAGGATGAGCAACACGGGATAGAGATTCATGGTGGTGTCGCGGAGGGTCTGATTGGAATTTTCCCACCTGCCCGGCGTCGGTCGAATGACAAACATCAAGCCTTGCCGCCAGCAGCCGAAAGGCAGCCGGGCCGCGGCCCCGTTCAGGGACTCGCGGCCCGGCATGGGCGCTGTCGCGCCGCCTGGTCAGTTACCCGACGGCTGCAGCGTCAACGTATCCGAGCGCTGGCTTTCCACCTTCGCCCGGCTGAACGCCATGGGGAAGTACTCCCCGGTAGCCCAGCCCTTGAGCAGGTCCTGGTAATGCGGGCTGCGCGGGTCCGCGGATTGCCCGGGGACGTTCTGCACCCGCGAGTTGTCCCAATCCGCCACATCGATCACCTGGCGGTACGACGCGCCGCTGATCTGGCGGAAGTCGCTCTTTCGGAACGTGGCGCGATGCACCGTGTCGTTGTCCCCGCTGACCGGGTAGCGCGGCGTGCCCCAGGCCTTGGCGGTATCCGGCGGCAGCAGGCCGGCCAGTTTGTGCTCGAACTGGATGTGGTGCAGCTTGCCCCATTGCCACTGGTTGGAATCCGGTCCCAGCTTGGCGTTGAGCTTTTGCAGGCCATCAGCCAGGGCCTGGAGCAGCAGGGCATCGCGGGCCTGGGCCGGCCGGGGGCCGAAGGCGGCATCCGGCGTCGCCAGCTTCTCCAGCGTCTTGCGGGTGGATAGTTCGCCGAATGCCGCGCGCCCGCTGGCGGGCACATAGAGATCCGACACGCGCTTGACGACCTCGGGCAGCCAGAACGCATAGACCGTCGCGGCCCGCGAATCGGTTTCCATGCGGTAGTCCCAGTCCTTCAACAGCGTCAGGGCCGCGCCGACCCCGGGCTCCGCCGAGTTCAGGGACTTGGCGTAGCCCCCCAACGTGCGCGCGGGAATCGAGAGGTTGTCGTACTGCAGGTCCTGGGACTGCTGCACCGTCAGGCCCTTGCCGTCGGCCACCACCTCGCGGATGCGCTGGACGCGGAACGGTTCCGCCCAGGTGCGCGCCGACATTTCCTTGTACGGGAAGTTGGCGGGGAGGTTGTATTCGTTGGCGGTGGCGACATAGCCTTCCGGCGGGTTGTAGACGCGGGGCAGTGCGCTGCCCGCCAGTACGCCGCGCCATTCGAATTCCCCGTTGCCCGGCACCGGCAGCATCCCGGACCAGTCCGCGCGCGGCCGGATCGGCGCGATGCTGCCGCCGAACCAGCCGATGTTGCCGTCCACGTCGGCGTACACCATGTTTTCGCTGGGGGTGTAGTGCTTTTCCATGCCGGCCACGAACTCGTTCCAGTTCTGCGCCTGGTTCAGCCGCAGGCTGGCCAGGTAGGCCGCCGTCCCGGGGAACTCCAGGTAGGCGGCGCGCAAGGCATACGCCTTGCGCCGCACCGGGTCTTCGTGGATGACGGGACCGTGCCGCGTGAATTTCACGCTGCGCACGGCGGGCGCGGCGCCGCGCACGGGGATGGATTCGTCGGCCTGGCGCATTTTCTCCCAGCCGCCCTGGTAGCGGTATTCGTTGGGATTCGCCGGATTGGTGTCGTAGACGTAGAGATCTTCTTCATCGCCGAACGCAAAGATCGTCAACCCGAACGCAATGCGGTCGTTGTGACCCATCGATACGCCGGGCAGCGAGGGTTCGCCGGCGCCAATCACGTTCCAGCCGGGCGCGTTCAGGTGGACCATGTAGCGCAGCGACGGCATGGTGATGGACCGGTGCGGATCGCCTGCCAGGATGGGCTTGCCGGTGGCGGTGTGCTGGCCGCTCAGCGTCCAGTTGTTGCTTTCATAGCGGGGCGCCGTGGCATCGAAGGCCGGATCCAGCGACGCCAGCCGGCCCTCGGATAGCGCGCTGGCCAGCGCCGCGCGCTGATCGGCCGCCAGCGGGCTGCGCGGGAAGTCGCCGGCTTCGAACTTCTGGCCATCCCGCGCCAGCTTGTAGGTGTCCAGCACCGTCTTGTCGATCTGGCGCACGTCCAGGCCGGCGGGCACCTGCAACGCCAGGGGAGGCTCGAAAGTGGTCAGCCCCTGCACGGTGTTCAGTCCCAGCGCGGCGATCTGCTGCGACATCCTGACTTCCTCGTTGACGTTGCGCGTCAGGCCATAGATGCGGATCAGCGAGGTCTCGGGGCTCCAGTAGCCGGGCTCTGTTCCGGTCAGCTTGAATTCCGGCGGCAACTGGTCGGGATTGGCCTTGACCCAGTTCACGTAGGCGTTGATGCCATTCGCGAAGGCGGTCAGGATGGCCTTGCCTTCGGGGTGGTAGCTGGCGAATTCCGTCTGCATGTCGCCGCGATACAGGAAGAGGCGCGCGGCGCGGTCCTGCTCGACGAAGCGCGGGCCGAACTGCTCGGCCATTTTTCCTTCGCCCTGGCGGCGCCACAGATCCAGCTGCCATAGACGGTCGCGCGCGGCGCTGAAGCCCTGGGCGAAGAACAGGTCCGCCTGGTTCTTCGCGTAGATATGGGAAACGCCGTGCTTGTCCCTGACGATCTCCACGGGCTGGGAAAGCCCCGGCATGGCTATCGTGTCCTTCTTGCCGCCTGGCGCGGCGCAGCCCGCCAGCAAAACGATCAGGCCGCTCGCCACGAATGCGGCGGCTCTGCGTTTGAACGTACGCATGGACTTCTCCTCCGGTTTATTGATCTTCTCTATGCCAGCGGTTCGCGGGCGCAGGGAGCCGCGCCGGACGCAACAACAAGCAAGCAGTAGATCTAAAGCAGAAGCCGCGCGAGAGCTGTTTTATTTGACTAAATCTGGAAGGACTTGTAACGCGGTGTCGCGATTGGGGTAGTCGCCTCGGGGGCGAGGATGGAGTCGGGACAGCGGAGCGGGAGCTTATCGGGCCGAGATCCGGCATGGGTCGGATCGGACGGCACAGGCTGCGTTGGACACCGGCATGCTGAAATTTCTGGTCACGACATACCCGCTTGGCCCAACGCAGGAGCTCGGGGCGTTACGGCAACCGAAGCGGCGCGCGCGTGGAAGGTTGAGGCGACACGCCGGACAGATCCCGCTGACGCATTCGGTAAACTCTGCGGCCAGCGTTGCCGCTGAGGCCGATCTTCCGGTTTGCACCATTCCACCAACCCCCTCCATGCCGATCAACGATCTCGCTCGCGCCCTGACCCTTCCGATCCTCTCCGCCGACGACCTGGACACGCTGGAGCAATTCTTCAAGCGCCCGGAGGTTGGCGCTTTCTACGCCCAGTCCCAGGATCCGGCTCACACCGCCGCGAACCTCCGGGCCTGCGCCGACCTCCTGCCCCAGCTCCACCCCGCCCGGGCGTCGGCCCTGGCGCTGATGTGCGGGTCGCTGGTGGAAGACGGCGCCGACCCGGCCATCCTCTTTCCCTCGCTGCATTCCCAGCTTGGGCCATGGCTGCACGCCCTGCGCCCCTATTGCGCGCAAGAGGTGGAAGAAGACGATGACGAGGTCGAAGAGGCCGACCGCCGGACCTGGGCCGATGCCCAGGCAAGCATGGCTGCCGTTCCAGAGGACAAGCGCTGGGAAGTCGAGGCCCTGCGCGCGGCCGTGGACGTGCTGGTCCTGCCCATGATGACCATGCTGATGCGCGACCGGAACAATCACCAGGCGTTCGTCGCCGACGCCGACCTGATGGCCATGCTGCATCCGATGGCCACCAGCAACGACAGCCTGCCGTTCGAGCAGCTGCATTACCTGTGGCTGGCGTCGCGGGTCAGCTACGAAGATGAACTGGTGGTGGTGTTGCCGGTGTCCGGGACGGGTTTCATCGCCCAGGCGCATGCCATCAACAACACCTTCCATGCGTTCACGCTGCTGCAGATCTTGATAGGCGAGCACGCGCGGGCCTTGAACGTCCAGCGGGAGATCGCGTCGCGGGAGCCGGACATTGATGCCGACACCGCCGATTTCCAGTGGCTGCAGGCCGGCGCATACGCCGGCGGCGAACTCAAGAACATCATGCTGTGGGCCTGGGGCGAAGCCGCGCTGCGCGACCACACGTCCAGGCACGGCAAGCGGGTATTGATTGCGCTGGAGACGGAAGAGGGCACCAAGCGAAATTGGTCCGGGTTCAACGGCGTCATCCACGAGGCGCAGCAGCCCTCGATGACGTTCAGACGCTATCTGACGCCGGAAGAAGTGGCGTCGTATCTGGCCTGAACCCAGGGCGGGGCGATTCAGTCCTGCAGGCATTGGCGAATATCTTACGAAATGAGAAAGGGCGCGGAAATGAGGGAAGTCTCACTTCCGCGCCCTGAATCGCGGCGCGGGGCCAAGCCCCGGGACATTCACCACCGGCGTTGGGATCCCGACGCGGGCTGCGACTGGGACGCGGGCATGTCGCCCGTCCGGACAGTGCTCATGTACTTCCTGTAGTCAGAGACATACTGCGGGCTGTTGATATCGGGGCTTTCCTCGCTGCTCCATTGGTTTTCAAGGCCCGCTTCCTTCCAGGCGGCAAGGTCGCGTTCGACGTCGGCGCGGGTAGGCGTGAAGTCGGACGGCGGAGCGGCCGTGGCCGGGGCGGTGCCGGCGGATTGCGCGCCGGCCGGACTGGACAGAAGGGCGAAAGCCGCCAGCGCGACCGGTATGAGGGCGCGGAACGGTAGGACAGGCTTCATGAATGGCTCCTTGAGGACGGATGGGGGCGCAGCGTTCGGGCCGGTGTCCTCGGGGCGCGCCACGGCGCGGTCTGGACCGAGGGCAGCTGCGTGACCGGATTGGCGTATTCATGTTCGAGTTGAGCGAACCCGGGCTCGGGCGGCGGCATTGTGCCGCGGCAGGCGCGGGCCGGGGTTTAGTCCCGGTGGGCGCGCCGCTGCCCGGGTCTCATGCCTTCGTGGTCATCGTAGGGCCGCATGGGTGCAGGCCACATACTCAAAATTGAGTACGTCCAAATTGTAAGCAGAGGCACTAGAGCAGCGAGGCCAACCGGACGAGTTCGGATTGGCGGCTGCACTCCATTTTGGTCAGCAACGAGGCCACCTGCTTGCGCACGGTGAGCACCGACGCGTGGCGCAAGGTGGCCACTTCCTCGACGCTGTGGCCGGCAGCCAGGCCGGCCAGCACCGCGGCCTCGGCGTGGGTGATGGAGAACACGGATTGCAGCTTCGTCACATCCGGCATGGCGAACGCGCTTTTCTTGCGCATGCGGACCAGCAGCATCCTGCCGCCAATGAGGCTGAGCGCGTGCGGCGCGACGCTGATGTCGACCCAGAAGAACTCGCCCCAGCCGGACGCCGTGGCCTGGGAACGCGTCTGGCCGTCGCGCGCGACGGCGGCGCAGTTGGCATCGAACAGCCGTTGCACTTTCGGGTCGGCATGGCGCAGCTTGCGGCCGTGCAGGGTCCAGCCGCCCGCATCGCCCAGATATCCCACGGCCAGGGGCGACAGCTTGTCGACGATGGAGTCGGCGCTGACGAGCAGGACCGCTTCCTGGACTTCCGAAAAGGCGCTCTCCAGCGATCTCCACCCGATGGCCCGATTGCGTTCCCGCTGTGACAACTGCTCGCGCAACGCGCGGAAGTACCGCGCATAATCGCCCGACTGCAGGCGGTCACTGGCCTTGGGATCGACGGACGCGCGCTGAAAGCCGATTGCTGCGTGCAGCACGGTATTGGATTCGATGATCAGGGACAGCAGTTGGGCCATGCGATGCTTGGCCATGTAGTCCGCGTAGAACTCGGTGCGCCGCAACTGCGCGGGGTCGTACATGCGCGCGGTATCCAGCCACGTGCCCGCGGGCGCAGTCCGCGAGTCCTGTTCCAGGATGTCGCAACTGTAGTAATGCTCCTGGTAGTCCGATGCGCAGGCGTCCGAAAAGCCGATGGCGGACAGGGTGAGCAACTTGTTCCTGGCATCGAACACGATCAGCGTGCCGCTGTCGGCGCCGACCAGGTCGCGGGCAGTGCAAAGAACGTCTTGCCACGGGGGCTCGGGGTCGGTCAGGTGATCAACGGCCTCGATTGCGCGCCGCAAGGCGATTTGATGATCGGGCATGGCGTGCCTCCAACTCTGGTTCAGACGTAAACGCTGCTACGTGTCACACATGGTTGTAGGTGGCGCCGGCCGATCAGGAAGTGGCGGCGCACCGCTGCTGCGGATCAAAGCGGGGGGCGCGCCGCGCATGAAGCAAGCCGCGTGATGAGCGGTGGGCCCTTGCGGAAATTATCGTCGGAAATCCGTGCGCCAGGAGAAAAACCCTGCGATTTCCGAGCACGTGTTTTATCCCGCGCAGCGCCTTGATACGGCGATACCGGGGCAATTCAACCAGCGCTGGGACTGCTACTGGCGGAACCACTTTTTCGCGGGTCCCGCAGCCATGAAGAAAGGGCTGCGCGTGGCCGGTCGTTCTTGCGCGCGATGCATGCACGCATGGCCTTGCCGAGCCTTAGTGGGTGAAGGCGAGTTCGCCGACGGGCGCGGCGGGCGACAGCGCAAACGAGGCCTTCATGTCCCGGACTTCCTCGACCGGCGTGCGGCCGAAGAAGCGCTTGAATTCGCGGCTGAACTGCGAGGCGCTTTCATAGCCGACGCGCGCGGACGCCGACGCGGCGGTGAGGCCGTCGCGGATCATCATCAGCCGCGCATGGTGCAGGCGCGTGGACTTGATGTATTGGATCGGCGACGTCTGCGTGACCGCCTTGAAATTGACGTGGAAGGCCGGAACGCTCATGTCGGCTTCACGGGCCAGGTGCGTGACGTCCAGCGGCTGCGAATAGTCCGCGTGGATGCGGCGCAGCGCCTTGGCGACCCGCCCAAAGCGGCCCTGGTGGGCCAGCGCCGCGCGCATGGCGCCGCCTTGCTCGCCGCCCAGCACCCGGAAGCAGATCTCGCGCACCAGCGCCGGCCCCAGAATCTGGGCGTCCAGCGGCACGCTCAGCGCGCGCAGCAGGCGCACGGTGGCTTCCGCCAGATCGCCCGCCAAGGGGGTGGATACGATACCCAGCGGCGCGCTGTCCGGCGGCGTGCCGGCGCGGGCATCGATGGCCAGGATCAATTCAGCCACGTCGGTGAGGTCCAGGCGGATGGCGACGGCCAGCATGGGCTCGTCGTGGCTGGCCTGGGTTTCCGTGGAGAAGGGCAGGGGCACGGACAGCACCAGGTAGTGCTGCGCGTCGTACACGTAGACCTGATCGCCCAGGAAGCCCAGCTTGCGCCCCTGGCACACGATGACGATGCTGGGCTCGTAAAGAACGGGCGTGCGTCCCAGGGGGCGGTTCGAACGCATGAAGCGCACGCCGTCCAGGGCCGACAGGCTGTAGCCCTCGTTGGGCGCCAGGCGTTCGATCAAGGCAACCATCTCGCCGGAAAGCGGGTTGGACGGGGTCGTCATCGAAGGTCCTCGAATCCGGTTGGGGTGAAAGGGATTCTAACGGCCGGCGGCCGGGCCCGAGCGGCTTCCAATAGAAATAGGCAATGCTGCGATAGGCGCGTGTATTCGCGGGCGGAGCCGCCGTCCTTAGCATTCAGTCATGGAAACGATTTGGAGAACGGCCATGACAATGCAAACGCAACATCCCAAGGTGGTGCTGATTACCGGCGCCAGCAGCGGTATCGGCGAAGCGGCCGCGCGCCTGCTCGCCGCCCAGGGCCACCGCGTGCTCGCCGGCGCGCGCCGGACCGGCAGGCTCGAAGCGCTGGTTCAAGACATTCGGGCAAAGGGCGGGACGGCGGAATTCCGCGCGCTGGACGTGACGTCGGCCGAGGACGTGAACGCCTTCGTGCAGTACGCCGAGCAGGTCCATGGACGAGTGGACGTCATCGTCAATAACGCCGGCGTCATGCCGCTTTCGCCGCTGTCGTCGCTGAAGCTGGACGAGTGGAACCGCATGATCGACGTGAACATCCGCGGCGTGCTGCACGGCATCGCCGCCGTCTTGCCGGTCATGCAACGGCAGGGGCATGGCCAGGTGATCAACGTGTCGTCCATCGGCGGGCTGAGCGTATCGCCGACGGCCGCCGTTTACTGCGCCACCAAATTCGCGGTGCGCGCGATCTCCGATGGGCTGCGCCAGGAAACCGACAAGATCCGCGTGACCGTGATCTGCCCCGGCGTCGTCGAATCCGAGCTGGCGGAGACCATCACCGACCCGACGGCGGCCCAGGCGATGCAGGAATTCCGCCGCGTCGCGCTGCGCCCCGACGCGATCGCCCGCGCCATTGCCTATGCCATCGAACAGCCTGACGACGTGGACGTCAGCGAACTGGTCGTTCGCCCGACCGCCAGCCCCCATTGATCAACAACCCAAGGAACTTTCATCATGACGACTTTCAATACCGCGGATAAACCATTCTTCGGCCAGGTGGCCATCGTGACCGGCGCGGCAAGCGGCATCGGCCAAGCCACGCTGGAACTGCTGCATGCGCAGGGCGCAAGCGTGGTGGCTGTCGACCGGCAGGACGACGTGCGCGCGCTGGCGCGCCCCGGCGTCGTGCCACTGGTGGCCGACGTGGCCCGCGAAGAGAGCGCCGTGCTGGCGGCGAAGACCGCGATGGACCATTACGGCAGGCTCGACATCCTGGTGAACAACGCCGGCATCATCATCAACAAGCCCGTCATCGACATGACGCTGGACGACTGGAACGGCATCCAGGCGGTGAACGCCACCGGCGCGTTCCTGTTTTCCCGCGAGGCCATGCGCGTGATGGTGCCGGCCGGCAAGGGCTCGATCGTGAACGTGGGTTCGTACGCGTGCCATCAGGCCTTTCCGACGATTGCCGCCTACGCGGCGTCCAAGGGCGCGCTGGCGCAACTGACCCGCGCGCTCTCGCTCGAAGCGATCGACCATGGCATCCGCGTGAACGCGGTGGGTTCGGGCGATGTGGTCACCAACATCACCAACCATATCCATGCCGATGGGCGCAAGTTCCTGGCCGAGCATGGCAAGAACGCGCCGATCCGGCGCGCGGCCGAGCCGCGCGAGATCGCGGAGGTCATTGCATTCCTGGCGTCGGAAAAGGCCAGCTACATCGTGGGCGCGGTGGTGATGGCCGACGGCGGCATGAGCGTGGCGTTGAGGTAGACGCGCCAGCCGGCCAGCGCCCTGCGGCACGCCCCTTAGTGGATATGCCGCTTAGCGGATATGCCCCTTAGCAGGTATGCCCCTCAGCGGGCACGCCCCTCAGCGGGCATGCCCCTCAGCGGGCGGGGGCCTGGCCGGGCGGGAAGATCGCCGCCCGCCAGAGATCGAGGAAGTGCCGCTTCTTCAGCGGATCCAGATACACCAGCAGCCCGACGCCCAGCGCCACCGGCCGCACGCCCGCCGCCGGAACGACCGACGCGCTGACCGGCCGCATGCCGGACTGCCGGGCCAGGGCTTCCTGGCCACGCGGCGACAGCAGATAGTCCAGGAACATCGCGCCCAGGTCGCCGCGCGGCGCCTGCCGTGGAATGATCGCGGAACGCGACAGCATCAGCGTGTAGTCCTGCGGGTAAATGATGGCCAGCGGCGCGCCCTGGTCGATGCGGTGGCGGGTATAGGACTCGAGCAGGTTGTAGGCCAGCGTGATCTCGCCGCGCTCCAGCTTGTCCAGGGCATGCTCCGTGGATTCGTGGATGGAGACGCCATTGCGCCCGAAGGCCGCCAGGAGCGCGCCGGCCATGCTGTCCAGGCGCGTGTCCTGGGTGGCCGCCAGGTAGCCGATGCCGCTGCCCTGCACGTCGTACGTGGAGATCTGGCCGGCCAGCGGCTGGTCGGGCGCCTGCAGCAGGGACAGCAATTCGCGCCGGGTGCGCGGCACGCGCGCGGGGTCGAGCTTGCGCGTGTTGTAGACCATGACGATGGGATCGGTGCCGATGCTGAAGACCTCGTCGCGCCAGTTGGCCCAGCCGGGCAGCGCCTGCGTCTCGGGCGAGACATGCACCCGCGCGTAGCCGTCGTTGACCAGCTTGGTCTGCAGGTCCATGGCGCTGCTGATGACCAGGTCGGGCCCCAGGCGGGAAGCCGGCGCCTGCTCGGCGCGGGCGACGGTTTCGGCATAGAGCGCCTGGGTGGACAACTCGGTGTATTCCAGGCGCACGGCGGGGTTCATCGTGCTGAAGTCTTCCAGCACGCCGCGAAACACCTGCACGCTGTTGGAAGCATGCACGACCAGCACGTTGTTGCTGTCGGCGGGGCCCAGGCTCAGGCCGCTGCCGCTCACTTCCGCGGCGTGGCCGGCCGCGGCCAGCGCCAGGGTGGCCGCGGCGGCAAGATAGCGCAGGGGAGTCAGGGCGTCAGGCATGGTCTGAAATGGCGGGCAACGTGATGACGGCGTCCAGGCCGCCGCCCACCCGGTTGCTCAGATTGAGCCTGCCCTGATGGGTATCGACGACCCGCTTGATGATGGACAGCCCCAGCCCGGCGCCGGGCGCGCGGGGATTGGGGCCGCGCGCAAAGCGCTCGAAGGCGGTGTTGGCCAGCGCGGGCGGGATGCCGGGCCCCTGATCGGACACCGTGATGCGCCAGTCGCCGCCTTGCCGGTCCAGCCGCACGTCGATGTGGCCGTCGTCCGTGGCGCCGTGACGCAGGGCGTTGTCGATCAGGTTCTTGAAGGCCTCGCGCAGCATCAGGCTGTCGCCCAGGACTGTCGCGGGGCGGCCGGCTGGCGGGGCGCCGGCGGCCGCGCCTTCAGCCGTATCCGGCAGGTGCAGGCGGACGTCGGGTTGGGGATCGGCCTGCGGCACCGTGTCGTAGACCGCCTGACGCAGCAGCTCGGCCAGGTCGACGGGGTGGAACTGCCTGACGTTGCTGCGATGGATGACGCTGGCGTCGCTGAGCAACTGGTTGACCAGCCGCGACAGCTTTTCGGCGTTGCGCAGCACGGCCAGCAGGCTGCGGCGCTGCTCGGCGGGATCTTCTTCGTCCAGCGCGACCTCCATCTGCGCGTGCAGCGCCGCCAGCGGCGTGCGCAGTTGGTGCGCGGCCTCGGCGATGAAGAGACGCAGGGTGTCCAGGTTTTCCGACAGGCGCGCCATGAAGCCGTCCAGCGAATGCACCAGATTGTCCAACTCTTCGGGCACCGGGGCGGCGATGGGATGCAGATCGGAGGCGCTGCGCCCGGCCAGTTCGCGCTCCACGCGCTGAATGGGTGAAAGCGACCGGTGCAGGCCCCAGTAGGCCAGCGCGAGGACGGCGGCGGTGAAGCCGAGCAGCGCCAGCGTGCCTTGCCACAGGATGCTGGCGGCCAGCGCATCGCGGGCTTCGCGCGTCTGCGCAACCTGGATGACGGCGGTTTCGGTTTCGCGGGGGCCGGCGATCTTGCGTTCCATCCAGGCGATGCGCACGGGTTCGCCCTGGAAGGCGGCCTCGTATAGCTGGGGCGAGTCCGCGGCCTCGGCATTGGCGCTGGCCGGCGGCGCGGGCAGGCCGGCATAGCCGGAGATCAAGGTCCCGCCCGCGGCCGCGACCCGGTAGAAGACGCGGTCGCGCGGGGCTTGCTCCAGCAGCGCCAAGGCCGCATAGGGCATGTCCATCTGCCATTCTCCCCGCACCAGTTGCAGGCTGTCGGCCATCGACAGCACGGAGGCGCGCAGAAGCTGGTCGTAGGTGGTGTCGGCGGTCTGGTGGGCATAGCCGCGCACCAGCAGGTAGAGCGCGCCCAGGCCGGTCAGGAACAGCGCGAGCAGCATGGCCAGCAGGCGGCGGCGCACGGAGATGCGGCGGTGCTGCACGGGCGGAGGGTTAGTCATGCTGAAGCATGCGTCGCGCCGGGTCTAGTCCCGGGGCGCCACGGACGCGGAACCGTCCGCGCTGTCTTGCGCCGCCGTCAGCAGGTAGCCGGTGCCACGCTGCGTTTCGATGCGCAGCGGCGAGCCTTCCAGCTTGCGCCGCAACCGGGCAATGTAGACCTCGATGGCGTTGGGCGCGGCCTCGTCGTCGAAAGCGAAAAGCTTGTTGGCGATCTCCGTCTTGCTGACGGCGCGGTTCATGCCGGCCAGCAGGATTTCCAGCAGGCTGTATTCCCGCTTGGGCAGCTCTATGCGTTGCCCGGCCAGAGTGACCTGGCGCGCCGCGCTGTCGATGACCAGTTCGCCAAAGCGCAGCACGCCGGCAGCCTGCGCGATGGGACGGCGCAGCAGGGCGCGGCAGCGGGCTTCCAGTTCGCGGAAGTCGAAGGGCTTGGCCAGGTAGTCGTCGGCGCCGGTATCCAGGGCGTGGACGCGGTCTTCGATGTCGATGCGGGCGGTCAGCGCCAGCACGGGCGTCTTGCTGCCGCGATCGCGCAGGCGGTGCAGGATGTCGAAGCCCGACATGCGGGGCAGGCCGATGTCCAGGATGACGAGGTCGAAGGTTTCGTACTGCAGGACGCCGTCCGCGCTCATGCCGTCGTTCTGGCAATCGACGGCATGGCCAAGGCGACGCAGCCGGCGCACGAGCGCGTCAGCCAGATCTTCATCGTCTTCGATTACCAGGATACGCATGCGCCGATTGTCGCATGGGTTGATGGCCGCCCGCGCCGCCCGCGCCAACGAAAACGACAGGTTCCAGACAGCTTTTCTTCCTAGTCTTGCAGGCCTGCTTCCCCCGCCGGAGGCAGCCACACATAACAACGACTAGTCGGAGATAACCCTCATGCTTCTGACCCTGCTTGGCTTCGGCATGGTGATCACGTTCATGACGCTGATCATGACCAAGCGCCTGTCGCCCCTGGTTGCGCTGATCCTTGTCCCTATTATCTTTGCCTTGCTGGGCGGCTTTGGCGCCGGCATCGACAAGATGATGCTGGACGGCATCCGCAAGATCGCGCCCACGGGCGTGATGCTGATGTTCGCGATCCTGTACTTCGGCGTGATGATCGACGCAGGGCTGTTCGATCCCATCGTGGGCCGCATCCTGCGCGCGGTGAAGGGCGATCCGCTGAAGATCGTGGTGGGCACCACCGTGCTGGCGCTGGTGATCTCCCTGGACGGGGACGGATCCACCACCTACATGATCGTGGTGGCGTCGATGCTGCCGCTGTACCGCCGCCTGAAAATGAACGCGCTGTCGATGACCTGCCTGGCGATGCTGGCCAGCGGCGTCATGAACCTGACGCCGTGGGGCGGGCCGACCGCGCGCGCCGCCAGCGCCCTGCATGTGGATGCGGGCGACATCTTCGTGCCGCTGGTGCCCGTGATGGGCGTGTCCATCGTGGCGATCCTGGTGCTGGCGGTCTTCCTGGGCCTGCGGGAGCGCCGCCGTCTGGGCGTGCTGGCGCTGCCGGAAGGGGCATCGCTGCATGCCGGCTATGACGAGGACGGCCCCAAGAATCTGCCCGAGATCGAGGTGGACCATGACCTGCGCCGCCCCAAGCTGCTATGGGTGAACGCCAGCCTGACGCTCGCGCTGATGGTGAGCCTGGTGCTGGGCGTGCTGCCTCTGCCGGTGCTGTTCATGATCGCGTTCGCGGTTGCGCTGATCATCAACTACCCGAACCTGGCCGAGCAGCGCCGCCGCGTGGCGCAGCACGCGGGCAATGTGCTGTCGGTCGTATCGCTGATTTTCGCGGCCGGCATCTTCACGGGCATCCTGTCCGGAACCGGCATGGTGGAAGCCATGTCGCGCAGCCTGCTCGCCGTGATTCCCGACGCGCTGGGCCCCTATCTGGCCGGCATCACCGCGCTGGTCAGCCTGCCGTTCACGTTCTTCATGTCGAACGATGCCTTTTACTTCGGCGTGCTGCCGATCCTGAGCGAAGCCGCGCAGGGGTACGGGATTTCGCCCGTGGAAATGGCGCGCGCTTCGCTGATCGGCCAGCCGGTGCATTTGCTCAGTCCGCTGGTGCCGTCCACCTATCTGCTCGTCGGCCTGGCCGGCGTGGAATTCGGCGACCACCAGCGCTATGCGCTGAAGTGGGCCACGATGGTCTGCCTGGTGATGCTGGTGGCCGCCCTGGCATTCGGACTGTTCCCGCTGGTGGGCTCCGTCGCCTGACCCGCGGCGTCCGCGCCGCACTCTGATAAAGGAACGTTCATGGCTTTGCGCATTGCTTACGTCACCAGCGGGATGGGCCACACGGGGACCGCGATCTGCCAGGCGCTTCACCGCGCCGGCCACCGGGTGATCGCCGGCTGCGGACCCCGCTCGTCCCGCAAGGATCATTGGCTGAAGGAACAGAAGTCCCTGGGATACGACTTCAGCGCCTCCGAAGGCGACGCCACGGACTGGGCATCCACCGAGGCGGCGTTCGCCAAGGTGCGCCGGGAAATCGGCGAGATCGATGTGCTGGTGAACAACGCCGGGTCGATGCTGGACATGCGTTTCCGGCAGATGGGATATGCCGACTGGTCGGCGGTGCTGCGCAGCAACCTGGACACGCTGTTCAACAGCACCAAGCAGGTCGTGGACAGCATGTCGGACCGTGGCTGGGGCCGCATCATCAACATCGGTTCGGTCGCGGCCGAGAAAGGCCAGATAGGCCAGATCAACTACGCCACGGCCAAGGGGGCGGTGATCGGCTTTACGCGGTCGCTGGCGCAGGAGGTCGCGGCGCGCGGCGTGACGGTGAACCTGGTGTCGCCCGGCTTCATCGCCGATGACACGGTCAAGGCATTTCCGCCGGCGCTGCTGGACCGCATCGTCGAAAGCGTGCCGGTGGGGCGGTTGGGGACGGCCGAGGATCTGGCGGGCCTGTGCGCCTGGCTGGCGTCGGACGACGCGGCCTTTGTCACGGGCGCCAACTACGCCATCAATGGCGGCGTGTACATGAGCTGAAGCGCCAGCGGAATCAGGCGGCCTGCGCAGGCCTTCCGACTCCGCATCGGGCGCGTCAGTGCCCCCGGCTTTTCAGGAAATCCGGAATGGACGACGCGGTGCGCTTGCAGTCCGCCAGCCATTCCACGCGCCACTCCGTGATCCGCTCGGCCGTGTAGTGCTCGAACACGCCCGGCGTCGGCTCATTGATCGATTCAAACTGCCTCACCAGCACCAGCGGTTGCTCGGCGCCGGGCGTTTCGTCCGAGCATTCCGCGGCCTCTTCAAGGGTGGCGAAGGCGTAGTAATAGTCGTCGCCGTCATGCAGATCCTCGCCGCCCGCATGCGGGTGCACCCACACGCGGTATTCCAGCACGTCATCGTAGAAATAGCCGCCGCCGGATTTGGTCATGGCGGGGTATTCGCCGACTTGATCGAGGTCGATGGCGATGGGGTGGGAGGAGGAAATTTCAGGCGTCATGCGTTTCGATGTATCCGGCAGTTGTCAGACGTCAATCTGGTCGAATTGCAGGCCCAGCGCTTCAGCAATCCGTTCTCGTGTAATTCTCTTTGTCTTGGCGCCTTGCGCCTCCATCGCGGCATAGCTTGGCTGGCGGATGCCCAGGCGCGCGGCCATTTCAATTTGGGTAATTCCCAAGTACTCGCGCCAGGCTCGGATGATGCCCCAGTCATTGTCGGACATCAGCGTCACGACTTCATGCGGAATCGTGCCGTCCGCAGGGACGCGAGGGGCGGGGGTTCCCTTGGCGCCGGTCAGCGCAAGATATTCCGAGTAGGGAAGAACCACGAACGCCGGCTTTCCATCTGTTTCAAGAATGGTTGGGTGCAGGCTCATGTGTGCCTTTTTCCTGGATTCAGTAGGTGCTGCCATCACGTTTTTTCACCTCCTGGATTTCCACTATCCGGACCGTCGATCGGACATCGAACAGGATTCGATATTGACCGACTCGGAGGCGATAGCCAAATTGGTGATTGGTAAGCGCCTTGACATTTGATGCGCTGGGAAACAACTTCAATTTGCCGACCTCGGCAGCAATTCGACGCTGGTCCGCCGCGGGAACTCTCAGCCATTGCTTGACCGCCTTTTTGGCCCAGTTGATCGAGAACATGCTTGGCTGGCCTTGTTGTTTTATAGCCTAAGCTATATAGGTTTTCAAGCCCATCTTCGCGTGTTGCCGTTTCCACGAGTTTTCTGAGACGGGGACTCCCGTCGTTCTAGCGTTGAATCGCCTTCCGCATCAAATGTTGTTGCTGGTTTTGGGACTCTTTCCTGCGTCTCTGCGGATACCGCATTCAGCAGGGCCAGGGGGCATGCTCTCGCGCTGGTGTTGGCGCCGCCCCCAGGCTCAATTCGCCAGCTTCACCGCCCCGCTATCGATCAGTGCTTTCCACTTGGCGTTGTCCGCCTGGATGAACTTCAGCAGCTCATCCCGCGATCCGCCGCCGGTGATCATCCCGGCATTGTCGACCGCCGCCTTGAACTCGGGCGTGGCCACGGCGGCGCGTAGCGCGGTGTTGATCAGGTCGAGCTGTTCGCCGGGGATGGCCTTGCTGGCCGCCACGGAAAACCACTGGCTGGCGGCGTAGCCCTTGAAGCCGGATTCTTCGACGGTGGGCACGCCGGGCAGGCTGTCCAGCCGGTATGGCGTGGTCACCGCATAGGCCTTCAGGGTGCCGGCCTTGATCTGCGGCATGACCGGTGCGGATCCCAGGATGGCCAAGGGGATCTGGCCGCCCGCCACGTCCGCCACCGCCTGGCCGCCGCCCTTGTATGGCACGTGCACGATGCGGGTGCCGGCGTATTGGTTGAGCAATTCGCCCGCCAGGTTTTGCGACGTGCCGTTGCCGGAGCTGCCGTAGCTCCAGGCTTCGGGCCGGCGCCGGGCGTCGGCCAGCACGTCCTGCAGGCTGTCCCGGGCGTCGCTCGCCGGGCCGACGATAACCATCGGGCCTTGCGCCATCAGCATCACGGGCGCCAGTTCGCGGCCGATCTCGGGCTGGGGCGTGGGATAGATCAGCGGACCCGGCACGGTCAGCAAATAGCCGTCGCCGGCCTTGCTGCGCGCGATCAGTTGCAGGGCGATGGCGCCGGATGCGCCAGGACGGTTTTCCACGATGACGTTCAGCCCCGTCTTGCGCGCGAGTTCCTGCGCGGCAATGCGGGTCAGCACGTCGGCGGTTCCGCCCGGCACGAAGCCGACCACCCAGGTGATCTGCTTGGCTGGCCAATCCAGTTTGGTGCCGGCCGCGCTGGCCGCCGCGACGGGCAGCGCGAAGCCAAGCAGCATCGCACCGCATCGGAAAGCGAATTTCATGTTTTTCCCCTTGTATTGTGTTGTCTGGCAAACCGCCGCGGTCTTAGCTGGGATCCAGCTTGCCGGGCGGGGTGTTCGGATGCGCGGCGCACGACTGGTTGAACGCCTGCACCATCTTCAGGATGGGACCGAGCACCCAGGTGTTGAAGATGAGGATGTCGCTTTCTTCCTTGGGATCCTGCTTCAGGTTGAACAGGTAGGGGGACTCCAGTTTTCCCTTGCCCTCGTTGACCTCGGGTTCCCAATAGAAGTGCAGCTTCCAGTCGCGCCATTTGACGGCGCGCAGATCGTTCTTGATGTAGAACAGGAAGCCTTCGCGCCGCGATGCCGGGCTGGCTCCCGTGAAGAAATCGGTCTGGTCGATGCCGTCGATGGGCCTGTCCTGCGGGATGGCCGCGCCGCCGATGCGCGACAGCGTGGTGTACAGGTCGGTGACGTGGACCATCTCGTTGGATACCTGGCCCGGCTGCACGCGGCCGGGCCAGCGGATGATGAAGGGCACGCGCAGGCTGCCTTCCATGGCGGTGTGGTACGTGCCGCTCCACGGGCCGGCGGTGCCACGGTAGGGCTTGCGGTATTCCGGGCCGTTGTCGCTGCAGAAGATGAAGACCGTGTCGTCGCGCAGGTTCAGTTCGTCCACGGCCTGCGCGATCTGGCCCACCCGGTGATCCATTTCAACCATGGAATCCGCGAAGTCCCCGGCGCCCGTGCGGCCGGCGAAGTCGGGGTGCGGCAGGGTGGGGAAGTGCAGGTGCACCAGCGGCAGGTACAGGAAAAAGGGGCGGCTCGCCTCGGCGTGCTTGCGCATGAAGCCGATGGACCTGTCCACCAGTTCGGCGTCGATGCCGCGGCGCGTGTCCAGGTCGTAGACCTTGACGTTTTCCGACGGGGAGCCGGCCTGGCCCTGCATGATGTGGGGAATGTCGGCCACCGACGGATCGAAGCCGATCGACGCCGTGAACTGGCTTTCGTCGGTGGTGCGCGGGATGCCGTACCACTCGTCAAAGCCACGGTCGGACGGATAGCGGCCCGGGACGTCGCCCAGATGCCACTTGCCATAGTGCGCGGTGGCATAGCCTTGGCCCGACAGTTGCTGCGCGAGCGTGATTTCTTCGCGCGTGAGGCCTTGCGGCAGGCCGGGCGGTACGGATTGCAGGCAGCCGGTGCGGATGGGGTGGCGGCCGCTCATCAGCGCGGAGCGCGTCGGCACGCAGTCGCTTTCCACGTTGAAGTTCTGCAGCAGCAGGCCTTCCGTGGCAAGCCGGTCGATGTGCGGGGTGGGCGCGCCGCGCAAGGCGCCGCCGCCATAGCAGCCAAGCTCGCCCCAGCCCAGGTTGTCGGCCACGATCAATACGATATTCGGCTTTTTTGCCATTGCGCTGCGCCTCTCGGGATGCTCGGGTAGATCCCAGGATTCTAGGAGTGGGCGCCGACCGTAATATTCCTGAAGTTGAGTATTTAGATAAATATTGGTTATGAATCTGTCGTTGCGGGACATCGAGTACTTCCTGGCCGCCGTCGAGCACGGCAATCTGGATCGCGCCGCCGTGGACTGCGGCGTCAGCCAACCCGCGCTGTCCAAGTCGCTGCAGCGGCTGGAGGCCGACACCGGGCTTGCGCTGCTGGACCGAAGCGGCCGCGGATTGCGCCTGACCTCGGCGGGCATGGTGTTCCTGGAACACGCGAAGAAACTCTGGGCCGAGTACCTGGACGCCGTCCGGCACGCGATGGAGTTGCGGGTGGGGGAAGCGGGGCTGCTGCGCGTCGGCGCAACGGGAGCCACCGTGGACAGCATCGTGATGCCCGCGCTGCGGCTGCTCTTGCCGCGCCGGCCGGCGCTGCGCATCCAGTTGACGCAGGGGCTGTCGGACGACCTGAACGAGCAGGTCGCCGGCGGCAAGCTGGACCTGGCCGTCACGCCCATCTACGCCGACGTGCCAGCGGCACTGCACCAGGAGCCGATCCTCGAAGACAAGCTGTGCGTGGCCGCCAGCCGCAACCATGCACTGGCCGCCCGCCGGAAACTGTCGCTGCGCGATCTGCAAGGCCAGCGATGGATCCTGCCCAAGCCCACGGCCATCGCCCGCAAGGCGCTGGATGCCTGCTACGCCGAGGCGGGCCTGAGCTTGCCGGCCGCCGCGCTGGAAGTCGAGCATTTTTCGAAGGGTACGCTCGAGCTCCTGGCCCGTTCCGATCTGCTGGCGATCGTTCCGCAGAGCGCGCTGGCCACCGATCGGGATATCGCCGTGCTGCCGCTTGCGCTGGGCAAACCGCTGCAGCGCCGTATCGCGCTGATCTCCCGCCATGCCACGACCTGGTCGCCGTTGATGACGGAGTTCCGCGCCGCCATCCTGGACAGCGCCAGGCAGGCCTGAGTGCCTGGCCCGAATTGCGGGCCCGCTTTTCGCTAGGGGAATTCCCTAGCCGCCGTTAAGCCCCGCCAGACGCATATCCAGCCCCGGCAAGGCTTTGCAGGATGATTCTAATAAAGGCAACGGTTTTTTAAAAATATTGATATGGTTGGAAACCTCCCCGCTATCTAGAATTCGCCGCAATCGGCCTGTGCTGTCAGACGGGACGATTTTCGGGATCACGGCCAGGCACCGCACCGGGCCGGTACTAGACAAGGGGAATCAATGCTTTCGTACACATTGCGACGGCTGCTCATGACGCTGCCCGTCATGCTGTTCGTTGCGCTGTTCGTGTTCGGCCTGCTGGACCTGGCGCCGGGCGATCCGGCCGCGTTGCTGGCCGGCGAGGACGCCACGCCGCAGGACATCGCGCGCATCCGCGCGACGCTGGGCCTGGACCAGCCCTTCCTGCTTCGCTTCGGCGAATGGGGCTGGAACGTGCTGCACGGCGACCTGGGCACGTCGCTGTTCACAGGCTTGCCCGTCAGCCACATGATCAGCCAGCGGCTGGTGCCGACGTTCTCACTGATGCTGATGACGCTGATCGTGTCGGTGACGGTGGCCATCCCCATCGGCGCGCTGGCGGCGTGGAAGCACAACCGCCTGCAGGACCGCGGCATCATGGTCCTGGCGGTGTTCAGCTTTTCCGTGCCCTCGTTCGCGGTGGGCTATCTGCTGGCCTGGGTCTTCGGCCTGCAGTTGCGCTGGTTCCCGGTGCAGGGTTATGTGCCGCTTGCCACGGGCTTCTGGGCCTCGGTGCACACGCTGGTGCTGCCGGCGCTGGCCCTGGGCAGCGTCTACGTGGCGCTGATCACCCGCATCACGCGGGCGACGCTGCTGGAGACCCTGAGCCAGGACTATGTGCGCACGGCGCGGGCCAAGGGCGTGGGCAACCGCGGCCTGCTGTTCCGCCACGCGTTGAAGAACGCGGCGGTGCCCATCATCACCGTCATCGGCAGCGGCGTGGCCCTGCTGATCAGCGGCACGGTGGTGACCGAGACGGTCTTCTCCATTCCCGGCCTGGGGCGCCTGGTGGTCGACGCCATCCTGCGGCGCGACTACCCCGTCATCCAGGGGGTGATCCTGCTGTTCAGCTTCATGTACGTGCTGGTCAACCTGCTGGTCGATCTGCTTTACCGCGCCTTTGACCCGAGGATCAAGTACTGATGGATACCTTTACCGGCTTTCTCAAGCGGCATCCGACCACCGCCGTCGGCGGCGCGCTGCTCCTGTTGCTGTTCCTGATGGCGCTGTGCGCGCCCTGGCTCGGAACGGTGGACCCGACGGCGCTGTCTCCCATCCACCGCACTCGCGCCCCGAGCGAGCAATTCTGGTTCGGCACCGATCTGCTGGGTCGCGATGTGTATTCGCGGGTGATCTACGGCGCCCGGGTGTCACTGATCGTGGGCTTTACCGTGGCGGCGCTGTCCACCGTGATCGGCGTATTGATCGGCCTGGCGGCGGGCTTCGTGCGCTGGGTGGATGCGGTGGTGATGCGGATCATGGACGGCTTCATGTCGATCCCGACGATCCTGCTGGCCATCGCGCTGATCGCGCTGACCCGCGCGTCCCTGCAGAACGTGATCATCGCGATCACCATCGCCGAGGTTCCGCGCGTCGTGCGCCTGGTGCGCGGCCTGGTGCTGACGCTGCGTGAACAACCCTATGTGGAGGCGGCGGTGGCCGCCGGCGCCAGCCGGCTGCGCATCGTGCTGCGGCACATTTTCCCGAACACGCTGGCCGCGCTGATGGTGCAGGCCACCTATATCTGCGGCGTGGCGATCCTGGCCGAGGCCAGCCTGTCGTTCATCGGCGCGGGCGTGCCGCCGTCGGTGCCGTCGTGGGGCAACATCATGGCCGAAGGGCGCGCGCTGTGGCAGATCAAGCCGCACCTGATCGCTTTCCCGGCGGTGTTCCTGTCCATCACGATCCTGGCGATCAACATGCTGGGCGACGGACTGCGCGACGCGGTGGACCCGCGCATGGCCAAGAGGATCTGAACCATGAACACGACAACGACACAGAGCCGGCGCGTGCTGGAGATCGAAGACCTGTCGGTTGCCTTTGGCCGCGGCGACGGCGCGTTCCGCGCGGTCAAGTCCCTGAGCCTGCATGTGGACCGCGGCGAGACGCTTGCGATCGTGGGCGAGTCCGGTTCGGGTAAATCGGTGACTTCGCTGGCGGTCATGCGGCTGGTGGAGTTTGGCGGCGGCCGCATTGAAAGCGGGCGCATGACCTTCCATCGGGGCCCCGGGCAGTCGGTGGACCTGGTGGCGGCCTCCGAGGACAGCATGCGCGCCATGCGCGGCAACGATCTGGGCATGATCTTCCAGGAGCCCATGACCTCGCTGAACCCGGTGTTCACCGTGGGCTCGCAGATCGTCGAGGCGATCCGGCTGCACCAGCCTGGTGATGCCCGGACGGCCGCGGCCGCTGCCCGCCGCATCCTGGATCAAGTGCGCATCCCGGACGCGGCCGCCATCATGGGGCGCTATCCGCATGAGCTGTCCGGCGGCATGCGCCAGCGCGTGATGATCGCGATGGCGCTGTCCTGCAAGCCGGCGCTGCTGATCGCCGACGAACCCACGACCGCGCTGGACGTGACGATCCAGGCGCAGATCCTGCAACTGATCCGCGAGCTGCAGCGCGAGATGGACATGGGCGTCATCTTCATTACGCACGACATGGGCGTGGTGGCGGAGGTGGCGGACCGGGTCATGGTCATGCGCCGCGGCGACGTCGTCGAAAACAACGATGTACAAGGCCTGTTCAAGGCGCCGCAGCACCCGTACACCCAGGCGCTGATGGCGGCGGTGCCGCGCCTGGGCGCGATGCAGGGAACCGTGCTGCCGGCGCGCTTTCCGCTGCTGTCCGACGCGGACGCGGGACAGGCGGTGAAGCCGCCCGCTCAGGCGGCCAAGGACGAGGTGGTGCTGAGCGTGCGTGGCCTGGTCACGCGCTTCGATGTGCGCGGCGGCGTGTTCGCCCGGGTCAAGAAGCGGGTGCATGCAGTGGAGCAGGTCAGCTTCGACCTGCACGCGGGCGAGACGCTGTCCCTGGTGGGCGAGTCCGGCTGCGGCAAGACGTCCACCGGCCGTTCTCTGCTGCGTCTGGCCAAGACCACGCGCGGCACGATCGAATTCCAGGGCAAGCCCGTGCGCCAGGACGATCCGGCGTCGCTGCTGGCGCTGCGCCGGAACATGCAGTTCGTGTTCCAGGATCCCTTTGCCTCGCTGAACCCGCGCATGCGGGTGGGGGAGTGCGTCAAGGAGCCGATGCTGATCCACAACCTGCATAGCGGCGCGCAGGCGGACCGGCGCACGGCGGAGCTTTTCGAGAGAGTGGGGCTGGACCCGTCGATGATGCGGCGCTGGCCGCACGAATTCTCCGGCGGACAGCGCCAGCGCATCTGCATCGCGCGGGCGCTGTCGGTGGACCCCAAGGTGCTGATCGCCGATGAATCGGTGTCCGCGCTGGACGTGTCCATCCAGGCGCAGATCGTGAACCTGCTGATCGACCTGCAGCGCGACCTGGGCGTGAGCTATCTCTTCATCTCGCACGACATGGCGGTGGTGGAGCGCATCAGCCACCGGGTGGCGGTGATGTACCTGGGCCAGATCGTCGAGATCGGACCGCGCCAGGCGATCTTCGAGAACCCGCAGCACGCCTACACCAAAAAGCTGATGCAGGCCGTGCCGATCGCGGATCCCGCCCAGCGGCGCCGCGCTGCGCTGGAACTGAGCGAACTGCCCAGTCCGGCCCGGGCGGTGGGCGACGAGCCCGTGGTGCAGCCCCTGGTGCGGGTGGGTGATGGACATTTCGTGGCGCGCCACCGTATCGGCGGCGCGTACTAGCGGCAACAGAACGTCGTTTTTTCCTTTTTATCCTGGAGATAGAAAATGGATCGTAGGAATTTCTTGCTGGCTTCTTCCGCTACGGCGGCCGCCTGGACCTTGCCTGGCCTGTCGTGGGCCGCGCCCGCGAAAGCGTCGTTCCGCTGGGTGCCCCAGGCGGACCTGACCTTGCTGGACCCCATGTTCACCACCGTGGCGATGACCCAGGTGCACGCCCAACTGGTGTTCGACACGCTCTATGGGCTGGATGAGCAATACCTGCCCAGCCCGCAGATGGCCGCCGGCCACGTCAGCGAGAACGGCGGCCTGCTGTGGAAGATCACGCTGCGCGACGGCCTGAAGTTCCATGACGGCGCGCCGGTGCGCGCGCAGGACGTGGTGGCCAGCATCCAGCGCTGGGCCAAGAAGGACCTGATGGGCCGGTCGCTCATGCAGTCGACCGAATCGCTGACCGCGCTGGACGACAAGACGATCCAGTTCCAGCTCAAGAAGCCTTTCCCGCTGATCCTTCACGCGCTGGGCCGGCAGTCGGGCAACATGGCCGGCATCATGCCGGAACGCCTGGCCAAGCTGCCGGAGACCGAGCAGGTCAAGGAAATGGTCGGCAGCGGCCCCTTTACCTTTGCCGCCGGCAAGTGGGTGTCCGGCTCGCGCGTGGTGTATGAGAAGTTCGGCGGCTACGTGCCGCGCAAGGACGACAGGAAACCGGTGTTCACGGCCGGGCCCAAGGTGGCGCACGTGGACGAAGTGCACTGGCACATCATCCCGGACCGCGCCACGGCCATCGCGGCCCTGCAGGCCAACGAGGTGGACGGCGTCGAGATGGTGGACAGCGACTTCCTGCCCATCCTGAGCCAGGATCCCAACATCCATCTGGTCAAGCGCAGCCTGCCGACCATCGGCGTGATGCGCTTTAACCATCTGCACGCGCCGTTCGACAATCCGGCGATCCGCCGCGCCGTGCTCAGCGTGGTGAACCAGACCGAATACATGACGGCGATGAACGGCGCCGACTTCCCGGAATACTGGAGCGACCGCTGCGGCGTGTTCGTGCCCGGTTCGCCCATGGACAGCGACGCGGGCATGGAGAAGCTCACCGGCAAGCGCGATATCGACGCGGCGCGCGCGGCGATCAAGGCGGCCGGCTACAAGGGCGAGACCGTGGTGCTGCTGGACCCGGTGGACTTCCCGACCTGGCATGCCGCCGCCCTGGTGACGGCGGACCTGTTCAAGCGCCTGGGCTTCAAGGTGGACTTGCAGACCATGGACTGGGGCACCGCCGTGCAGCGCCGCAACAATCAGGAAGCGCCCACGGCGGGCGGTTGGAGCGTGGCGTTCACGGGCAACACCGGCCCCAACAACCTGGACCCGGCGGGCCACCTGCCGATGCGCGGCAACGGCAAGCAGGCCTGGTTCGGCTGGCCCACCAGCGAACGCCTGGAGCAGTTGCGCCTGGACTGGTTCAACGCGCCCGACCTGGAAGCGCAGAAGAAGATCTGCCGCGAGATCCAGTTGCAGGTGTTCGAGGACGTGCCCTACATCCCGCTGGGCGCGAGCTATCCGGTCAGCGCGCTGCGCCGCGAATGGAAGGATTTCCAGCCGCAGATGTCGCTGTTCTACACCTTGCACAAGGCCTGAAGGAGTTTCGTATGAGCAGCAAGGCTCCGAAGGTCGCCATTCTTGGCTTTCACCTGGAATCCAACGCATTCTGCCCGCTGTCGGTCGAGGCCGATTTCCAGGCGCAGTGCTGGGAGGAGGGCGAGGCCATCTCCGAGCTCGCGCGCGGCCCCAGCCGCCTGCCCAGCGAGGTGGCGGGGTTTTATGACCGCATGAACCAGACGGGAAGCTGGACGCCGGCGCCGCTGATCGTGATCGGCGCGCCGCCGGGAGGCCCGGCCAGCGCCAGCGTCTGGGCCGCCTTCCTGGCCGAGACGGAACAGCGCCTGCGCGCCGCCATGCCGGTGGACGCGGTGTACGTGGCCAACCATGGGGCCTCGTCCGCGGAAGGCGAGGACGACACCGAGGCGGCGCTGATGCGCCTCTTGCGCGCCATCGTCGGGCCCGACGTTCCGGTCGTGGCCACGCACGACCTGCACTGCAATGTCTCGGCGCAAACCGTGGACGCGCTGGACGGCCTGATCGCCTACCGCACCAACCCGCACGTGGACCAGCGCGAGCGGGCGGCGGATGCGGCCGACATGATCCGCGAGATCCTGGACGGCACGCGCATGGTCACGGCCTATGTGCGCCTGCCCCTGACGCCGCCTTCCGTCACGCTGTTGACGGCCAGCGGGCCTTATGCGGATCTGGTGGCGCTGGGCGCATCGCTGACGCAGAAGCGCGGCGAGGGGCCGATCGCCAACGTCGCGGTGTGTTCGGGCTTCGTGTTTTCGGACCTGCCCAAATGCGGCGTGACCATCACGGTCACCGCGCGCGGCGACCTGCAGGCGGCTCGCCGCACGGCCATGCAGGTGGCGCGCGCGGGCTGGGCCGACCGGAGCCGCTATGTCGCCAATACCGTGGACGTGGCGCGCGCCGTGGAACTGGCCCGCGCCGCCCCGCAGCCCTTGCTGTTCGCGGACGTGGCCGACAATCCGGGCGGTGGCGGGCGGGGCAGCACCACCTGGCTGCTGCGGGCGTTCCACCAGGCGCGCATCCCCGGCGTGGTGCTGGGGGTGTTCGTCGATCCCGCCCTGGCCGCGCGAGCCGGGGAGCTGGGCGTCGGGGCGGAATTCGACGCGGTGTTCAACCAGGTCGAGACCGAGTACTCGCGCCGTTACACGGTGCGCGCCAGGGTGCTGAAGCTGACCGACGGCGAAGGCATGGGCCGGCGCGGCATCCTGCGCGGGCGCAAGTTCTCGATGGGCGCGACCTGCGTGCTGGAGCTGGTGGATTCGGGCATGAGGGTGGTGGTGGGCAGCCTGCGCCGCCAGTTGGCCGAACCCGCCATGCTGGAGATGCATGGCATCGACATCGCGCAGGCCGGGCATGTGATCGTCAAGAGCCGCGGCCATTATCGGGCGGGCTTCGACGAGTTCTTCCCCGACGAGCGCATCCACGACGTGGACAGCCCGGGGCTGACCACGCCGAACCTCAAGCAGATCGACTTCAAGCGGCTGCCCCGGCCGGTCTGGCCGCTGGATGACGCTGCCGCCTGGCGCGAACCGGAATGGGCGGCGGATCTGGGGGACTAGGAAGGCGTGCGGCGCGCGTCCCAGGCGGCGCGCCTAGCGGGCGGTGTCCAGCCGGGCAGCCATCCAGGCGGGATGGGCGTAGGCGGCATCGATGTGCGCGCCCAGCGATTCCACGAAGCGGGTGACGCTGGACGGCAGATGCCGGCCCGCCATCGTCTGGATATGCATATTGCGCTGATGCAGCTCGGTGTTGGACATGGGGATCTTTATCAATTCCCCGCGTTCGGTCGAGGTCATGACCGTGAGGTCGCCGGAAAAGCTGATCGCGCCCCAGCGCAGGCAACTGTTCTCGATCGCGCCCTGGTTGTTGCAGGTCATGGCCACGTTGAGTTCGATCTTCTCGTGCATGCAGCACAGGTCGATGATGAAGCGGATGGTGCTGCCCGGGCCCATCAGCGCGACGGGGTGGTTGCCGATATCGCGCATCGACAGGGTCTTGCGGCCGGCCAGCGGATGGTCCGGCGCCATGACCGCAATGACCGGCATGCGGCGCGCATACTGCACGTGCACGCCCTGGGGCGGCGACAGGTTGTAGCTCATGCCGATGTCGTCCTCGCCTTCGCGCACGCGCCGGTTGATCTCCGAGGACTGCAGGATATTCAGATCGAAGCGCAGCGACGGTTCGATCGCGCGGAATTCGCCGATGACCCGCGGCAGCAGCTCGCGGCCAAAGGCCTGGTTGGCCGAAATGCGGATGAGCTTCTGTCCGACCTGATTCAGGTCGCGGATCTCGGCGCGGGCGCGTTCGGCCTCCAGCGAGGCTCGCCGCGCATAGGCCTTCAACAGTTGCCCGGCCTCGGTCAGGACCATGCCGCGCGCGTGCCGGTCGAAGAGCAGTGTCTGGTGCTCTTCTTCCAGCTTGCGCACCATCCGGCTGACCGCCGACGGCGCCACGTGCAGCTTCTGCGCGGCCAAGGTAAGCGAGCCCGAGTCCACGACTTCAAGAAAATAGCGCAGGGCAGTATTGAGCATGGCGGCGGGTAGGGTTGCGGCGCGCTCCATACTAACGGAAAGCATGCGCCGCCGCTGATCTCCTTCGACAGGATTTCCTGGCACGCCAATGATGCGTCTAGCGTCCCCAGCGCGTCTTCAAGCGCCGCTCGAACATGCGTAGCGCCATATCGATGCCTATGCCGACGATGCCGATGGCGATCATGCCCGCCATGACGATATTGGTCGCGACGTTGAGCTGGCCTTGCACCATCATGTAGCCGATGCCATTGCCCACCACGATCAGTTCCGCGCCCACCAGCGACTGCCAGCCTATCCCGGCGCTGACTCGCAAGCCTGCGAGGATGGACGGCAGCGATGCCGGCAGCAGCACTTCGGCCACGATGCGGGGTCCGCTGGCGCCCAGCGTGCGGGAGGCTTCGAGCAGGCGGATGTCCACGAACTTGGCGCCCCGGTAGGCGCTGATCAGGCAGGGCGGGAAGGCGCCGGCGAAGATGATCAGGGTGGGGCCGCCTATGCCCGTGCCGAACCACAGGCCCGCGAACGGCACCCAGGCGATGGGCGCCACAAAACGCAGCGCGTCGAAGAACGGGCTCACCACGTCGTCCAGCCAGCGGTACCAGCCCATCAACAGGCCTAGCGGAATGCCGATCGCGGCGGCCAGCAGGAAGCCGCAGGCGAAGCGGTAAAGACTGGCGCCCAGGTGCCCCCACAGAGTGGCGCCGGAATAAGGCTGGCTGCTGAACTCGACGATCGTCCGCAGCACGGCCAACGGCCCGGGCAGATAGTTGCCGGGAAAGATGCCTGCCACGCTCAGCAGGTGCCAGGCCAGGAAGAAGCCGCCCAGCCCCAGGCACGAAAGTCCGGCATTGATGGCGGGTGAGTCGCCCGCGGCGCGCGTCAGGGTAGCCATGGCAATGCCTTCTTTTCTATCCATTCGAGTCCGCGCGTCATCACGGCGCCCAGCAGGCCCACCCAGATCATCGCGTACAGGATCATGCCCGGCCGGATGTCCAGCGCCGCCGTGTCGAGCACCTTGCCCAGGCCGATGAAGGCGCCGATGAGCTCCGCGGCGACCAGGGTCATCCAGGCGGTCTGCAGCGACAGGCGCAGGCCCGTGAACATCATGGGCAGGGAACCCGGTACCAGCACGTCCCGCAGCATCCGCACCGGGCCGCCCGCGCCATGCACGCGCGCGGCCTCGATGAGCGTCGGATCGATATTGCGTACGCCCGCATAGGTGTTGATGAGTGCCGGGGTGAACGAAGACACCCAGATAAGAAAGATCTTGGCCGGATCGCCCAGGCCCAGCCATAGAATGGCCAGCGGAATCCAGGCCAGCGGCGGAATCGGGCGCAGCAATGAAAAGACCGGCCCGATCAGGGCGTCGAAGCGCCTGCTGAACCCCATGAGCAGGCCCAGCGGCACGCCGGTGGAGATGGCGACCAGAAAGCCCAGGAACACCAGGCGCAGGCTGTGTCCGATGTGCTGGAACAGCGTGCCGCCCGCATAGCCGGAGTCCTGAGACAGCTGGACGGCGGCCTGCCAGGTGGTGGCGGGCGTGGGGAAGCGCGCGCCGTTGACCAGGCCCAGCGCCGCGAGGGCTGCCCAGATGGCGAAGGCGATCGCCACGGCGGTGACGCCGACGGTGATCCGGCGGCGGGAGGCGCGCGGACGGCGCGCCGGCAAGGTTGCAGTATGTTCACTCATGGCGTGGCCTCACGGGGTCGCGGCGGCGTGCGCCGCGCCGCGGTCCAGGTGCGCGACGTCTTCGAGCAGCAGGAGCATGGCGGTACAGTCCTGCTCCTGCCTGCCCCAGGATCGGGCCAGCGCGAACATCTCGCGGGCATAGCCGCCCAGGCCCAGCGGCGCGCCCACCGAGGCCGCCAGGTTCATGGCCAGGTTGATGTCCTTGTAGCCCATGCGCATGGGAAAGTCCGGGGTGATGTCGCCGGCCAGCACCTTGCCGGGAAAATTGGTCAGGAGCTGTCCGCGCCCGGCCGTGGTGCCGGATAGCACCTTGACCACGGTGTCGCGGTCCAGCCCGAGCTTGGCCGCGAACATCAGCGCCTCGCCGGTAAGGACCATGCCGACCATGGACATATAGTTGTTGACGAGCTTCAGGCGGATACCGGAGCCAAAGCCGCCCACGTGCACGATTTCGTCCGCCATGGCCGCGAAGATCGGGGACGCCTGATCGAAGTCCGCCCGGGCGCCGCCCGCCATGATCAGCGCCTTGCCCTGCGCCGCTTCGCGCGGGGTGCGTCCCACTGGCGCATCGATACAGCGCAGGCCCAGCGCGCCAAGGTCGGCGCCGATGCGGTCGGTCTCGGCGGCATCCCCCGTGCTCATCTCGATGACCAGGGCTCCGCGATTCAGGCCCGCAGCCGCGCCGCCGGGGCCGAACAGCGCCTCGCGGACATGAGAGGAAGTGGGCAGCATGGTGATCGCCACATCGCACCCGCGCGCCGCGTCGAACGGCGTTTCGGCGCGACGGTAGCCGGTATCGGCCAGGCGCTCCATGGCGGCGGGAACGACGTCATATCCAGAGACGGCGTATCCGTGCGCGGCGAGGTTGCGCAGCATCGCGCCGCCCATGACGCCCAGGCCTAGGAATGCGATGCGGGGTGCTTCGGTGTTTCCCATGGGACTTCCTCTTTACGGTGGACTCAGCTGCTGTGGCGCGCGCTGATGCTGCTTTGAGGCGGCGCGGTGGTGTCGCGGACGATCAGTTCAAGGTCGATGCAGACGTTTTCCGGGGGCGTCTCGGCGTCGGCCGCCAGCAGAATGTTGGCGGCGCGCTGACCCAGCTCGAAGGCGGGCACATTCAGCGTGGTAATGCCCGGCCGGCAATGCGCGGCCATTTCGATGTTGTCGAAGCCCGTGATGGAAATCTGTTCGGGCACGCGCAGGTTCTGCCACAGGCATTCCTGCAGCGCGCCGTAGGCCAGGATGTCGTTGCCGCACATCACCGCGGTGGGCGGCTCCGGGAGCCGCAGCAGCGCGACCATGGCGCGCCGTGCTTCCGGCACCGTGTAGGGCTTTTCGATCACGTACTGCGGCGGCAGTTCGATGCCGCGGCGTTGCAGCGCGCGCGTGAAGCCGGCGATCCGGTCGGCGGCGCGGTCGTTGTCCTTGGAGATGCCGGCGATCACGCCCAGGCGGCGGTGGCCGATATCCAGCAGGTAGTCGGCGATACGCTGCGCGGCGGCGGCGTTGTCCCAGCCCACCGACGGCCACGGTTCGCAATCGCTGTAGTGGCAGGTGGTGACGAATGGGATGCCCTTGGATTGCAGGAGCTCGTAAAGCTCGGGGTCGCGGCAACGGCCGACCAGCATCATGGCGTCCACGCCGCGCTCTATCAGCGCGCGCACCTCGCCCGCCTCGCGCGCCGGACTGTAATTGGTGCTGGCCAGCAGCAGCTGGTAGCCGTGGTCGTGGATGGTCTGCTGCATGCCGTCGACCAGCTTGGCGAACAGGGCGCTGTCGACCGTGGGGATGATGGCGCCCATCGTGCGGGTCTTGCGCGAGGCCAGCGAACGGGCCGCGCCGTGGGGTACATAGCCCGCTTCGGCCAGCAGGGCCATGGCGCGGGCGCGCAGGTCGGGCCGCACTTTTTCCGGGTGATTCAGCACCCGCGACAAGGTGGCCGAGGAAATGCCGCCGCTGGCGGCGATGGACTTCAGCGTGTCGCCCGACAGTGGGCTGGTATTTCGCTTCATGGGTTGAAAGCGCTTTCAGAAACTTGATGTCATGAATATACCGTTATCGAACATTCGCGGTCTATCTCTAGGGTTTTCTCGGGGTTGAACGGGATTTTGACGCGCTTATTCTTTGTATGCGCTTTCAAAAATGAGTCCGGACTCAGAGCCGGGCCTGCCATCCGGGAATGGCGCGGCAGTTCGCGCATGCACACCGGAATCCACTATCTGGAGACAAAAGCATGACGAGAATCCCCCGCATCCTCAGCCTGTGCCTGGCGCCGCTGTGCGCGCTGCTGATCAGCCCGCCGGCATTGGCCCAGGCGCCGACGCCCATCAAGGTCAGCTATCAGATCGCGTATTGGGCGCTGCCCATCTACATCGCCACGGAAAAGAACTGGTGGGCCGAAGCCGGGCTGAAACCGGAGTTCGTGGTCTATCCCGCGGGCGCGCAGCAGATCGCCGGCGCCGCCTCGAAGTCCTGGGATGTGGGCGGCACGGGCTCGCCGCCCGCCGTGCTGGGCGCGCAGCGCTACGGCATCCTCACGCTGGGCATCACCAATGACGAGTCGACCGCCAACGGCGTGATGGCGCGCAAGGATAACGCCGCGGCGGTCCGAAGCAACGCGGCCAAGGAGGTCAAGGGCAAGCAGATCCTGCTCAGCCCGAACTCGACAGGCGAGTACGCGACGATGGCCTGCCTGAAGAAATGGGGAATGCAGCGCAGCGACGTCAGCATCGTGACCTTGGCTCCCGCGCAGCTCGTGTCCGCCTTCACCGGCGGCAACGGCATGCTGGCGGGCACGTGGGCGCCCAACTTCTACACCCTGAACGACCAGACCGGGGCGGAGGTGGTGTGCAGCGGCAAGGACGCGGGCGTGATGATACCCGGAGCGCTGGTGGCGCGCGGAGAGTTCGCCAAGCAGAACCCGGAGGCCGTCTCCAAATTCCTGGCCGTCTACCTGCGGGCAATCAGCTTCGAAAAGAACAACAAGGCCGAGGCGATGGCCTATCTGCGCAAGCTGTTCGATGCCAATGGCATCAAGCTGAACGACGGCTATCTGGAACAGGAGCTGGCGCGGCCGATCTTCACGCTCGAAGAGCAGCTGAAACTGATGTCGCGGGCCAACGGAAAGTCGTCTCTGGACCAGGCGTACGAATCGCTGTCCGCCTACCTGAAGGGCGTAGGCACGTTGACGGAGGTGCCGGATCCCAAGACCTACATCTCGGACGACTACATGAAGCGCGTCGACCAGACCCCTGCGCTCAAGGCCTTCGCGAACAACGCGAACTGACCTCCATCATCCTCCAGAGGTCGATACGATGGCAATCAGCAAACTCAAATCCGCGTCGAAAGCGCCTCAGGGCAACGAGGCCGCCGCGCGCGAAGTCGCTTCCGAAATGCTGGCCAGGATCAAGTCCGGCGGCGAGGCCGCGGTGCGCGACTACGCCAGGCAGCTCGACAAATGGGAAGGGGATATCCTGGTGTCCCCCGATGAGATCCAGCAACGGACCGCGGCCATCCCCGCCGGCGTCAAACGCGACATTGAATTCGCCGCCGGCCAGGTGCGCAGGTTCGCGCAGGCGCAGATGGCATCGGTGCGCGAGTTTCAGATGGAGCTTTCGCCCGGCCTGACCGCCGGACAACGGCTGATTCCCGTGAATGTGGCGGGCTGCTATGTCCCCACGGGGCGCTATGCGCACATCGCCTCGGCCTATATGAGCATCGCCACCGCCAAGGCGGCCGGCGTGCCCATGGTCATCGCGTGCTCCACGCCCTACCGCGGCGAAGGGATCCATCCGCAGGTCCTGTACGCCATGCAGGTGGCCGGCGTGGATGCCGTGATGACGCTGGGCGGCGTGCAGGCCATCGCCGCCATGGCCTACGGCCTGTTCACCGGCCGGCCCGCCGACATCATCGTAGGGCCCGGCAACAAATTCGTGGCGGAGGCCAAGCGCATGCTGTTCGGTAGCGTGGGCATCGATGTCTTTGCCGGCCCGTCGGAGGTCTGCATCATTGCCGACGCCTCGGCCGACCCCGCCATCGTGGCCTCGGACCTGGTCGGCCAGGCCGAGCATGGCCACGAATCGCCGGCCTGGTTGATCACGACCGACCAAGGACTGGCCGATGCCGTCCTGCAGCGGGTGCCGGCACTGATCGAAGCGCTTCCACCCACCGCGCGGGACGCCGCCTCCGCGGCCTGGCGCGATTATGGCGAAGTGGTGCTGTGCGATACGCGCGAAGAAGCTGCCCGGGTGTCCGACGAATACGCCAGTGAACACCTGGAGGTCCATTGCGAGGACCTGGACTGGTGGTTCGGCCGGCTGAGCTGCTACGGCTCACTGTTCCTGGGCGAAGAAACCACCGTGGCCTTCGGCGACAAGGCCAGCGGCACCAACCACATCCTGCCCACCAAGGGCGCCGCGCGCTATTCGGGCGGGCTGTCCGTGCACAAGTTCATCAAGACGGTGACCTGGCAACGCATGACGCGGCAAGCCAGCCGGGAAACGGCGCAGGTGACCGCGCGGATCTCGCGCCTGGAGGGCATGGAGGCACACGCACGCACCGCGGACGATCGCCTGGCCAAGTACTTTCCGCAAGAATCCTTCGAGCTTGGCCAACCGGTGCGGGAGTGAGGCCATCATGCAGAACGATATATCCCGATTGTTCGATCTGGGAGATCGCGTTGCGCTGGTAAGCGGCGGCAGCTCGGGCATCGGCAAAGCCATCGGCCAGGCGCTGGCGCGGGCCGGAGCCCGAGTGGTGCTGGTGGCGCGGCGCGAAGCGGAGCTGGCCAGCGCGGTGAGCGAGTTCGCGGCGCAAGGCCTGGAGGCACAGGCGCTGCCTTGTGACCTGGCTGACCGCGAGGCGCTGCGCGGCCTCGCGCAGCGCGCTGCGCAGCCATACGGCGCTCCCGACATCCTGGTCAACGCGTCCGGCATCAATGTGCGCAAGCCCTTCGAGGCCAACGGCGACGATGATTGGGACCGCTCGCTGGCGATCAATCTGACCGCGCCGTTCCTGCTGACCCGCGCGCTGGCGCCTGCCATGCGGGAGCGGGGTTGGGGAAGGATCATCAACATCACGTCGCTCCAGTGCGTGCGCGCCTTTCCTGATAGCGCGCCCTATGGCGCCTCAAAAGGGGGCCTCATGCAATTGACTCGCGCCATCGCGGAATACTGGTCCCGCCATGGCGTGACCTGCAATGCGATCGCGCCAGGCTTCTTCGAGACGCCGCTGACCGCGCCGCTGATGAGCGATCCGGCCCGGGTGCGGACGCTGGCCCAGAGCACCATGATCGGGCGCAACGGCCGTTTGAGCGACCTGCACGGCGCCGCGGTGTTCCTGGCGAGCGAGGCATCGGCCTATATCACTGGACAGACGCTGTTCGTCGATGGCGGTTTTTCGGCCCGTTGAACGGCAACTTCTATGGAATCCCGCCATGAAAGCCTTGGTGTACACAGCGCCCCGCGAACTCATGTTCCGCGAAGAGCCGGATCCTTCCCTGGCGGACGGCGATGCGCTGCTGCGCATCGAGGCCGTGGGCATCTGCGGCTCGGACATGCATGCGTATCACGGGCATGATCCCCGCCGCAATCCGCCCCTGATCCTCGGCCATGAATTCGTGGGCGAACTGGTCGGCGGCAGCCGCGCGGGCGAACGGGTCACGGCGAACCCCCTGATCCACTGCGGCTATTGCGATTTCTGCGTCCAGGGCCGCAACAATCTGTGCCGCAACCGTTCCATGGTGGGCATGACGCGGCCTGGCGCATTCGCCGAGCTGATGTCCATACCCGAACGCTGCCTGATCGCGATCCCGCAGGACATGCCGGCCCGCGCGGCGGCGCTGACCGAGCCGGCGGCCACGGCCCTGCACGGCGTCATGCTGGCGCAGCGCGCGCTGTTCCGTCCGCTGGCGGAGGCGAGGGCGCTTGTGATCGGCGGAGGCGCCATCGGGCTGCTGGCCGCGCTGCTGCTGCGCAGCCAGGGCTGCAGGGTCAGTCTGGCGGAGACCAACGGACTTCGGCGCGCGTCCGCGCAAAAGCACGCGGGCTGCCTCGCCTTCGATCCGCGGGAATGCCCGCCGGCGGCCGGCGGCTTCGAACTGGTCATAGACGCGGTTGGGGGAGCGCTCACGCGCCCGCTTGCACTGGCGGCGGTCCAGGCGGGCGGCGTCATGCTGCACGTCGGCCTGCAGGATTGGGCCAGCGAGATCGACATGCGCCGGCTCACACTGGAGGAGATCACGCTGGTCGGGGCGTACACCTACACGACGGCGGACATGCGGGCCGCGGTGGACGCGCTGTATCGCGGCGTGTTCGGCGACCTGGCATGGATAGATGAACGCCCGCTGGAAGACGGAGCAGAGGCTTTTTCGGACCTGGACCAGGGACGTTCCGCGGCGGCCAAGATCGTGCTCCGGACGCATTGACCGCTTCCCCACGGGGGCAACGAAGAAAAGGAACCAGAGGCATGAGTCAGATTACCTTCGAGCGGGTGCAGCGGACATTCAGCCGGGGCGGGGAGCAATTTCTCGCGCTGGAGGACGTGAGCTTCGAGGTGGGGGAAAGGGAGTTCGTCTCCATCGTCGGGCCGTCCGGCTGCGGCAAGACTACGCTGATGAGAATGGCGGCGGGCCTGGAATTTCCGTCCGCGGGTAGCGTGCGGGTGGGCGGAAAAGAGGTCGTTCAGCCGGGGCCCGACCGCGCGGTCGTGTTCCAGCAGTTCGCGCTCTTTCCATGGAAGACCGTGACCGAGAACATCGGCTTCGGTCTGAAATGCAAGGGTGTCTCGCGCGAAGCGAGGGCCGCGACGGTGGCGCGCTATATCGACCTGATGGGCCTGGCGGGGTACGAGCAGGCATACCCCCACCAACTGTCCGGCGGCATGCAGCAGCGCGTCGCCATCGCGCGCAGCTATGCGCTGGATCCCGATGTGCTGCTGATGGACGAGCCGTTCGGCGCGCTGGACGCCCAGACCCGCGTGGTCATGCAGGAAGAACTGGTCAAGCTGTCCCGGATCAATCCGCGCACGGTGCTGTTCATCACGCACAGCGTCGAGGAAGCGGTGTACCTGTCGGATCGGGTCGTGGTGCTGACGGGCCGGCCGGGGCGGATCAAGGAAATCATCAACGTCGTCGACGTGCGCAAGCGCGAAGCCTGGGACAGCATGGAGAGGATCGAGGACGTTATGGACATGGAGGCGTTTGTGCATCTGCGCACGCACATCTGGAAGCTGCTCCGCGCGCAGGAAACCGAACCGCTGGACGCCGCGCTGGCCGAGGCGCACTGAAGGAGCAAGGCGATGAAGCACACCCATGACGGCGCCATGCCGGCGTCCGGCTCGAAACCTCAATACGGAGACGACGCGATGACCTCCCGGCTCGCCGCCTTGAAGACCGAGACTCCATGGTGGAGACTCGACGTCACCGCCGCCGACGCGCGGGCCATCGAGCCGCGCGAAATGCTCAGGATGCTGGAACAGCTGCTGCTGATCCGGCGCTTCGAGGAAAAGCTCCTGAAGCTGAGCGTGGCCGGCATTCTGCACGGTCCGGCGCATTCAAGCATTGGGCAGGACGGCGCCGCGGTCGGCGCCATGTCGGTGCTGCAGTCGGCGGACAAGATCAACGGCACGCACCGGATGCACCACCAGTTCCTGGCCAAGGCGCTGAACCACGCCACGCCGGCAGGCTATTCTCCGCTGGCCTCGGGCACGCTGGAATCGCACCGCGACGTGGTGTACCGGACCTACGCCGAAATCCTGGGCCTGACGCCCGGCTATTGCGGGGGGCGGGGCGGCTCGATGCATTTGCGTTACCCCGAGGCGGGAATCTATGGCTCGAACGCCATCGTGGGCGGCAACCCCTCGCACGCCGTCGGCTACGCGTTCGCCGACAAACTGCGCGGGCGCGGCCATGTGTCCGTGGCTTTTTTCGGCGACGGCGCCATGCAGAGCGGCGCCGCCTACGAAGCCATGAATCTGGCGGCCCTTTACAGCACGCCCACGATCTTTTTCGTTGAGAACAATCTCTACGCCGTGTCCACGCACGTCTCGGAGCAGACCCGCGAGACCCGGCTGTCGGCTCGCGGCCTGTCGCTGGGGGTGCCGGCCATTGAGTTCGACGGCATGGATGTCGTGGCCGCGCGCCTGGCCATGCAGGAGGCGCTTGCCATCATCGGGCGCGACGGCGGGCCGGTGCTGCTGGAAGCGCAGACCTACCGCTACCTGCATCAGTCCGGCGCCTTGAAGGGCAGCGCCTTCCGCTATCGCGACAAGGAAGAGGAAGAGGTCTGGCAGGCGCGCGACCCCGCGCAGGCGTTCCCCGCGCAATTGCAGGCCCTGGGCCTGATCGACCAGGCCGGCATCACCCTGCTCGAGCGCCGCGCGGATGAACTGATCGACGGCGCGCTGGACCGGCTGCTGGAGCACTACGGAGACGAGAAGTCTCAGCGCATCCGCCCCGAGCTGTGGCCAGATCCGGCCAGCGTGGACACGGGCATCCGGGGCGACCTGAGCGAGCTTGCGGGCGAGCGGATCGCCGAGCTGGAAGACCAGGCGCCAGCCGGCCTTGAAGACGCCAAGTTCCAGGATGTGATTGCGCGGGCAATGCTGCTGAACATGCGTCGCGACGACGGGATCTTCATCCTGGGCGAGGATGTGCACCGGCTCAAGGGAGGGACGGCGGGCGCCACCAAGGACATCGGCGACCACTTTCCGGAACGGCTGATCGGCACGCCGATATGCGAAAACGGCTTTACCGGGCTGGCCCTGGGCGCCGCGCTGAACGGCATGCGGCCCGTGGTGGAGATCATGTATCCGGATTTCGCGCTGGTCGCGGCGGACCAGTTGTTCAACCAGATCGCCAAGGTGCGCCACATGTTCGGCGGAAAGTTCGCGGTGCCCGTGCTGGTGCGCAGCCGGGTCACGGCCGGCACCGGTTATGGCTCCCAGCATTCGATGGACGCCAGCGGCCTGTTCGCGCAATACCCCGGATGGCGCATCCTGGCGCCCTCGCGTCCTTATGACTATATCGGGCTGCTCAATGCGGCGCTGCGCTGCGACGATCCGGTCCTGATCGTGGAGTTCAACGACCTCTTCAAAAAAGTGGACAAAGTGCCGGCTGGGGATTGGGACTACATCATCCCCATAGGCCGCGCCCGCGTGGCCCGGGACGGCGCGCGCTGCACGATCCTGACCTACGGCGTCATGGTCGACGTCTGCTGCCAGGCGGCCGAACGCACGGGCATCGACGCGCAGGTGATCGATCTGCGCACGCTGGACCCCCTGGGCATCGACTGGGAAACCATCGAGGCGGGCGTCAGGCGCACGCAGGCGCTGATGATCGTGGAGCAGACCACGCGCGGCACGTCGATCGGTTCACGCCTGGCGAGCGACGCGCAAGCGCGGCTGTTTGATTGGCTGGACCACGAGATCGTTCACGTTACCGGTTCCAATTCGTCGCCGGTCGTATCCAAGGTGCTGGAGAGGGCGGCGCTGGCGGACGCGCATGCCGTTGAAACGGCCCTGAGGACTCTGGACAGCCGCCGCGGCGGTTCCCGCTGATGCAGGGGCCCTTGCCTGGGAGACAAAAAATGCTGAAAGACAAGCTGCTTGCCGCGCATCACACGGCCGTGTGCGTCAACGATTTCGAGAGGGCCCGAAACTTCTATACGGATTTTCTGGGCTTCGAGCTCGAAGGGGAAATGGACCATCGCTCCGAGCCTGCGCTGAGCGAGGTGGTCGGCCTGCCGGGAGCGACCATACGCTGGGCAATGCTGCGCCGGGGTTCGCACCGGGTCGAGCTGTTCAAGTACTACACCCCGGACGGCGACAAGCGGCCTCGGCGGCAATGCGATTTCGGCTACAGCCATATGGCGTTCGAGGTCGAGGACGTGGACGCCGTCTACGAGCAGGCGGCTCGCGCCGGCTACGAAAGCGTGTCCTCGCCGCGGGTCCTGCGGCAGGGGCGCACCAAGGTGTTCTACCTGATGGAACCCGAAGGCGCCATTACGGAGTTCATCCAGTTCATGAATCCCGCGGCCTAAGGCGCCGTCTTCCCGCGCCCCGGGCCTGTTCGATGCCCGGAGCCCTGTCGGAATTTCCAAGGAAAGAGCATGGCAAGAACGCTAGACATGGCGGTCCCCCCGACCGGCGAAACGCTGGATGCCGCCCGCCTGGTCGCCTGGGTCGTGACGCCGGGCCAGGCGTTCAAGGCGGGCGATGTGCTGGTCGAGATCGAGACCGACAAGTCCATCATCGAGGTGCCCGCGCACGAAGACGGGATCATGGTGGAGCATCTGATCGCTGTCGACGGCATCGTGAACGCGGATACGCTGATTGCAAGGATCCAGGTGGAAGGCGATGCGCCGGATGCCGAAACCCCGGCCGGTCTGCAGCCGGCTCCGCCCGACACGGCCGCGGGCGCCGCGCCGGGGAGCGCGGCGCGGGATCCGGCGGCAAGGCAGCCGGGCGCCGTCGCCGCCGCGTCCCCGGGGATGCGCAAATTCGCTACGCCCGCCGCGCGCCGCGAGGCCGCCGAGCGTGGCATTGCGCTGGACGCGGTGCCGGGCTCGGGGCCGAATGGCCGTGTGACCGTGGCGGATGTCGCGCTGACCCAGAGGAAAGCGCGCGTTTCGGACCACGACGGCACCAAGGAAGGCAGGCGGGAGGCCTGGGCCACGACCCGCCACGGGGACTTGCGATTGACACTATGGGAGTCTGAGGCCCATCCGGGCGGTCGGACCGTGATGCTGGTCCATGGCATGTTCGGCGACCGGGACGCATGGGCCAGCCTTGTGCATGCGCTCAGCCGGGCCGGCTTGCGAGTGCTGACGATGGATCTGCCCTGCCACGGCGCAACCCGTTCCGAGGCGACTCGCTTCGAGGACATCGTCGATACCGTCACGGACGCGATCGCCTCCCAATGCGACGGCCCGGTGATCCTGATCGGCCATTCGTTCGGCGCCGCGGTTGCGGCCAGGGCCGCGTCCCGGCCCGGCATCAACGCGGACGCGCTGATCCTGATCGCGCCGGTCGGATTGGGTACCGAAATCGATCAGGGGTTTCTTACAGGCATGACGCACGCCGGCACCAACGAGGCGGCACAACGCGAACTGCGGAAACTCACCGTCTCGGGCATGACGCCGTCGGGCGGCTTTATCGACGCCTTGCGTCAAAGTACCCAGGCCCGGCGCGAACCGCTTATGGAATTGTGCAGGGAGGTGGCCTGGAACGGGGTGCAGCAACTGAATATCGTCCCGGACCTGGCTGAGGTTCCATGCCGCTGCACCATCATCCATGGACGGCGCGACGCCATCGTCCCGTGGCGGCACGCGCTGAACGCGCCGCCGCGGACTGCGTTGCACCTGTTGCCCGACGCGGGCCACATGCCGCAATGGGAGGCCGGCAAGCTGGTGGCGGATATTGTGTTGGACGCCATTTCCCGCCTGGCACCGGCATCGCCATGTCGTTGTTGAGGCGATCGCCGTAGGCCCTGGGCGCTAGCGTCCCAGCTTCATCGACACGTCGGTATGCGTGCCCCGGTCCAGGTCCGCGCCTAGCGGCTGGTCCCATTCGGGCAGGGTCAGCAGCTCCTTGGTGACCTCGCCCGCTTCGATGCGGCGGGCGATGTCGTCCAGCAACTGGGTGCGGGTGGCGAAGCCTTTACCTTGCATGTCGCGGGCGAAAAGCCGGTAGGTCAGATTGGGCTCGACGCCCTTCATGACGCCCAGGTCCAGTATGCGGCCTTGTTCGTTGCGCATCAGCAGATGGCCGGGGCGAGCATAGATGCGGTAGATGCGCCACGGCGACGAGATCGCGGAGGTGTCGCGCCGAGGCTCGCGCCTGGGCTCTCCGCCGCTGGGGGGCGGGGGTGCCGAGGGCAGCAGTTTGACGCAGGCGTTCGCGAATCTGGTGATGGACCTTCTGATCGCGCTCACGCCGAATCCGCCGTCAGCACGCAGGCTGTATGCGGGATGAGTATATTTGGACGAGTTTGCGTCACGCGATTGCGCTGTTTGACCATTGCCGTACTCCAATATGGCGATACGGCGAGGCGACGCGCGTTCAAACACCATTTGATCAGCATACGCGCTTTAGTTGGCACGACGGTGCACGCGCAGCGATAGTTACTCAATAAGTGTAAGTGCTGTGACCGGGGTGGGTGGCAACGCGCAGTGATATGCCGGCTTTTTACGGAGAAAATACGTCAAAACGCAGGCTACGACACATTAAGGTGCTAATTGGAAACGCCAATTGACTTTCCCCCACCTGGCGCCCATAGTCGTATTGAACCTTTTCGAGCATCGTGATTTTCGTCCGGTCTTGCACCCTTCAGTCTTCCAGCCTTTGGGCGCTTCATTGTTCGCAGTCCTTTCCTTGACAGGCTCATTTCGCGGGCATTGCCCGCATTCAAAGGAAAGCGAATATGGAAACCGGAATTGTTAAATGGTTCAACGACGCCAAGGGTTTTGGTTTCATCATGCCCGAGAATGGCGGCAAGGATTTGTTCGCGCATTTCTCCGAAATCGTCAGCGACGGCCACAAGGTGCTTCTTGAAAATCAGCGCGTCAGCTACGTGACCGCTCAAGGCGCCAAAGGCCCTCACGCAACTCAGATCCGCACTTTATGAACGAGAAGGCCCGCAGGGGCCTTCAGCTCAGGTATTGGGGGCTTCATGTTTCACAACAATATGGTCTATAAGGGCTACCGATTGACTGCAAGCGTCTCCCGGATTTCCGTCGGGGGCACCAGCCGGCCCGCTTTCACTGCAACGGTTGCCGTGGAACTCGCAAGCGATCAGGACAAGCTCGGAGAACCGCATGACGTGCCGTTGTTCGCGTCCGGCGGATTCGTTTCCAGCCCGGGAATGGCGGTGGATGCGGCCATCAATCATGGCCGCCTTGTCGTCGATGCGCACGCCAGGCCAGCCTGATTGATCAATGGGCCGGCGCCACCGGCTCAGGGCTTCAGGCCGATGCGCCGAGCCAGTTTGTGCAGGTTGCTGGGGTCTACGTCCAGGGCCCGCGCGGCCACCGCCCAGTTGCCCTGGTGCGCGTCCAGCGCCCGCCGTATGGCCTGGCGCTGGCAGGCGTCCACCGCATCGCGCAGCGACTGCGCGGGCGCGCCGGGTGCCGGCATGTCCGCCGGATCGTCCGCCAGAGGCGTCGGCATATCGCCATCGGACAGATCCAGCAGTTTGACGCCCAAGGTCACAATTTCATTTCGGCTGGCCCCATGGCTGACGGCCTTGATGGCCGCGCGGCTGATGACGTGTTCCAGCTCGCGCACGTTGCCCGGCCAGCGATAGCGCCGCATCAACTCTTCAGCGTCGGGCGACAGCCGCAGGCTGCGCAGGCCGAGCCGCGCCCGGTTGAGTTCCAGGTAGCGCCCGGCCAGCAGCAGCACGTCGTTGCCACGGTCGCGTAGCGGGGGAATGGGAATCGGGTAGACCGACAGCCGGTGGTACAGGTCGGCGCGGAAGTCGCCCGCGCGGACCAGGTCGCGCAGGCTGCGGTTGGTGGCCGCCACGATGCGCACGTCCACGGTGCGGGGGCGGTCGTCGCCCAGCCGCTGGATTTCACCGTTCTGCAGGGTACGCAGCAGCTTGGCCTGCACCAGCAACGGCAGTTCGCCGACTTCATCCAGGAACAGCGTGCCGCCGTTGGCGGCTTCGAACCGGCCGGGGCGGTCGGCGACGGCGCCGGAAAAGGCGCCTTTGGCGTGGCCGAACAATTCGCTTTCGGCCAGGGATTCGGGCAAGGCGGCGCAGTTCACATGCACCAGCGGCTTGTCGCGCCGGCGCGAGAGGCCGTGCACGCGATGCGCGAACAGCTCCTTGCCCACCCCCGTTTCACCGAGCAGGAGGATGGGCAGTTCGGAGTCGGCCACGACGTCGATTTCGTGCAGCAGGCGGCCGATGGATTCGCTCTGGCCCAGGATGTCGCTGCCGGCGGGGGCGGCGTTGTCCGCCGGGGCCTGCCCGCGGGCCACGCGCAGCGCGCGGATCTCGGCTTCCAGGCGGGTGGTCCGCAGCGCGGCCTCCAGTAGCACGATGTAATCGCGCAGGTCGCCCTGGGCCTCCATGTCGAACGTGCCGACCTCCAGCGCGTCCAGCGTCAGCACTCCCCAGGTCCGGCCCTCGATGTGCAGGCTGGTGCCCATGCAGTCATGCACGGGCAGCGGTTCGCCGGCCATGCCGTTGATCAGGCCGTCGTAGGGGTCGGGCAGGGTGCTGTCGTGGTGAAAGCAGGTCACGCCGCGCCGGGAAAGGATGGCGGCCAGCCTGGGATGTTGCTGCACGGCGAATCGGCGGCCCAGCGCGTCCTGGGTCAGTCCGTCGACGGCAATGGGGCGCAAATGGTCTTCTTCGAGCTGCAGCAGCGCCACGGCGCCGCAGCGGAAGTGCGTGCGCAGGCTGGAAACCAGCCGCTGCAGGCGGACGGCGGGAGGCAGGTCGGCGACCAGATCGGCAAGCAATAGGTTTTGCATGGGTGAATTTTACCTTTCGAGGGTGATTAAAACCCTGCCGGGCCAGGGTGATAACTACCCTTTAATTTCCAGGTGATTGATAAATCTCAAGTTTTTCCTGGCACGGTTTTCGCATCTATCTCGGTACCGTCATGATCAATGGAGAGACGCGATGAGCATGGTTGAGCAATCCCTGGGCCAGTTGGCCCGCAGCATTCCCGGCGCCACGCAGGTGTTTCATGAATTCGAACTGGACTTCTGCTGTGGAGGCAAAAAAAGCCTGGCCGAAGCGGCGGCCCAGCGTTCGCTGGACCCGGCGCAGATCGAGGCCCGCCTGATCGCGCTGGCGCAGAATCCCGTGCAGGAAAGGGATTGGGGCCTGGCGTCGGCGGCCGAACTCGTGGACCACATCCTGGAGCGCTATCACGAGGTGCATCGCCAGCAACTGCCCGAACTGATCCGCCTGGCGTTGAAGGTCGAGCAGGTGCACGCCGACAGCCCGGATTGCCCGGCCGGCCTGGCCGACCATCTGCGCGCCATGCAGCAGGAGCTGGAAAGCCATATGCAGAAAGAGGAACAGGTGCTGTTCCCGATGCTGGCGCGGGGCCACGGCGGCATGGCCACCATGCCGATCATGGTGATGCGCATGGAGCACGACGACCACGGCGTGGCGCTGGAGCGCCTGCTGGCGCTGACCAACAATGTGACCCTGCCGCGCGCCGCCTGCAATACCTGGCGCGCGCTGTACCTGGGCATCCGCCAGTTCAAGGAAGACCTGATGGCGCACATCCATCTGGAAAACAACATCCTGTTCGAAAACGCGGCGGCGCCGGCAGGGCGTCCTCAGGCCTGAAGGGCTTGCGGCAGGCAGCAAGGCGGGGCCCGCCGGCCCCGCGGCATCAGTCGGGAAAGTTCGTATGAATATCGATAAATTCAAGCAGCAGCATGTGGATATCCTGCAAGGCATCGCGTCGCTGCGCAAGCTGGCGCTGGCAGGCGTGGCGCGCAACGCGGCCGAGATCGCCCGGGGCATCGTGTCCATGAGCGCAACGATCAAGCTGCATCTGGCCGTTGAAGACAGGGCGCTGTATCCGGCCGTGGCGCGCAGCGCGGATGCCGATCTGGCGCGCAAGGGCCGCGAATTCCAGGAAGAGATGGACGCGATCGCCGCGGCCTACGAGTCCTTCGCGAAACGCTGGAACAACGCTCGCAGCCTGGAACTGGACGAGTCCGGCTTTCGGGATGACGCCAATACGGTGTTGCGCCGGGTCCATGAACGGATGCAGCGCGAGAACCGCGACCTGTACCCCCGCATCGAAGCCATGTAGCCCCCGGAGCCGCTGGCGGCCGCCCCTGTACACTCGGGAAACCTTAATGGTCGAGAGGGGAATCTTGATGGCCGGTAGCAGCTTCTTCGCATTGTTCGACGATATCGCCACCATCCTGGATGACGTCTCCGTCATGACCAAGGTGGCGGCCAAGAAGACGGCGGGCGTGCTGGGCGACGATCTGGCGCTGAACGCCCAGCAGGTCAGCGGGGTGCCGGTAGATCGCGAACTGCCGGTGGTATGGGCCGTGGCCAAGGGCTCGTTCATCAATAAGCTGATCCTGGTGCCCGCGGCGCTCTTGATCAGCGCGTTTGCGCCTTGGGCCGTGACGCCATTGCTGATGCTGGGCGGCGCATTCCTCTGCTACGAGGGCGTCGAGAAGCTGGCGCACAAGTATCTGCCGCACGGAGCATCCGCCGAAGGCCATCACGCGGCGCGGGCCGCGGCCCTGCAGAACCAGGCGGTCGACATGGTGGCGTTCGAGCGCGCCAAGATCAAAGGCGCGGTACGCACCGACTTCATCCTGTCCGCGGAAATCATCGTCATCAGCCTCGGCGCCGTTGCTGGCGCGGACTTCACCCGCCAGGTGTCGGTGCTGTCGATCATCGCCATCGCCATGACGGTTGGCGTCTATGGCCTGGTGGCGGGCATCGTCAAGCTGGACGACCTGGGCCTGTACCTGAGCCAAAAATCCTCGCAGGCCATCGCCTGGCTGGGCAAGCGCATCGTGGGCGCGGCGCCCTATCTGATGAAGACCTTGTCGGTAGTGGGCACCGCCGCCATGTTCATGGTGGGCGGCGCCATCCTGACCCACGGTATTCCGCCGGTGCATGCCGTCATTGAGCACGCCGCCGCCGCGGTGGGCGGGGGCGGCGCGGTGCAGGCGCTGACATCCACCGTGCTCAACGCCTTGTTCGGCATCGTGGCGGGCGCCGTGGTGCTGGGCGTCGTCGGCGTCGCCAAGCGCTTGTTCAAGAAAGGCTGATACCGGCTAGCGGGCCGCGCGGGGCGGCGCCCCGCTCACTGCGGCCGCTGCGCCGTTTGCACGGCGTCCACCGGCGATCCCATCGCCTGGAACAACGCCGCCGTTTCCGTCAGCCTGTCGTTGGCGTATTCCAGTTCGCGCAGCCGGGCCGCGACGTAGTGCTGCTCGGAGGCGTACTCGGTGTACGGCGCCAGCGCGCCCAGCCGCACGCGGCTGGCCGTATTGCGGTAGGACAGCTCCGCCGCCCGCCGCGACGCTTCGGCCGAGGCCAGAGCCTGTCCGCCGGCATCCAGGCGCGACAACGTGTCCGCCACGTCTCGGAAGGCGGTCAGCACGGTCTGCTTGTATTGCAGCACCGAAGCCTCGTAGCGCTCCTTGGCCGCGCTGCGTTCGGCCAGCAGCGCGCCGCCATGGAAGATGGGCTGCGTCAGCGATGCGCCGATGGCCCAGATGGATCCGGCGCCGGAGAGCGCGTCCGCCCAGCCGAAGCCGCCCTTGCCCATGGACGCCGACAGCGACAGGCTGGGGAACAACTGGGCGGTCGCCAGGCCCACGTCGGCGGCAGCCGCCTGCACGACGGCCTCGGCCACCTGGATATCCGGGCGCGCGGCCAGCAGTTCGGAAGGCACCACCACCGGCACCTGGGCCGGCACGGCCAGGCTGGCGAAGGCCAGGTCGGGCGGCGCCTGATCGGGATTGCGGCCCAGCAGCACCGCCAGCGCGTGCCGCGTCGCGTGCCATCGCGCGCGTAAGCCGGGCAGCGAAGCCTCCAGCGTGGCGGCGTCCTGGTCGGCGTCCAGCGCATCGTTCTGCGAGGCCGACCCCAGTTCGTACCGCCGCTGCGTGTCGCGCGCAACCTGCCGCAGCAGCACCACCTGTTTTTCCGTCAGCGCCACGCGTTCAGCCAAGGAGGCCGACGTGATGGCGCCGGTGACGATATTGCCTGCCAGCGAGCGCCGCGCGGATTCAAGCTGGAAAGCCTGCTGCTCGACCTGCGCCGCCAGCGACGCGTTGGCGAAGCGCGCGGCGCCGAACAGGTCCAGGTCGTAGGTCGCCTGGATCTGGCCGGTGAAGACGTTGTAGAGCGCGGTGGGCTGGGGCAGGTTGGGCATGGTCAGCGCCCGGTTGCGCGTGGCGCTCGCGCCCGCGTCCACCGATGGCAGCAGCGACGAATTCACCTGTCCGCGCAGTTGCTCGCGCGCGCCGGCCAGGCGGCGTTCCGCCGCGGCCAGATCGGGGCTGTTGGCCAGGCCTTCTTCTACCAAGGCGTTCAGCGCGTCCGATCCGTAGCGCTTCCACCACGCCGGCACCGGCTGCGCGCCGCGTTCAAAGCGCTGCGCCACGCCGTTGCCGGAGGCGCCCGTGGCGGGCGCCGGTTCCACGCCGTACTGCGCGGGCTGCGCCACCGCGGGCGGCCCGCTGTCCGGCGCGAAGGCGCAGGCGCCCAATGCCAGGACCAGCGGCAGGGCCGCCAGCCGCCAGGGCGCGCGATGCCAGGGTGTGAGATAAGAATGCATCCGCATCGTCAGGCTCCTCGTTCCACCGTGTCGCCCGCATTGGCGCCGGGCGGCACGCCTTCCGGTTCGTCGCGCTCGTCATGGCGCACGCGGAACCAGGCGGCATACAGCGCGGGCAGGAAGAACAGCGTCAGCACCGTGGCGCTGGTGATGCCGCCCATGAGGGCGGTGGCCATCGGGCCGAAGAAATTGCTGCGCAACAGCGGGATCAGCGCCAGCACGGCGGCGGCGGCCGTCAGCGTGATGGGGCGGAAGCGCCGCACCGTGGCGCCGACGATCGCATCCACGCGCTTGTGGCCCGCGCCGATGTCCTGTTCGATCTGATCCACCAGGATGACCGAGTTGCGCATGATGATGCCGAACATGGCGATCACTCCCAGCATGGCGACGAAGCCGAACGGCTTGCCGAACAGCAGCAGCGCGGCCACCACCCCGATCAGCCCCAGCGGCGCGGTCAGCACCACCATCAGCACGCGGGCGAAACTTTGTAGCTGCACCATCAGCAGCGTCAGCACGGCGACCGCCATCAGCGGCATCTGCGCATTGATGGACGACTGTCCCTTGCCGCTTTCCTCGACCGGGCCGCCGACCTCGATCCGGTAGCCGACGGGCAGCTCCGCGCGCAGGGCATCGAGCCGCTTGTCGATCGCGTGCGTGACGTCGATGCCTTGCGCGCCGCCGGTCACGTCGGCCTGGACGGTGATGGTGGGCTGGCGGTCGCGCTCCCAGATGACGCCGTACTCCAGGTCGTAGCGCACCTGACCCAGGCTGCCCAGCGGCACCGGTCCGTTGGACGTGGGCATGGCCAGCGTGGCCAGGCGGGCAGGGTCGATCCGCTCTTCGCGCGGGGCGCGCAGGCTGACGTTGATCAGCTTGTCGCGCTCGCGGTATTGCGTCACGGTGTAGCCCGACAGCGTCATCGCCAGGAAGTTCGAGATGTCGCTGGAACTGATGCCCAGCTCACGCGCCTTCTGCTGGTCGATCTCGAAGCGCACCGAACGTTCGGACGGTTCGTCCCAGTCGAACTGCACGTTGGCCGAGCGCTTGTCGGCGCGGACCTCGGCCGCGACCTTTTCGGCCACCGCGCGCACGTCCGGGATCTTGTCGCCGCTGACGCGGAACTGCACCTGGTAGCCGACGGGGGGGCCATTCTCCAGCCGCGACAGGCGGCTGCGGATGGCGGGGAAGTCGCTGCGCAGCATCGGCTCGAGCCACTGCGCCAGCTTTTCGCGGTCTTCCACCGAGTGGGTGGTGATGACCAGTTGGGCGAAATTGGGGGTGGCGAGCTGCTGGTCCAGCGGCAGATAGAAGCGCGGCGCGCCGGTGCCGACGAAGCTGACGGAGTGGTCGATCTCGGGCCGGCCTTCCAGCGCCTTTTCCAGGCGTTCCACCTGGCGCAGCGTGGCGGCGAACGACGCGCCTTCCTGAAGGCGCACGTCGACCAGCAGTTCGGTGCGGTCCGAGCTGGGGAAGAACTGCTGAGGCACGAATTTGAATCCGGCCATCGACACGGCGAACACCAGCACGGTTCCCGCCAGCACCACATAGCGGCGGTCCACGCACCACGCCACCCAGCCGCGCAGGCGCTGGTAGAAGCGGGTGTTGTAGATGTCGTGCTCATGGTCGTCGGGCAGATGGGCTTCGCGCTTGCGCTCGGGCAGCAGGCGGTAACCCAGCAGCGGAATCAGCACCACGGCGGCAAACCAGGAGGTGATCAGCGCGATGGCGGACACCTGGAAGATGGAGCGGGTGTATTCGCCCGTGCTGGACTTGGCCAGCGCGATGGGCAAAAAGCCCGCCACCGTGACCAGTGTGCCGGTCAGCATGGGGAAGGCGGTGCTGGTGTACGCGAAGGCCGCCGCCCGCGCCCGGCTCCAGCCCTGTTCCAGCTTCACGGACATCATCTCGACGGCGATGATCGCGTCGTCCACCAGCAGTCCCAGCGCCAGCACCAGCGTGCCCAGCGACACCTTGTGCAGCCCGATGCCGAACATGTCCATGAACAGCGCGGTGATCGCCAGCACCACAGGGATCGAGATCACCACCACCATGCCGGTGCGCAAGCCCAGCGACACCAGGCTCACGATCAGCACGATGGCCACCGCTTCCGCGACCGAGCGCAGGAAGTCGTCGACCGAGTGCGACACCGCCTGCGGCATGCTGGAGACTTCCGTCAGCGTCAGCCCGGCCGGCAGTTGCGTCTTCAATTCCCCGAATTTGGCGTCCAGCGATTTGCCCAGGCGCACCACGTCCTGGCCGGGCTGCATGGTGATGCCGATGCCCAGCACCGGGCCGCCGGAGAGGCGCATCTGCTGGGAGGGCGGATCGTCGTAGCCGCGGTGGATCGTGGCGATGTCGCCCAGCCGGACGGACTTGCCGTTGACCCGGATCAGCGTGTCCGCCAGCGCGCGGCTGTTGGGAAACTGGCCGGTGGGCCGAACGAAGATGCGGTCGTCCGCGGTGGTCAGCGTGCCCGCGGCCTCCACGGCGTTCTGGGTGTTGATCGCCTGGGCGATCTGCTGCGGCGACACGCCCAACCGGGTGAGCTGGGTATTCGTGATCTCGATGTAGATGTGCTCGGGCTGGTCCCCGAAGTAATCCACCTTGGCCACGCCGGGAACGCGCAGCAGCACAGTGCGCAGCTTGTCAGCGTAGTCGTGCAGCTGCGCCGGCGAGAAGCCGTCGCCCTGCAGGGTATAGATGTTGGTATAGACGTCGCCGAACTCGTCGTTGAAGAACGGGCCCTGCACGCCCTGGGGCAGCGTCGCCTGGATGTCGCCGACCTTCTTGCGCACCTGATACCACTGGTCCGCCACGGTGCTGGCGGGCGCCGAGTCCTTCATCGTGTAGAAGATCAGCGATTCGCCCGGGCGCGAATAGCTGCGCAGGAAATCCGTGTTGGATGTTTCCTGGAGCTTCTTGGCGATGCGGTCGGTGACCTGTTCCTGCACCTGCTGGGCGGTGGCGCCAGGCCATAGGGTCTGGATGACCATGACGCGGAAGGTGAACGGCGGGTCCTCGGACTGCGCCAGCCGGGAATACGACAGCACGCCGAACAGCGTGACCAGCGTGATGATGAAGATCACCAGCGGCTGATGGCGCAAGGCCCAGGCGGACAAGTTGAACCTGCCTTCCTCGTGGCGGTGGGCGTCGGCCGCGGCGTCCTTGCCGGGCGCGCTCATGACGCAAAGTCCTCGGGGTGCAGCGGCGGGACCGCGCGGACCTTCTCGCCGGCGGACACCGTGTGCACGCCTTGCCACACGACGCGTTCGCCGGCCTCGATCCCGTGGGACAGGGTCACGGTGCGCGCGTCGTAGCGCAGCACCTGCACGCGGCGCAGCTCCAGCGTGTCTTCCTGCGGCTTCACGACCCAGATGGCCGGATCGCGGCCGTCATGGAACAGGGCGGTGGCCGGCACGGTGTAGGTCGCGCGGCCATTGGCGGAGCGGTTGTCGAAGCTGATATTGGCCGTCATGCCCAGGCGGACCTCGGGCGTGGGCGACTCCAGCGTGAGCTTGGCGCGGTAGGTGCGGCTTTGCGGATCGGCGGCCGGCGCGATCTCGCGCAGCACGGCGGCGAAGGTCTGGCCGGGCAGGGGGCCCAGCGTGACGGTGGCGCGCTGGCCGATCTCCAGGCCGGCCAGAACGCTTTCGGGTACGTCGCACAGTGCATCGACGTCGCCCGACCAGGCCAGTTGGTAGACGGGAGTGGCCGCCTCGACGTTCTGTCCGGTATCGGCCTGCTCGGCGGTGATGACGCCGGCGTGCTCGGCCTGCAGCGTGGTGTATTTCAACTGATCGGCCGATAGCGCGGCCTGCTGGGCGGCCTGGTCGCGCTGGGCCAGCGCCGAGGCGTAGGCATTGCGGGTCTGTTCCAGTTGCGTGGCGGCGATCAGGTTTTCGCGCGCCTGGGCGCGGTCCCGGTCCAGTTGCTGGCGTGCGTATTCAAGCTGATGCTGGGCAGCCGACAACTGCGCGCGGGCGGCGGCGGCGTTCTTGGTGGCATCGGACGGATCCAGCCTGGCCACGGTCTGGCCCGCCGCGACGGTATCGCCCAGCCGGACCTTGCGCTCCACGATCTTGCCGCCAACCCGGAACGACAGCGGCGTGCTGTAGCGCGCCTGGACTTCGCCGGGCAGGGTCCAGGCGGGCAGGCGCTCGTCGGCCTGGGCTGGCATGGCGACCACCGGGCGCGGGGCCGGCGGCGGCGCCTCCTTGCGGCCGCAGCCGGCGGCGGCCAGTGCCAGGACGGCGGGCAGGGCCAGCAGGCGCGTCCAGCGGCGGGCGGCGGCAATTGACAGGGTCGGCGCTGCGGAGGCAGCGGCGTTGCGGGCGGCGGTGCGCGCGCAAGGGCCAGGACAGTTCACGAAACACCTCGCGGCGCGGAAAAGGGCGTAAGGAAGGACGAGCCGGGCTCGCTACGGTGTGGATTCTAATACAGGTATGTATCTGGATTCAATGATGAATCCGAAACGCGGGCCAATGCTAAACTCGCGCCATGTCAAAAGTCCGCCTTACCCGCGAGCAGAGCCGAGATCAGACGCGCCAGCGTCTGCTCGACGCCGCGCAATCGATCTTCCTGTCCAAGGGCTTTGTCGCCGCCAGCGTCGAAGACATCGCTGAGCAGGCGGGCTACACGCGCGGCGCGTTCTACTCGAATTTCAGCAGCAAGTCCGAACTGTTCCTGCAACTGCTCAAGCGCGACCATGAAAGTGTCATGGCCGACATGCGGGCCATCTTCGAAGACGGCGAGACCCGTTCGCAGATGGAAGCGCGTGTGCTCGAGTACTACAGCACGCATTACCGCGAAAATGACTGCTTCCTGCTCTGGATGGAAGCCAAGCTGCAGGCTGCCCGCGATCCGGACTTCCGGGTGGGTTTCACGGCCTGTCTGCGCGAGCTGCGCGAGGCCACCACTGAATACATCCGCCAGTTTTCGGCGCATGTGGGCACGCCGTTGCCGCTGCCGGCCGAACAGCTCGCGCTGGGCCTGCTGGCCCTGTCGGACGGCATGCAGTTCAGCTATGCGTTCGACCCCCAGGCCGTCACCCCAGAAATGACCGAAGCGGTGCTGGCGGGATTTTTCCGCCGCGTGGTCTTCGGCGATCCCAAAGCGGAATAGGGCCGCGGGGCTTCAGCCCAGCAATTCCGATATCTCGATCAGGTTCAGGTCGGGGTCGCGCAGATACACCGAGCGGATCTTCCCGGTGGCGCCGGTGCGCGGCACCGGTCCTTCGATGATCCGCGCGCCTGCCGCTTTCAGCCGGACAATCACCTCGTCCAGCGGCCGGTCGGCGATGAAGCACAAATCCAGCGCGCCGGGCACGGGCAGGTGGGCCTTGGGTTCGAATTCCCGGCCGCGCACATGCAGGTTGATCTTCTGGTTGCCAAAACGCAACGCCTGCCGGCCTTCTCCGAAGGTCTCCAGCCGCATGCCGAGGATGCGGGTGTAGAAGTCCACCGTGGCGTCGGGGTCGGTGCAGGTCAGGACCAGATGATCCAGGTGATCGATCATGAATGTCTCCAGGCGTCGGGCGAGGGCTGCGCGGCCGAACCGCGGTTTCGATTGTCAACCGGCCCAAGCCCGTGATAGTAATACCGGCAGCGCTCCGGCCGGGCTGAGGGGGCCAGCGCCGTACTTCGCGACCCTTGGGCGTAAGGAGCGGCAGCATGACTTCAGAATCCCGTCCGCGCACGACCATCAACCGGCCCGTTTTCTTCACCTCGGCCGTGTTCATTCTGATGCTGGTGGGTTTTGCGATCATCGCGCCCCAGGCGGCCCAGGACCTGTTCGAATCCGTGCAGGCCTGGATCCTCGGCAACGTGAGCTGGTTCTATATCCTGGTGGTCGCCATCATCCTGCTGTCGGTCGCGTACCTGGCGGTCAGCCGCTACGGCGACATCAAGCTGGGCCCCGACCACAGCGAGCCCGATTACCGCAACTTCACCTGGTTCGCCATGCTGTTCTCGGCGGGCATGGGAATCGGCCTGATGTTCTTCGGCGTGGCCGAACCCGTCATGCACTTCATGTCTCCGCCGGTGGGCGAGGGCGGCACGGCCGCGGCGGCCCGCGAGTCCATGAAGATCACCTTCTTCCACTGGGGCTTGCACGCGTGGGCGATCTACGCGGCGGTGGCGCTGACGCTGGCCTTCTTCAGCTTTCGCCACGGCCTGCCGCTGACCTTGCGCTCGGCGCTGTATCCGCTGATCGGCAACCGCATCCACGGACCTATCGGCCACGCCGTCGACATCTTCGCCATCATCGGGACGGTGCTGGGCGTGGCGACGTCGCTGGGCCTGGGCGTGGCCCAGATGAACAGCGGCCTGAACCACCTGTTCGGCATCCCCGTGGGGGTGACGGCACAGATCGTCCTGATCATCATCACCTGCGGCCTGGCGACGCTGTCGGTGGCAAGCGGGCTGGACAAGGGCATCCGCATCCTGTCGGAGGCCAACATGGTGCTGGCCGTCATCCTGCTGCTGTTCGTGCTGATCATGGGGCCCACGGTGTTTCTGCTCCAGACTTTCGTTCAGAATACCGGCGCCTATCTGTCCGACATCGTCGGCAAGACCTTCAACCTGTACGCCTACGAACCCACCGACTGGCTCGGTGGCTGGACGCTCTTCTACTGGGGCTGGTGGATAGCCTGGTCGCCGTTCGTCGGACTGTTCATCGCGCGCATTTCGCGCGGCCGCACCATCCGCGAATTTGTCTGCGGCGTGCTGCTGGTACCGGCGGGCTTCACCCTGTTCTGGATGACGGTGTTCGGCGACACGGCCATCCACTTCATCCTGGTCGGCGGCGTGCAAAGCCTGGCGCAATCCGTGGATGCCGACAGTTCGCTGGCGCTGTTCGCCTTTCTTGAGCTCCTGCCCTGGAGCAACGTGATTTCCATCTTCGCCATTGCGATGGTGGCGGTCTTCTTCGTCACGTCCGCCGACTCGGGGGCGCTGGTGGTGGACCTGCTGGCCTCGGGCGGAGCGGACCGCACGCCGGTGTGGCAGCGCATCTTCTGGTCGCTGTCGATGGGCGCGGTCGCCATCGCGTTGCTGCTGGCCGACGGCCTGACCGCTTTGCAAACCGCCACTATCGCCAGCGCGCTGCCGTTCTCGATCATTCTGCTGCTGTCCTTGTGGGGGCTGTTCAAGGCGCTCAAGCTGGACGCGACCAAGCGCGGCATCCGCTATCAATCGCTGACCTTGTCGCGGCCCGCGCGCGGCGGGCAATCCTGGGAAAGGCGGCTGCGCAACATGGTCATGATGCCGCGGCGCGCCCATGTGCTGCGCTTCATCTCAGACGTGGTGCGGCCGGCGTTCGACGACGTCGCGGAGGAACTGCGCAAGCAGGGCTATGCCGTCGAGGTGCGCGAAGACGAAGAAGACGGCGGCGCGATCCTGGAGGTGTCCCATGGCGAGCACCTGGATTTTTCCTATGCCGTGCAACCTTTGGCCTTTGTGCGGCCCAGCCTGACGCCCGAAGAGGCCGCCGACGAGGATGAGCGCAAATACTTCCGTGCCGAGGTCCATCTGCGCGAGGGCGGGCAGGACTACGACATCATGGGCTGGAGCCGGGACGCCGTGATCGGCGACATCCTGGACCAGTACGAAAGGCACCGCCACTATCTGCACATGGTGCGGACCTAGCCGTTCGCGCGTCACACCCCGGAAGCCGCCAGGATCGCCTGGCGGCTTTTTCTTTTGCCCATAGCCCTTTCCTATCCCGGACATTGCGTAAGCCGCTTTGACGAAAAAGCTGGAATCATGGATTATCCAAGAATATCCTTGTTTAAAGAGAGCGAATCATGAAGGCGAGATCTGGGCCGTGGACGGCGGGCGCCGTGGCGCTGGTGGCGGTGCTGGCAGGCGCGGGCCTTTATTGGAAGTACGGCGGCGCCGAGCAAAAGGGCGGATGGGCGATGGCGCCGGCCAAGGTGGCGGTGGCGGCGGCAGTCCAGGCCGATTTTCCGGCGGCCCTGAGCGGCATCGGCTCGCTGGAGGCGACGCGCCAGGTGCTGGTGGCGGCGGAGGTGGACGGCCGGGTCGCCCAGATTCTGTTTACGCCGGGCGAACAGGTAAAGGCCGGCCAGTTGCTGGTGCTGCTGAACGACGCGCCCGAGCAGGGCGAACTTGCCCGCCTTCAGGCGCAGGCGCGCAATGCGCGGGCCCTGCTGGAGCGGACCCGCCGCCTCGTGCCGCTGCAGGCGGCCACGCGCGAACAGCTTGACCAGGCCCAGGCCGATCACGACCAGGCGGACGCCGACATCAGGCGCGTGCAGGCGCTGATCGAGCAAAAGCGCGTCAAGGCGCCATTCGATGGAGTGCTGGGCGTGCGCCGGGTGAACCTGGGCCAGTTCGCCCGGGCGGGAGACCCGCTGGTCTCCCTGACCGACGGTTCTTCCATGTACGCCAACATCACGCTGCCGGAGCGGGCGCTGGGCGCGTTGCGCACGGGCCAGCCGGTGACAATCACCGTCGACGCCCATGCCGGGCGCGAGTTCGAGGGCAAGGTCGCCACGGTGGAGCCGCAGGTGGATCCCGGTACCCGCACCGTGCGCGTGCAAGCGCTGCTTGCCAACCCCGACGGCGCCCTGGCCGCGGGAATGTACGCGCAAGGACGGATCGGCCTGCCGGACCGTCCCGGCGTGATCACAGTGCCGGAGACGGCCGTCAGCTACAGCGCCTATGGCGATTCGGTATACGTGGTGGCCGAGCCGAAGCAGGGCGAGCAAGCCCAGGGCCTGACCGTCAGGCAAGCCTATGTGAAGACCGCCGAACGCCTGCGCGGCCGGGTGGTGGTGACCGAAGGCTTGCAGGCCGGCGACCGGGTCGTGACCTCGGGCCAATTGCGCCTGCATAACGGCGCGGCGGTCGAGATCCTTCCCGGCGACACCGTGGCGCTGGGCGAACCGCCGCAAGCCGTGGCGCAGGCCCGGTAAGCGGCGGAGGCTGACATGAAATTCACCGATCTCTTCGTGCGCCGGCCGGTGCTGGCCCTGGTGGTCAGCACGCTGATCCTCTTGCTGGGCATCAAGGCGCTGAGCGGGCTGCCCGTGCGGCAGTACCCGCTGACCGAAAGCACCACCATCACCATCACCACCCAGTATCCCGGCGCCTCGCCCGATCTGATGCAGGGCTTCGTGACGCAACCCATCGCGCAGTCCGTGGCATCGGTGGAGGGCATCGACTATCTGTCCTCGTCGTCCACCCAGGGCCGTAGCGTGATCACGGTGCGGATGAAGCTGAACGCCGACTCCAACAAGGCCATGACCGAGGTGATGGCCAAGGTCAACGAGGTCAAGTACCGCCTGCCGCAGGACGTCTACGACCCGGTGCTCGTCAAGTCGGCGGGCGAGGCGACAGCGGTCGCCTACATGGGCTTTTCCAGCACGAATATGTCGCTCGCGGCGCTGACCGACTACCTGTCGCGCGTGGTGCAGCCGCAGCTCTCGTCCATCGACGGCGTGGCCAGCGTGGAGCTGTACGGCGGGCAGAAGCTTGCGATGCGGGTCTGGCTCGACCCGAACCGCATGGCGGCCCGAGGCATTTCCGCCGGCGAACTGGCCGACGCGCTGCGCGAGAACAACGTGCAGGCCGCGCCCGGGCAGGCCAAGGGCCTGTACGTGGTCTCCAACATCCAGATCAACACGGACCTGGTCAACGTGGCGGAATTCCGCGACCTGGTCGTCAAGCGCGATGGCGATGCCATCGTCCGGCTGGGCGATGTGGCCACGGTGGAGCTGGGGGCGGCTTCCGCGGATTCCAGCGGCCTGATGGACGGCGAGCCGGCGGTGTACTTCGGCCTGAACGCCACGCCGGTGGGCAATCCCCTGGTCATCGTGAAGCGCCTGAATGAACTGCTGCCCGGCATCAAGCAGAACCTGCCTCCCGGCACCAGCGTGCAGGTGCCGTTCGAGCTGGCGCGCTTCATCAGCGCGTCGATCGACGGCGTGACCCGCACGCTGCTGGAGGCCATCGCCATCGTGGTGGCGGTGATATTCCTGTGCCTGGGATCGCTGCGCGCCGTGCTGGTCCCCGTGGTGACCATCCCGCTGTCCATGCTGGGCGGCGCGGCCATCATGGCGTTGTTCGGCTTCAGCGTGAACCTGCTGACCCTGCTGGCCATGGTGCTGGCCATCGGGCTGGTGGTGGACGACGCCATCGTCGTCGTGGAAAACGTGCACCGCCACATCGAGGAGGGCAAGTCGCCCGTGCGCGCCGCCCTGATCGGCGCCCGCGAAGTGGCCGGGCCGGTGATCGCCATGACCATCACGCTGGCGGCGGTCTATGCGCCGATCGGCCTGATGGGGGGGCTGACGGGATCGCTCTTCAAGGAATTCGCGTTCACGCTGGCGGGCGCGGTGGTCGTGTCGGGCGTGATCGCGCTGACCCTGTCGCCGGTGATGAGCTCGTACCTGTTGAACAGCCGCGTGTCCGAGGGCTGGATGGCGCGCCGGGCGGAACACTTCTTCGGGCGCCTGGGCGATGCCTACGGCCGCGTGCTGGACGTGTCGCTGCATCATCGCTGGGTGACCGGTCTGATCGCGGTGGCCGTGCTGATCAGCCTGCCGTTCCTGTACAACGCCGCTCAGCGGGAGCTGGCGCCGGTGGAAGACCAGTCCACCGTGCTGACGGCGATCAAGTCGCCGCAGCAGGCCAACATCGATTACGTCGAAAAGTTCGGCCAGAAGTGGGACGACGTCATGAAGACCCTGCCCGAGCAAAAGGGACGCTGGCTGATCAACGGATCCGAAGGCGTGTCCAACAGCATCGGCGGCGTGGACTTTGTGGATTGGCAGGACCGCAAGCGTTCCGCCGACGAGATCCAGGCCGACATGCAGTCCATGGCCAACCAGATCGAAGGCAGCAACATCTTCGCCTTTCAATTGCCGTCCCTGCCGGGGTCCACCGGTGGGCTGCCGGTGCAGATGGTCCTGATGAGCGCGTCGGATTACGCCGTGGTCTACGAGGCCATGGAAGGCGTGAAAAAAGCGGCGCGCGAAAGCGGCCTGTTCATGGTGGTGGACAGCGACCTGGACTACAACAATCCCGTCGTGCGGATGAAGGTCGACCGGGCCAAGGCCAACAGCCTGGGCGTCACCATGAAGGCGATCGGCGACACGCTGGCGGTGCTGGTGGGCGAGAACTACGTCAACCGCTTCGGCATGGACGGGCGCTCCTACGACGTCATTCCGCAAAGCCTGCGCGAACAGCGCATCTCGCCCGAGGCGCTGGCGCAGTACCACGTCAAGAGCGCCAGCGGGGCGCAGGTTCCGCTGTCCAACCTGGTGACGGTGTCGATGGGCGTCGAACCCAACAAGCTGACCCAGTTCAATCAGTTGAACGCCGCCACGTTCCAGGCGATCCCCATGCCGGGCGTCACCATGGGCGACGCCGTGCAATTCCTGGCCAGGCAGGCGCAGACCCTGCCCGCCGGCTTCAGCCACGACTGGCAATCGGATGCGCGCCAGTTCAGCCAGGAGGGCTCGGCGCTGATGATCACCTTCATCTTCGCCATCATCGTGATCTACCTGGTGCTGGCCGCGCAGTACGAAAGCCTGCGCGACCCGTTCATCATCCTGGTGAGCGTGCCCATGTCCATCTGCGGCGCCCTGATCCCGCTGGCGCTGGGCATGGCTACCGTCAACATCTACACACAGATCGGCCTGGTGACGCTGATCGGCCTGATCAGCAAGCACGGCATCCTGATGGTGGAGTTCGCCAACGAGATGCAGGTCAGCCACGGATTGGACCGGCGTGCCGCCATGGAACAGGCCGCGCGCATTCGCCTGCGTCCCATCCTGATGACCACGGCCGCCATGGTGATGGGGCTGATCCCGCTGCTGTTCGCCAGCGGCGCGGGCGCCCACAGCCGCTACAGCCTGGGGCTGGTCATCGTGGTGGGCCTGCTGGTGGGCACGCTCTTCACGCTGTTCGTGCTGCCCACCGTCTACACCGTGTTCGCGCGGGATCACCGGGCGGCCAACGACACGCCGCGCGCCCGCGAACTGGCGCGGGCCGAGGCCGGCGATGCGCAAGCCGCCGCCGTGTCCGCCCAGCCTTGAGGAATCGACCATGAATAGGTTTCATCTCTACACACGGCTGCGCCGCGGCGCCCTGGCGCTGCTGGCCGCGCTGGCCGCCGCCGGCTGCGCGGTCGGGCCCGATTACCGCAAGCCCCGGCCGGCGCCTGTCGTCCTGGCCAGCCCCGAGCAGGCGCTGTTCTCCACGGACCAGCTACAGCGCGACTGGTGGAAGCAGTTGCAGGATCCGCAGCTCGACCGGCTGATCGGCCTAGCGCTGGCCCGCAATCACGACATCCGCATTGCCCAGGCCCGGCTTGCCGAATCCCGCGCGGTGCTCGATGAGAAAGAACTGGACCAGTTGCCGGCGGTGACCCTGGACGGCCGCTATGAGCGCAGCCTGTCGCAGGCCAATCCCGGCGTCGCGGGGCAGCGCAACCTGGCCGAAAGCTACCGGGCCGGCTTTGACGCAAGCTGGGAGCTGGACCTGTTCGGCAGGCTGCGCCGGTCGGCCGAAGGCGCAGCCGCCCGCAGCGAGGCGCAGGCCGCCGATCTTGCCCAGACGCGCATCGTGGTGGCGGCCGAAGTGGCCCGCAACTACTTCGAGCTGCGTGGCGCGGAACAGCGCCTGGCCGTGGCGCGCGCCAACCTGGACAGCCAGCGCGACAGCCTGCGCGTGACCGAGGCGATGGTGGCGGCGGGGCGCGGCGACGAAGGCGATCTGGCCAGCGCGCGGGCCGAGCTGGAAACCGTATTGGCGAGCGTGCCGGTGCAAGTGACGGCCAGGCGGCTGGCGCAGTACCGCATCGCGGTGCTGGCCGGCTTGAGGCCCGTCGAACTGGGCGAGCTGGACGCGGGCAAGCCGCTGGCTCCCTTGACGGCCCGCCTGCCGATCGGCGATGCGGGCGCCTTGCTGTCCCGCCGTCCGGACGTGCTGGCGGCCGAACGGAACATGGCCGCGGCCAACGCGGACGTGGGCGTGGCCACGGCCGATCTGTATCCCCGGATCGATCTGGGCGGCTTCCTGGGATTTGTCGCGCTGCGCGGGGCCGATTTCGGCAGCGCGGCCAGCCGGGGCTTCGGCGTGGCGGCGGGCGTGAACTGGCCGGCCTTCCACCTGCCGACGGCGCTGGCCCGCAAGCGCGGCGCCATTGCGCGTTCTGAGGGCGAGGTGGCGCGCTACGAACAGACGGTGCTGCGCGCGGTGGAGGAACTGGAGTCGGCGCTGACGGAGTTTGGCCAGACGCAGCAGCGCCTGGGCAACCTGGCCCAGGCCGCCGCGCACAGCGGGCGCGCGGCCGAGCTGGCCAGGCTGCGCTACCGCGAAGGAAGCACGCCTTATTTGACCGTGCTGGACGCGCAGCGTACGCTCTTGCGCGCCCAGGACGCCGTGGCTGT
>RCUP01000087.1_pt1 | contig 101020 bp, 109 predicted proteins | sample 2166341 | NCBI WGS metagenome assembly RCUP01 (sample SAMN09932325, study PRJNA488358) | compost metagenome | isolation source: compost soil in succinonitrile-enriched | place: Germany: Experimental Botanical Garden | reverse complement strand
TGGTATGCAGTCCTCTTTCCTCGTGGCTGAAGGATTCATTAGTTGGCCACAATTGTCAACATAATGGTTGCGCGAGATGGATTCGCGGGGTAACTCTGTCTCTCCACCATGGATTGGATCGTAGCATGCAGCCAGCAGCCCACCTCAGACACCTGAAGACCACGGTCATCGTGAACGGCCGCATGGCCCTGCGCACGGAGCGCCTGAACGCCGCCCGTTCAGGGGCGATGGGGACGCAGGTGATGACGGTGGAGCACGCGGCGGCGCGCCTGGCGGGTGGCTTCCTCCAGATCATCGACCTCGCAACTCTCAGGGGACTGGTCAACGAGATCATCCTCGACACCGATCTCGGCGAACTCAACCCGATGCGGTCGAGGCCCGGCATGCCGAACGCCTGCGCCAGCACGCTCATGAAGTACTGGCTATCCGGCATCGCGCCCGAGGACTACGCCGACAATGGCCGGATCAAAGCGATACTCTCTCTCGAAGCCGCCGTCATGGAAGTCATGCCGCGGCATCTCATGCGGCCTGCGGATCTCGTCGCCCTCGCCGTGTCGAGGATCGAGCACGCACCGATGATCTTCAGCGAGGTCGTCTTCAAGGGCATGACGGATCTGCACCCTGTATGGAGATCGCTCTTCGAGGCCCTCGTCACGGTCCTTCCGGTCAAATGGGAGGCCGGCCCGCGCGAACTGCCTGATTTCGTCAAGCGCCGCCGCGACATCAAGAGAACGGTCGAGCAGCCGCAGAACCCGGCCATCACGTCGGTCTCCTGCGCGTCCGAGCGCCATGAGGTCATCGAGGCCGTGCGGTGGGTGCGGCAGACAATCCTGTCCGGCGTCTGCCCATCCGACATCGCCATCGCCACCGTCTCCATGCAGACATACGACGACCTGATGGCTTCGGTGGCGGCCGAGACCGACGTTCCCATCCACATGGCCAGCGGCATCCCTGCCCTGCTCACGCAGCCGGGCCAGACCGCAGCCGCCCTTGCCGACGTGATGCTCCGCGGCATCTCCCAGAAGCGGGTGTCGAGGCTGTTCTCGCTCATGGGGCCGGGACGCGGGATTCTTATCGAGCTGCCGCGGGACTGGGAGGCCGCCCTGCCGCCCGATGCATCGCTGACGACCGTCGCCAGGTGGCGCAAGGCCCTTGAACGGCGCCCATCCACCGCGCCGCTTGCGGAGATCGTCATCCCGATTCTCGAGCTTATCGCCAAGGGGCCGCAGAAGGCCGCAGAAATCGGCGAAGCCCTCCTGTGGCCGGACACGCATGCCCTGTGGAGCCGCGCGCTCAAGGATGGCCCGGCCACGGCTCTCGACCGCACGCTCAAGGCCCTCAAGGTCGATGACGCGAGCAGCCCCCTGACAAATGCCTGCTTCATGACGGCGGAAGATCTGGCTGCGAGCCCGCGCAGCCATGTCCGCCTGATCGGCCTCACGTCGCGCAACTGGCCACGCCACCAGACCGAGGACGCGCTGATCCCGAAGCACATCGTGCCTTCGGACGTTCTCGACCCGATGCCGCTGTCCCGCGTCGACCGTGTCGACTACCAGACGATCCTCACCACGACCGGAAGGTCGGTGGTTCTGAGCTGGCCGCGCCGCGACGGCAAGGGGCGCGACCTTGGGGTGAGCGGTCTCGTGCCGAAGTTCATTCGCGACAGGTCCGAGCACCTTAACCGCTCCCGCATCGCCCCGTTCGCCCTCTCGGAGGCCGACAGGCTCTTCTCCCGTCCAAGCGAGTTCAAGGCAAGGCCCGATGCGCAGGCCGTCATCGCCACCATCCGGGACTGGCACTCCGAGGATGTGACCCCGCATGACGGCCTGATCCAGTCCGACCACCCGCGCATCGCCGCAGTGCTGGCTAACTCCCAGTCCGCCACGTCGCTCCGCAAGCTTCTTCGTGATCCGCTCGGTTTCGTGTGGAGCTACGGGCTGGGCTTCGAGGCACCGGAATACGAGGACGAACCCCTCCTCCTCGATCCGAGGCAGTTCGGCAACATCGTCCACGACATCCTCCGGCGCACCGTCGAGCATCTGGAGCGCGAGGGAGGATTTGCGAAGGTCTCGCAACGGAAGCTGTTCAAGGCGATCGAAGACGCCCGCCTCGACGTCGGCGGCCTCGTGGAAACGTCGCAGCCCGTGCCGCCGGCACTCATCTGGTTCCAGACCATGGACACCGCGGAGGCCTTCGCGAAGGCAGCCCTGTCCCGGCCACTGCCGGAAGGCGTGAGCGACGTCAGATCGTTCGCGGAAGTCGCGTTCGGCAAGGAACCCAAATGGATCAACGCAGATCGCCCATGGGAGCAGGATGTCACGGTCTCGATCCCCGGAACCGACATCACCGTGCGGGGCGTGATCGATCGCCTCGACATCGCGAACAACGGCACACGCACCTTCGTGGAGGACTACAAGTCGGGCAAGACACCATCCGGCGTGGAGAAATTCATCCTGAACGGCGGCAAGGAGCTGCAGCGTCCGATCTACGGCTTCGCCGTGAAGACGCTTCTCGGCCCGCAGGTCGAGGTCAAGGCAGCATTGAGCTACCCTCTGACGGGAACATATGCGGTGCTCGACGACATCGACCACGCGATGGAGACCCTCGCCGCATTCATCGGGGAAGGTGCCGCACTCCTGCGTTCGGGCGACGTAGTCGCCGGGATCGACGCGGAAGACGCCTACAGCGCGACGAAATTCGCACTTCCATCGCAAGCCGATGCGCTCTACCTGCCACGCAAGCGGGACGCACGGCGCGCCGCCCTCGCCCCCATCGCCGACCTCTGGGATCACGTCTGAAACCCCACCTGGACCAGTCAAGGAACGTCACATGCCGGCACCGCATACCATCTCAGCACAGGACATCCTGACGGGCGGCCCGATCGAGAGCCTGATCGCATCAAGCTCGGGCGGCTCGTCCCGCGCCAGAAAGCGATTTTCGGTCGTTTCCGATATCGAGAGCGGCCTGATCTCCTTCCGCGTCGAGGCACACGGGCGCATCAGCGGATTCGCCCTCGCTGATCTCGACAAGGCCGTCGAAGCCTACAACGAAGGCTGACCTCTTCACACAAGACCGCGGCGAACAGCTCCATACGGGCGGCGCCGCATGCAACCTTATGCGGATCCTCGCGGAGGGCCGTAGAAACCTGCGAGGACAACCACTTGAAGCAAGTTGTTATCTACACCGATGGAGCCTGTTCGGGAAATCCCGGCCCCGGAGGATGGGGCGCGATCCTGCGCTTCGGAGAGACGACGAAGGAGATCTGCGGCGGCGAAGCCGAAACCACGAACAACCGGATGGAGCTGCTCGCGGCGATCGAGGGACTCAACGCCTTGAAGGTCGCCTGCGAGGTCGATCTCTATACCGACAGCTCCTACGTCAAGGACGGGATCACGAAGTGGATCTTCGGCTGGAAGAAGAAGGGCTGGAAGACAGCAGACGGCAAGCCCGTCAAGAACGTCGAGCTGTGGCAGAAGCTCGAGGAGGCCCGAAACCGCCACAAGGTGACGCTTCACTGGGTGAAGGGCCACGCGGGGCATGCCGAGAACGAGCGAGCCGACGAGCTGGCGCGGCAGGGTATGGCCCCCTTCAAGGTAGGCCGGAAGGCCTCCTAAGCTGTATCCGAATCCTTCAAACGGGGTGCCAGACGCGCTCGCCGGATGTCAACAAATATGTTGCAATCCTTCGCTGCAGCCGCTACGAATCCTATCCTGACATTATCCGGAGATCCGCCTTCCATGACGATGAACGATGCAGCCGCCCGCAGGACAGCACTGACGGCCCTGGACAAGTCCCTGCAGGTCGAAGCTGGCGCCGGAAGCGGGAAGACCTCGCTTCTGGGCGGGCGCATCGTTTCGAACCTCGCGAGCGGGGTGCGTCCCCGCAACATCGCCGCGGTCAGCTTCACGGAGATGGCGGCGGCCGAGCTCATGATGCGCGTCTCGAGCTTCATCGACAGGACGATCTCCGGCGACATTCCCGCAGACATCGCAGCCGCCTTCCCCGGCGGCGCGACGCGGGAGCAGATCGACAACCTGATCGAAGCGCGCGAGGAGATCGGCGATCTCGTCTGCACGACGATCCACGGCTTCTGCCAGCGCATCATCAAGCCTTATCCCGTCGAGTCCGACATCGATCCCGGCGCGCAGATCCTCGACCCTGTCGAAGCGGGCCTCGCATTCGACGACATCTTCGACAAGTGGCTGCGCTCGCGCCTGTCCGGCCATGACCCGCATGAGAGCCTCATCACCTCCCTGATCACGTCGGATCCGAAGTCGGGTCTCGCGCTCATCCGGCAGGTGGCCGACATCCTGCGGGAGAACCCCGAGCTTCAGGTTCCGACGGCCACATTCGACGCCGACAGCGCCGAAGCCTTCGCAGATGCCGTGACCGCCTTCGAGAAATGGTACGCCACATGCGGCTACTCGGTGCCGGAGCACGAGCAGTACCTCGACGCCCTCAAGGAGCTGCGCACGGCGGCGCGCAGCCACGTCACGACGCATTCCGCGGCACTGGGACTGGCCGCGGCCATCCAGTCGAGCTATGTCGTCACCTCCAAGAAGACCGCCCGCGCCTACAAGGTGAAGGGGAAGTGGGAGGCCAGTGCGCCGACCAAGGCCATCGGCACCGCTCACAATGCCGAGGCGATGGTTCTCTACGACGCGTGCGCCGGGGCACTGGATGGCATCCAGAGGAAGATCGCCGCAGCCGCGCTCCATCTCCTGCACGCCGAAGTTCGCCCGGTGATCCGCATGTACGCCGAGTACAAGCGCGATGCCGCATTTCTCGACTTCGGCGACCTTCTCGCGTCCGCCCACCGCCTGCTCGAAAGGCATCCCGAAATCCGCGAGGCGCTCGGTCTCCAGTACACGCACATCCTGGTCGACGAGTTTCAGGACACCGACCCGCTCCAGACGCAGATCTTCCTCTATCTCGCGTTCGACAAGGTCGAAGGCCAGTGGAGGCCACGCCCGGGCAGCATCTTCCTCGTTGGCGATCCGAAGCAGGCCATCTACCGTTTCCGCGGCGCGGATGTCGCGACATACGTCCGCATGCGCGAGATCATGCTGGCCGCCGATCCGGAAAGCGTCCTGAGCGTGTCGACCAACTTCCGCTCGCTCTCCGGCATCCTCGACCATGTGAACGCGGTGTTCGAGGAGGTGCTCTCCGTGGAGGGGCAGCCTGGCTTCACTAGCCTCTCGGCCCATCGCAGCCAGAAGGCGGAGACGACCGTCACCTATTTCGACGTCGATGACACCTCTCCGCGCGAGGACGGAGGCGATCCGAAGATCGGCGACATCCGAGACCGAGAGGCCTTCGCGGTCGCCGGGATCTGCTCGAGCTTCATCGGTGCGCTGGACATCTTCGACGGCAAGGACGGCAAGCGCAAATGCCAGGCTGGCGACATCGCCCTTCTCGTCCCGCAGGGAACGGAACTTTGGCGCTACGAGAACGCGCTGGAGCGCGCCGGCATCGCCGTCGCCACGCAGGCAGGCAAGGGTCTCTACCGCCAGCAGGAGATCCACGACCTGATCGCCGTGACGCGCATCCTCGCCGACCCCCGCGACACTCTTGCTCTTGGAGCGTTCCTTCGCGGGCCTCTCGTGGGGCTCACCGAGCAGGAGCTGCTGGACGAGACGCATCGTCTCGGAGCGAACGAGGACGGCAGCCTCAGGTTCCTGCGCGTCGGCATGGATCTTTCGCCGGTCTCCAACCCCATCCTCCGGAAGGCCATGACGGATCTCGCCGAGCTTCGCGATGTCTCGGAGCACTCAACGCCTCATGCCGTCCTCAGCCTCGCTGTGGAGCGTTTCCTGGTGCGTCCGAAGATCGTGGCGCGCTTCGAAGGCAATCCCGAACGACAGCTCTCGAACGTCGACCGCTTCCTCGAGATGAGCCGTCCATACTCCGTCCGCGGACTGAGGACATTCTCCGACGCCATGCGCTTCGCATGGGAGGAAGGCGAGCGCATCGAGGAAGGCCGCCCCGACGAGCAGAAGCAGTCGGTGTCGCTGATCACCATGCACTCGGCAAAGGGACTGGAATGGCCCGTCGTCATTCCGGTGAACATCGTCACCTCGCCGATGAAGCAGTCAGCCATCATCACCGACGTCAGCACCAACACGATGACGATGCCGTTCATGGGTCTCGTTCCCGAGGGCTATGACGAGGCGCGCGCCAAGGCGGAACGCGAGAGCAGCTTCGAGCGGATGCGCATCTGGTACGTCGCCGCGACCCGCGCACGCGACCTGCTCGTGCTTCCGCGCTACAGCCAGGACTGGAAGGACGCCTGGGCGATGATGCTCGACCTGCGCTACGACCTGCAGTCCCCGCTCGACGTGTCGCGCCTCCCCGCAGCGGAGCCAGCGGCCATCGAAGGCCATGCGAACGTCGTGGACGCGGACGAGTTCCGCCGCGAGCGGGATCGCGTGGCAGTATCCGCGCCCAAGATCGTCTGGACTTCGCCCTCGCGCCACGAATGGTCCCCCGCCCTCTCCGACACGGTGACCGACGACGACCTCGTTGCCGCAGTTCCGCTGCTTGACCCCTACGCCGGCATCAACGGCGGCCCCGAACGCGGCACGATCCTCCACAAGATCATGGAGGAGATCCTCAACGGAGAGCTGGCCGACGACGATGGTGCGATCCGTTCGCGTGCATCCGCCCTGTCGGGCCAGTACGCGTCGCTGGTCGGTCGCGACATTCCCGATCTGCTCCCGGACGAGCTGACGCGAACCGTGCGCCGGACGCTGGAACTTCCCCTCGTCGCCTCGATGCGAGCCATCATCATCCCCGAGCTTGTGACGGCAGACGTCACCATGGATGGCGGGGCCGAGATCGTCGAATACGGCGTCATCGATGCGGCAGCCGTCGGCAACGACGGGTTTGTGAAGGCGGTGTTCGACTGGAAGAGCGACATCCGCCCGAACGCTGCGGCCACCAAGGGCTATTCGAAGCAGGTCCGGCGCTACATCGAGATGAACGACGTGGAGCGGGGCTACATCGTCTATATGACCACGGGCGAGATCGTTGAAGTCCGCAACGAGGCCATTGCGGCATGAACCTGAAAATCGCAGACATCCCGGACGACGTAGACGTATTCGCCATAGGAGACGTTCATGGGCGCGCTGATCTGCTCGAGGCGCTGCTCGGCTACATCGAACTCGGCAAGGATCTGGGAGTGGACGACCCTATCGCGATCGTCTTCCTCGGCGACCTCATCGACCGCGGGCCTGACAGCCGGAAGGCCGTCGAGCTGGCGCTGTCGGCCGTGGAGCGGCACCCCGGCTCTGCGATCATCATGGGCAACCATGAAGAATTCATGCGGGATGTGATCTGGGGCGGCACCCCCGGATACGCATGGGATTCGTGGTATCACGAGGGCGGAGCAAAGACGCTTCGGTCGTTCGGCGTGGAATCACGTATTCCTGTCTCGGAGATTGCGGAGGGATTGGGGAAGGACGCACTGGTGCGCAGGCTCTTCGACACGGTTGTGGACCTCGCGCAGGATCATCGGCGCATCTACGCCCACGCAGGCATCCAGCCGCACGTGCCTCTCGAGGAGCAGCGGTCGTTCGACATCCGGTGGATCAGGGACGAGTTCCTGTTCAGCCGGGCGGACCACGGCCGCCTCGTCGTCCATGGGCACACGATCACGAGGAGCGAGCTTCCGGAGGTCAGATCCAACAGGATTGCTCTCGACGTCGGATCGTTCGCCACTGGCAAGCTTGCGGCGGCCCGCTTCGGGCGGGACGGACGCACCCACTTCTTCATGGCGGAGGCAGCCGAGGGATGCATCAGGATCGGCCCCGTCGATCCTGCAATGGGAGCCTAGCCCGAATGCGCCGACGGCAAGCGGAAGGTTCAACATGACCACGGACGCCTTGCTTGACCAGCACATGATCCGAGACATGACAAGCTATGAACGCCTTCTGGGATCGCTGGACATCCGCAGCCGCACGGTCGTTGAATTCGGGGTGGGCACGGGCCTCCTTACGCGGGCAATCCTTGCCCAGTCCCCGGCGAAGGTCATCGGCTACGAGATCGATCAATCCCTGGTGCCCGGCGATCTCGCGGGACATCCAAGCCTGGATCTGCGGATGAAGGACTTCACCAACGAGGACTTCGGTTTCCTCGATGGAATCAGCTATGCTTTCATTTCGAACCCTCCATACTCCGAGCTTGCCTTCATCAGGGATCTCATCGACAGATATCCTCCGGAAATTCTCGTGATGATGGTGTCCGCGAAGAAGAAGGACATCTATTTCCCGGACGACGAAGTGGCCTTGAACTTCAGTCCGGACAACTTCTCACCGCCCACCAGAGGCAGGCATGTCGTGATCCTGCGGGCACTGGCACCGCCCATCTGAACTCCCTGAAGGCCGCCAGACCATTGCTGCGGATTTGATTAAGCCACCCGCCTGATGTATTCACGCCAGCCTGCGAAGACGGAGGACGGGAACGGGTGATCGGCGAGCTTGTCAGCGGAGACATGATCCGTAGGGAACTGCGGTACATGGCCGAGGCTCATGACCAGAGCGTCGTGAGGCTCTCCACCGATTCGTCTTTCGGCATCTCCGTCCGCGATGCATCGGGCAGGATCTGTCTTGTCGCGATGCTCGATGCGCCCGCAGGCGCATCACCGAGGTCACCGTTCCGCCATCGGGCATCGTTCCTTCTGAAGTCTACCGCGAGCTGTTCGACCACGTGCAGCGCGCGAAGATGTCGATAGCCGGGGTCGAGGGCAAGTGCGCTGTCGTGCGGGATTCCGAGGGGACGCTTCACTCGATCTTTGACATGCCGGAAGAGCTCGAACTCGATGCCGGGTTCTACTTCCACGGCGGATACGACATAGCCCTGCCCCGCAGGCTGAGAACCAGTTACGACTTCATCCTGATCGGAGCCAGGATCACTTCGATGTGCGAGACAATCGACATCGGCGGAGACGCGGACTTCTCCGAATGCGAGTTCGAGACCTTCCCGGAACGCTCGATGTTCCATCGCAACCTCGTGGTTCGCAGATCCACGATCAAGAAGCTGCCCCGTGGGATCACCGTCGGGCGCTGGCTCAAGATGGGTGGCACTGAGATCGAGACGGTGCCTGTCAGCGCACGCATAGGCGCCGGAATCGACGCCGAGAATTCCAGCCTCAGGATCATTCCACCCGGCTTCGCGGCCACGGGGGATCTCATGCTCTCCGGAACGAGAGTCAGGAGGCTGTCAGGGGTTCAGATCGGAGGAAGCGTGTTCATCGAAAGGGTGGCCGGCATCGAGGTCGGAGATGACTGCGAGATAGCGGGAAACATCTACACGGACGATGCCGGAATAAGCCTGCCGGGTCGGCTTTCGAACAAGGTCTTCATTCGCAAACCCTTCGGATACGAGCGAAGAGACGCGCAGGCAGCAGTCTGAGAGTGTTCGGAGGAAGAGCTTCCGCCTCCGAACACTTGCTTGTCAGCCGTGGTTACGAACGGCTTCGATGCGTGGCAGTCGGCCGATCACGTCGTAGACGAACATCGCCATCGACATGCAGTCGTCCATAGCATCATGTTCGCGGGCGCCGGGACGCGGCTTCCCGACGAGCTGGTGCACGCTGCCAGACGACCAGTCGGCAGGGTCATGCCCCACCGCTGCGACCAGCGAACGGGCGTCGAGGTACAGGGGAGCCACGAAGTCGAAGCCAAACCATTCGGCGTTCTCCTTCAGGATCGCATCGTCGCGGCCGTAGCACCACGCCTCGAGACCGTCCACGAACGCGATGTATTCATCGAGAGCTTCGAGGAACGGCACGCCGTCTGCATCGATCTTTTCCTGGGTGATGCCGGTAAGCTCGATGGTGAGCTCCGACAGAACGGGATTGAACACGGGCTTCACGTAGCGCAGGAAGCGGCCAACTTCCATTCCGCGCTCGTTGAACTTGATCGCCGCGATCTGAATGATCTCACGGCGTTCGTTCTCGCCTTTCCAACGACGCTCGCGAGCGCCTGGCCAAGTGGTATACTCGGTATCCATAACGGTATATGGACGAGTCATAGGAACCTCCTTTGGTTGGCTACACACTAGCAGGGCTGATGCCTATGTCAACAATTAAAGAAGGATTCAATGAAGGATTTCCACAGAGCATTCATGGATTCGCGAAACAGGCGATTCGGGAAAAGGGCCTAGGCGACCCGGACTGCTTGCCAAGCACTTCCGTGGCTATGCGGCGGTACGCCAGTGTTCGACAACAGCCCGAACGTCCGACGCGGTGACGAGGCGTCTTCCTGCGCCCGGATAGCATGCGCCATATGCCGCTTGACGGAGAGCGAGAAGCGATGTTGCGACAGGCGCCCGCTCCTCTGCGAATCCGGAGGCAACTGCAACCACTTCGTCGGGCACGTCCTGCGAGAAGTCTGCCGCAGCCACGCGGCCGATCCCCGGCATCATTGCCTCGATCACGGCCCTGCATCCTGCGCTGTTGGCAAGAATGTCCGGCCCCGCGTTTACAAGCATTGCCGCAGCCTCGGCAGCACCGGATGCGCCGCCTCCCCAGAAGGTGGCGATCTCCTCGCTGTGGCTGTTCGTCCTTAGCGTCACCGCTTCGGCATGAGTGCCCCGGAGATAGAATGGTGTCGCCCCCGCCCACCAATTGGTGTGCGCCAGTCCTGCCGCAAGTCGCAGTCCTTCAGCCACCGTGTCATGAGCCGCACGTGCGGACATCAGCGCATCAGCGTTTCGCCCCATCCATGCGACGTACCCGGCGTTGGCCTCGCCATCGTGCATGTAGGACCAGAACGTGCCGACGATATCTCCGTCAGCTCCGAAGATGCTTGCGCTTCTGGCGGTCGCCGGACTTTTGCTCGCGAAGTCGTAGTCGGAAGGCGTGGCCCCATCCCGCCACGACTGCGCGCCAACGTCCGAGACAAGCTTGGCGAAAAGGTCTGTGTCGGCAGATTTCAAGAAAATCGTCATGCAGTTCTTCCGTTTTAATCCCTACGCCTAGACTCGCTCTTGGGCAGGAGCGATCACGCGAACCCGTACAGCCCTTCCCTCAGCGCCTTCTTGTCGGTGAGATAGCCTTCGACAAGTTCCTTCACCACCAGATCCTTGAAGGTCGGAGCGTAGGCGTTGTAGGTCAGGTAGAAGCCATGCTTGTCGAAGACGAAGCGCGAGACGTAGTCACTCGGGACGAACGACGCGATCAGGCGATTTGTCGTCCAGCGGTCGGCATGGTTCGGCTTCGCGCGGATGACGAGGAACTTCATGTCGTCAGTCATGCGGTCGATCTGCGGCGGGCGGCCTTCCGAGAAGCCGCGCTCGATGTCGTGCAGGAAAGCGATTACAGGATCCCGGTTGAGAATGGCGGAGTTCTTGTAGCCCCAGGCACGCATCTCCTTGTCGCCCATCGATGCCAGATCGAGTGCGGGGTCGATGGCGTGCATGATGCCGTGCACGACCATCTTCTCGCGGTGCTCGATGAAACCGGTGTTCTTCAGCCACGAGGCCTGTGGAAGCTGGATGCGGCCGCTGCGTGCGAGGAACTCGTAGACGGCGTGCTTGTCATCGATGGCGATGTAGTCGACCTTCCACGGGCTGGCGCGGCGGAAGCCGGGAGCGCGGCTATCGCAGATGATCGTGAACTTCTTGTTGTCGATGAAGACGTAGACCCCGCCGAAGTGGTCGAGGAAATAGCTGTTGTGACGGAACACGAGCTGGTCCGGCACAAGGTCGTTGGTGCGGATGTCGCCCGTCACCTTCGCCAGATCGATCATCTCGTTGATCATGTTGTCGTCACGCCACGCGCTCGGAACGTCCATGAGACGGTCGATGCGGCGGCGCAGTTTGTCTGCCTTGGCGAGAACGTCCTCCGACGACAGGACACGGAATTCCACCTGCTCGATCGACAGCAGGTCGGTGATGTCATCGATCACCAGCAGGTTGTCGTCGATCTCGCCGTATAGCACGTCCTTGATCGTGGCCAGGCGGACGGCGCGGCTGTTCTTCTCGAAGAAGACGTGCAGCAGGCCCGCCGTGTTCGAGAAGCGCGTTCCGATGACCGGGAGGTTCTCCTGCTCGGGCGTGATCAGGATGAACAGCCGCTTTGAGATATTCTGCTCGAGGTAGAGCGGAATGCCGATCTCCTCGGCGACCTGAGGGGAATACCCCATCATGTCGATCTGGAACTCGCCCAGCTTCGTCTTCGGCAGGCCGAAGGCTTCGAGCGCCCGGTTGTAGCGCTCGATGAGGTGCGGTTCCGAAACGGTCAGCAGGCGACCGTAGATGAGGTTGTATTCGATCAGCTCTTCCATGGGACTTCCCTGATTAGGCCTTGTTCTTCTCGGCGACGATTTCCTGCGCCTTGAGGCGATGCCCCATGTCGCGGACATAGCCGTCGATGGCGGCCGCATCCGACTTGTCGGAATAGCGGAACTCGGAGTCGGCGTACTGGTTGATGGACTGCAGCATCATCTCGATGGAGATCGGGCCGCGAAGCTCCTCGATCATCGCCTTCTTCACGTCATACGGCTTGTGCATGAAGGTGTCCGGCGTGACGAACCAGTCGTCCGGCAGATCGATGTCCATGGCGCGCATCTTGACCGCGTCGGTGATGTTCTTGATGGCGCGGCCGGTGAAGCGCGGCTCGACTTCCTTGATCATGTGCAGGTAGGTGCCGACGTCCTTGAGGGTGCTGAACGCGCCATGCTGCTTCTTGAAGGCTTCGAAGACGCGCAGGAGGCCATCCTCCTGCGGAACGTTATGCTTGGCGTAGGATTCGCCCACGGCCTTCTTGATCTCCTGTCCGGCGAGCAGCGCGTGGTCGCCGAGCGGGATCGAGTGGTTCTTGCCGACGAGCATCGTGAAGATGTCGATGTAGTCCTCGCGGGTCTGCGGGCCGTCGACCAGCCAGCGGGCGCCAGCGCGCTGACGGAGCGCGTCGTCCACCTTCTCCGGATAGTTGGAGAACATGCCGAAGGAGGAGTTGCCGCGCACGACCGTGTTGGCCCCGGCGAAGCTCTCCATGAGGACGGCCGTGACTTCCTGCTGGCCAGCGGACGACTGCTTGTCGTCGCGGCGGCCGGCGACCTGGTCGATGTCGTCGATGGTGCCGAAGCCGATGACCTTGGGATTGAGGACGTTGTTGACGAACGCCTTGCAGTTCTGGCCGGAGCGGCCCTGATAGTCGGAGATCTGGTCGACGCCGAAGTTCTCGTAGTGGAACGCGTAGCCGCCGATCTGGCAGTAGTCATGCAGGAGGCCCGCCGTCATCTGGATGAGGACGGTCTTGCCGGTGCCGGGGTTGCCGTCGCCGATGAACGTGAACAGGAAGCCGCCGAGGTCGACGAACGGATTGAGCTGCCGCTCGAAGTCGTAGGCGACGAGCATCTTGGCGAGCTTCATGGCCTGGTACTTGGCGATGTGGTTGCCGACGATTTCGCTTGGCTTCTTGAAGGCCATGACAAGCGGAGCCGACTTGCGGTTCGGAGCGGAGTCGAAGCCGTTGAGGGTGAAGTCGTCCTTCTCGACGCGAACATGGGCGTCCTCGAACGAGGAGAGACCTTCGAAGCGGCCCTTGCGCTGCAGCAGACCTTCGATGACGGCGCGGCCATAGGCGCGGGCGCGGGCGGTCATGGCGATCTCGTCAGGAGATCCGGAGATTGCAGCGTCGAGGCCCGCGATCATGCTCTTGAGCGCATCCTGCGGATTGTCAAACAGGTAGTCAGGCTCGGCGACATCGTTGGCCGAGTCGGATTCGCCGTCCAGCATCGTCGCCAGATAGGAGGCGAACGAGAAGGCGGCGACATAGGACGAGGCCGAGATCAGGGTCTTGAAGGTGTGCGCATCCTCGCCGGCGAGCGGTGCCTGGGCGTTGCGGGAGCGCAGCGATTCAAGCGCGGTCTGTCGGGCGAACAGGTCGGCGACGGACAGAGCGACTGCGAGGCCGCGGCGCGTGCGGTAGACGAGCGCATGCTGCGGGATCGACATGAGGGAGTCCTTGCCGATCTTCTCGACCGTCTTGATGAACTCGATCTCGTTGGTGGTGCGCGCGGCGCCTCCCGTGGTGACGGCGCTGATGTGGCGGCGGGTGCCTGCCGCAGCGGCGGGCTGCTGGACCTGAGCCGCGCCGATCACGATGGCGCGTGTCACGAGTGCAAGCGCGGTTGCCGCGTGCTTCTGGATTTCGTCCTCGTGGATGGCCGAGATGCCGGTGGATTTGGTCATGGTGTCAGACTCCGCTGATGACTTGATTGCCGGAAAGGGTGTGGATCTTGAAGCCGCCGAAGAACTTCTCGGCTTCGCGTGTGGCGTAGAGCGCCTGATAGGTCTCGTGCGGCACGAGGATGTGCTTCTCGAAGCTGGACACGCCCTGCTGCAGGCACTCGAGATTGCGCGTCTCGATGTGAAATTCGTCACGGGCCGGATCGAAGCTCCAGAGGCCACGGCGGGCGGCCTTCTCGTGCTTGGAGAAGACCTCCTGCGTCGTCCATGTCAGAAGCCACGGATCCTCGCGGTGCGGACTGCGGGTGCGTTGCAGGAGATCGCTGACGCCGCTGCTCTCGCCTTCGACCGCGGTGCTGTAGAACGGGCCGATGATGAAGCGGCGAAGCTGCTTCGGATGCAGGAAGTCGAAGTCCTTGTCGAGATTCGTGGCGATAGTGACCAGCGAGAGGGCGAAGTCGCAGTTGCTCTCTGCGAAGCGGTCGAACGCCGCCGCATAGTCGTGGTTGAGCAGACCGCCGACAGGCAGGTCGATGCGGATGTCAGGGTTCAGGCGGCCGTCGGAGGTGACGAGGGCGCGGCACATGCGCTCGCTCGAATCCTCGATCGTCGCCATGTAGATCATGGGAAGCGCGTTCGGGCCGTCGTAGGTGCCCCACGTCACGACATAGTAAGGGCGGCGGTTCTTCGGATTGACCGAGACGCGGATCGTCTGCGGCAGGACGTGGGCGTTGAAGAAGCTGCCGCGTTCGACGCGCTCGAAGTAGGAGCGCTCGGAAAGCTGCTTCCTGATCTGCGTCGGAAACGTCTTGTAGCGCAGGATGTGGTCGACCATCTCGGACTTGAGATCCGACATCTCCGGGATCTCGGCGAGCCGGGAGGCGGCGTTCTTGCTGTCGTTCTCGAGCGACAGGACGCTTTCGTAGCTTGGAAAGCCGCTTGTCTGCGAGACGGTGAGACGGCTGTCGACCTCGAACTTGTGTTCCCACGCCTTCATCGACTCGCGCAGGCGCTCGACGTAGGGAGCGATGGCTCCGGCGATGACGTTGTGGCCAGCGAACGGCGTGTTGGCCGCCGAAAGCAGGGTTTCGAGACCGCCGAGGGCCGAGTGCATCGCGGGGAAGTAGCTTGCTGCCGTCGGCTGCGAGGTTGGCATGAACGAATCCTTGGTGATTCAGAAAGACTTCGAAGGCGGAAGATGCGGGGCCGGAAACCAGCCCCGCATAGTTTCGTCAGGCCTTGCCGTAGGCGGCAGCGTCGTGCTTGGCCTTGACGGTGTCGTAGCGGCGGAAGAACGCGTCGTCCGCGAGCTTCTTGCGGCGGGCGATGTCGCCGGAGGCCTGCATGGTGCCTTCGTGCATTTCGAGCAGATTAGCGATCTGCGACTGCGCTGCCGCGCCGATGCCGGCCATCGTCTGCTCAGCCTGCAGATCCACAGCCGTGCCGAGCGTATTGATGCGGTGCGCGACCTCTTGCTGCGAGGCGGTCTTCAACGAGACTTCCAGCGACTTGTAGAGGCCGACACGCTGCGTGGTGTCGATGGTCAGCTTGTTGATCAGCGTGTTCTGCGCCGCGATCTGGTTGTCGAGGGACTCGACGAACTGCTGGAACATCTTCGTGTAGCGCTCGTAGGTCTGGCTTTCAGCGAGCAGTTCCTGCTCCTTCGCCGTCGCCGCGTTGTATTCCGTGGCAAGCTGCGAGCGCTCGCCTTCGAGGTTGGTCCGCTCGGTCACGTCCGTGGACGAGGCGATGCGGTTGTCGATGTCCAGGAGCCTCGGGTTGAGTTCGTTGATGCGCGCCACGATCGCTTCAAGGGCGGTAACGGTACCCTTGCGGGATTCGATGACCGAACGCAGGCTCTGCTCGGATTCGGCATGCTGTCCTTCGAGAAGGGCCTTCTGCTCGGTGAGCAGGCTGACGATCGTGTCAGACTTGGCGAGCAGGTCCTGCAGATTGGACGACAGCGAGGTGTTACGGACGCGGTCGGTGCGGAGCGACTGGGCCTTCTTCTTCGAGACGAGGCCGATCAGCTTTTCGAGGCCCGTCGCCTTCTGCATCTGGTTGAATTCGGATCCGAAGGCGTTCGTGACGTCTTCGAGGCTGAGGATCAGATCGGCGATGTTCGCCTCCATCACCTGGCCCTGCTTGATCACGTCCTGCAGGTTGGCATTTTCGATGTCGAAGTTCGGATCGCCGATCTTGATGTCGCCTGCGGAGAGCTTGCTGAGAACGGTCTGGGTGTTCTCGATCTTGGAGCGGACGTCCGCCACCTGGGTCTTTGCGCGCTCGATCTGCGCGTCGAACTTCTGGAGGGAAGCTGTCATTGCCGAGTCCTTTCTGACTGCGTCTGGATCCGAGCGCCCGGAACTGGACGCCTGTTTCGATGGAAAGACTTATCGGTGCCGCCGGATGGTGTCAACATTAATTGCGGCTCCGCGACACATTTTTTTACATTTGCGCAGGACTCGGTCCATCGCCGCGCTCGTATATAAAGGACTCGTGATGGCGCCTTCCGATAAACATGGACACGAGCGCGAATCCTATTGCCAAGTCCTCCGCAATGTGATTTAACGCCCCGAAAGCAATGCGAGGAATCTTTTATGCGAGACGAAGCCATCAAGTCCAGGATCACCGAAACACAGGATTCGCTTGTCGTGGAAATCGGACTCCGGATCAAGAAGCTGAGGACCGACAGCGACCTGACGCAGCAGGGTCTGGCCGACATCCTCGGTCTCAGCCGCGCGGCGGTGACGCAATGGGAGAATGGCCAGGCCACCTGCAGCTTTGCACAGGCGCTGGAACTCGAAGCCATCTTCAATGTCGACGTCGGCTTCATCCTGTTCGGCCGCGAATATGGAAAGCTCCGCAATCCAGCCGAGGCAGCGCGCTCCCGCAGGGAAGCAATCGCCGCATAAAGCCATTCCCCGCGGCAGCGGTGGCTTCTACAAAAGCTCACGTCGGCCCAACACGGGGCTGACTGCCGCCTGCTCGTCCGCGTTCAGTTATTGACCATCGTCCGCATTCGACCGACGCTTGGGCGGATCAAGAAAGGGTGCATGGATGAAAAAGCGAGTGCGAACGCCAAAGGCGAAGCCGGGCCAGTTGGTTGTCGCATGGGGACGTGTCGACAGGCACAATAATCCGAGCGTCGTCTATGCCTACCCGGATCGCGACGGTAAATGCGACAGCCGTGTGATCTGCGATGCTCTCGAGGGAGCGCGCTACCGTCCGAGCCTGCGACAGCCGGGATACACCGTGGAGAAGTCGCTGCTGCAGGAACTCGAAGAGCGCGGCTATGACCTCACGACGCTCCGCCTCACCATCAGCAAGAAATCCACCGCCGCCGACCCAGTATCGTGACCACCCGACATCAGTCGGCCTGCTGATCTCCTCCCCTGGTTGCTTTCGTGACCGACCCGTAGGATGGTCGTAACTAGGGAGAGCGCAAATGAATCCATCGAAGCCACAGATCTACGCACTGGTCACGGGAGATCTCGAGGAGAAGATCGCAGCGAAGTGGCCGGAGCCGATCTCCCATGTCGACTTCAACGCGATGACGAACGGATCGTTCCGCCGGAGATCCGGGCTCATCAAGGACGTGCCAGCCTTCCTCTCGGACAATCCCGAAATCACTGCAATGCTCACCAGCCGGGGTCGAGATCTCTGCGATGCGCTGGCGATCGACTATGCGCCAACCAGAGACGCTCTGTTCGTCGGACAGTTCGCCACCGACTTCGAAGGTAGCTTCGGAAGGTTCTGCGAGATGGTCGTCACGCACATCGAAAAGCTCGAAGCCGACTACGGGGCGGTGGGAGTGGCCTTGAAGGAGAAGTTTCTTGCCGTCGTCACGGCCCCAAGCCTTCGCCGGAGCGCACTCGAAAAGGTGGTCGGCAGCATCCAGAAGAAATTCACGGATCACTGGATGTCCGACGAACGCGGCGAAGTGACGAAGGCACATCAGAAGCTCGACATGGCGCTCCAGCTCGGCCTCCTGCAGCGTGTCGCGTTCGTTCCCTACGAGGCGGCTCTCACGGTGCCCGCGCGGTCGTGAGCGGGATCAGGGGCGCTTCGTCGGCGGATGAAGCAGAAGAATGCCGTCGTTGTCGATGATCCCCGTAGGCGGATTGTCCTTCGGCGCCATGTCCACGATCTTCAGTGCCTGGGCAACGGTGACGGGAATGGTCACTGTCGGATCCATGCTGTCATTGGCCTTGTAGTCGGGATCGAGGAAGACGAAGACCTTCTTGGCGGCGCGGATCTTTCCACGAATGCTCAAAGGCTTCCCGGATCTCGAGCTGACGTAGTATCGGCTGATGTCTTCCGTTTCCATGCAATGTCCCTTCAGACCAAGGTTGGGCGGTAGGCCTTGAGTGCAGCCTCGCAGTCATCGAGATCGGCTCCGAAGAGGAAGCCGGGGACGCTGCGGGCTCCCTCGACGAGGTTGCGGAGATACAACGCTGCGACGTCTTCCGAAGCCGGGCTGTGGTTCTCCAGATAGTTCGAGGCCTTCTTCACGTCCGGTCGGAACGGATACGACGGCAGGTCATCGATGGCGTCGATCAAATTGGCGAGTAGCGAAACCATGCCTGTCATGCCGCCTGATCCCTTTCTTCGATCGGAAGACCGAGGCCGAATGCACGCGACGTGCTGGCGGCCTCCCTGATTGCATCAGCGATGCGTTCGCGGGCGTTTTCCTCGGCGAGGCGGATCGCGGTCTCTCTGGAATCGAGATAACACCTGCCGGACTGATTGACAATGAAGGACCATGTGCCGTCGAAACCGTGCCGGACCCGTGCCGACCACCCGTCGGCAATGTCGGCAAACCAGGTGCGGTCGTCCTGCCGCTGCCATTCGATGGAGATGTCTGGGTTTGGAGCGGGAAGCGGCAGGATGGCGCCAACCACGACCTCGGCGAGACGGAAGGCCTCGATGACTTCGGGAGAGAAGCCGGAAATGTCGCCCCTGTTCCTCTGGCCGATGAAGTGGTCGTAGAGGTTCTCCCAGGCTTCGTCGTCCTCGTAGAGCGTATGCCCGTTCGAGATCATGATGGCGCGTACCGATGTCTCGATGAGGTTCTTCTCAGTCATGTCGTGATCCTTTGACGTTTTTCTATGGTCAGCGGTTCTGTGACTTGCGACCGTCGATCTTCCGCCAGTGGGGACAGGTGTTCCTCGAGCGGCGGAGGCGGCCGCTCGGAAACACGCCGAAGGCACAGTCGTGCGGGGTGCCGTAGTCGAGCACGCATCCATCCGGCTGCTCGCCCGGTGCCAGGTCGACATGGCAACCGTGGGAGGCGGGGGCACTTTCCGAAGATACGGTATCATTCATGGCGCTTTCCTTCAGGCATCGCCCCGTGTCAGTCGGCCGGCCGGATCTTTTCGCATTCAGCGATCAAACCCACCTTTGCGTCCCGGCGGTCGAGAAACGACGCCCCTGCCCCGGAGCGGCGCTCATACCGTCACCTCGTGTGCCGTCAGGCCCATGTTTCCGAAGAGGTGCAGGTAGCGCTTCACCGCTTCCGGCTCGCCCATCGCCTTCGAAGGATTGTCGCTCAGCTTGACAGCCGGACGGCCGTCCGCCGAAGCGACCTTGCAGACCAGCGAGATCGGCTTGAAGTCCGCATCGTTCGCGATGGGCGAGCATCCGCGGAAGTCGTTGGTCAGATTGGTGCCCCAGCCGATGGGCAGGAGAAGCCCCGGCACTTCATCGCGGAAGGTGCGGATGCTGGATTCGATGGCAGGGATGTCCATGCCGTCGCTGAGGATGACGATCTTCTTCGACGGATCGCGACCCTTCGAACGGAGCCATTCGACATATTCCCGCACGCCCTCCTTCGGCTCCTTGCTGTCCGGGCGCAGGCCGGTCCAGTCAGCGACCCAGTCGGGAGCGTTGCGCAGGAATGCGGTCGTGCCGAAAGCGTCCGGCAGGATCACGCGCAGGCGTTCGTTGTAGTAGGAAGCCCAGTCCGACAGAACCTTGTACGGAGACTGGAGGAGCTCCTCGTCGCTGTTGGCGAGAGCGGCATAGACCATCGGAAGCTCATGGGCATTGGTGCCGATGGCTTCGAGGCCGAGATCCATGGCGTGCTTGACGTTCGACGTGCCCGTCAGCGAGTTGCCGATGCCTTCCTGCAGAGCTTCAATGCACCAGCGCTGCCACAGGAAGCCATGGCGGCGGCGCGTTCCGAAGTCGGAAACCTTGAGCGATGCCGGATCTTCCTGCTGCAGGACGCGGAGACGCTCGACCTTGTCCCAGAGCTTCGCCTTGGCGCGGGCGTAGAGAATGTCGATCTGCTTGCGCGACATGTCCTTCATCGCAGCGCGGGCGCGCATCTCGTTGATGATCGCCAAGATGGGCATTTCCCAGCCCGAAGAGTGCTTCCAGTCCTCGTCCGTATGGAATTCGAACTGGCCGTCCTTCACGGTCAACTCGTAGTCCGGAAGCTGGAAGGATTCGAGGAACTTCATGTACTTCGGCTTGAACATCTGCTCCTCGCCGTAGAACATGTTGCCCGAAAGCCAGATCAGCTCGTTCTTCTGGAAGCGGAGCGTGCGGGCGTGGTCGAGCTGCTCGCGCAGGGCCTCGACGGGAATGATGTCGGCAAGACGGACGCCCGTCGTCCGGTTGTGAAGCCGGAAGGAAACCTTGGTGTCAGGGAACTTGTCCAGGATCAACTGCTGCATCAGCAGCTTGTAGAAGTCCGTGTCCATGAGCGTGCGGACGATAGGGTCGAACTTGAAGGTGTGGTCGTAGGCGCGGGTTGCGATGTCGGTCATTTCGGATCCTTCCGTTTCTGTCCCCAGTTATATCGCCTCGCTTGGCTATGTCAACAATTATTGCAAACGAATCCTGTTTACGAACGACACCAATCCCTCTATGAATCCTTGAAACAATTCAGCAGAGGAATTCAATGTCCAGCGACTCAATCACCTTCGCCAGCGACCAGATTGGCTTCGGCCGCGACGGCGCGCCAGCAGCAGCGCCGACGCTTGCGGAACCTTCGACAACAGAGAAGTCTGCGGTGAAGGCGGGCCCGCCCGAAGCCAAGTCATCGAAGCTCAAGAGCGCAGGCAATGCGTTCTCGGATCTGATCATGTGGATCGGCGTGTTCATCACTGGCGGCATCTTCGGTCTTGTCGGCTATCGCCGGGTCACTGCCCTCCGCCTGACGATCGAGGCCGGGATCGTCGCCGTCTTCGCCGGGGCGCTCTACTACACTACCAAGACCTGGCTCCATCCCTACACGGACGGCGTCGACATGCACGACCCGCTCCAGCGAGCACTCCTCTTCGTGCTCGGTGCCATCGTCCTCGCCTATCTCGGCGGCATGGTCGTCCATGTCGGATGGCACCGGAAGGGAGACCCCAAGGTTTCCATGCTCGTCCTCGCCGTCGGCATGACGCTGATCGGACTGCGCATCGCCAGCGTCGGTATGGCTTTCGGCGAGATCAAGGCCGTGGATGCAAAGGTCGAAGCCGGCGCGGCTGGCCTGACGGCTCTCAAGTCGACCATCGAAGTCATGAAGGCAGGCGGCGTCGATCCGAAGCCTGTGGCGAAGGTCATCCTCGACTTCCAGAAGAGCGTCTATGGCTCCAAGTACATCGAGGGCTTCTACGCCACCAGCGACAAGCCGAAGATCGAGATCACGCCATCGGACCTCGAGGCCCCTGCAGCGGCGGCAAAGCCCGAGAAGGCATCCGAAGAGCCGACGGCGGATGACGCTGCTGTCGTCGTGCCGGAAGTCGGCTCATCAGCCGGAGTATCGGGAAGCGCCGATGGGGAAGCTACGCCCACCGTAGGCAGCGGGAGCATGCAGTGAGCCAGTTCGAGCGTGGAAAGACAGAGCGTGGCTTCGACATCATCACGTTCACCGACTTCTATGACAAGGAGTGCACGATCCAGAAGTCCTCACTGGCGACCGACGACGCAATCTGGCTGGGCGCAGCCGAAATCGGGTTGCGTCACTTCAGGGCCGGACAGGGGTGGGTGGATGTCGACCTTGGAAGCGAGCACTACGTCGCCAATAACCGGATGCACCTGACCCGGGAGCAGGTGCGGGATCTGCTTCCGTACCTGCAGAAGTTCGCCGAGACCGGAGAATTGTAGAAAGGGGGCGTTGCGCCCCCTTCATTATGCCTTTTTGAACTTGATGAGGCCACCGTTGGCGCGCTTCTCAGCCTCCGCATCGGCATCTTCCTTGGCCCTGATCTCGTCGTAGCGCTTCGTTAGCTCCGGGGCGAGAGCCTCGATCGCCGTGCGCAGCTTCTCCTGGACGGACTCATCAATCGCGCCGGGGCTGAACTTGGCGATGGCATCGAACACCTCGTCCGGATCCTGGCCATGCGTCTGGATGCTCTCGATGACGGTCTTCTTGTGGACTTCGTCCCAGTTGACTCTTTCGGGGGCGCTCTTCTGCAAGGCCTTCAGCGAATGCTTGGCAAGCGTGAAGCTCGGACCCATCGAATGGTCGAGTTCGGGAAGATACTTGAGACGTGTTGCGAATTCGTTCGTTGTGTCAGACATGGGAACCTCCTCTTTTTATCAAGACTTACCCGAGGCCTCGCGAGGCGCAAGACGCCGATTGACAACACGACACCCCAAAGACAGGCTTGGCGAACAAACGAAGGATACAGAATTGCAGATCACGTCCCTACAGCAACTTTCCGATCTCGTCGATGACGGCGTGACCGTTCTCGTCAGGCGCGATCCCAAGGTTGAGATGGCGAGCGTCATCGTCTCAGGCGAATGCTTCATGTCCGGAAACTTCTGGGACTTCAAGCCCGAATGCCATGGAGGGTTCCACTACGACCTCGCCGAGCTGCATGGGCGGTGGAATTCCGCGCAGAGCCTGGCCGATATCCTTGCCACGTTCCTGACGACGAAGGGCGCCACCAACGTGCAGGTCATCGAGGAAGCCTACGATTGGGCTGCGCAATTCCGTGAGAAGAACGAGGCCATGGCATGAGCACAAAGATCTACTATGGCTTCAAGTTCGCCGATCCCGACATGACAGTCATCCACCGCCACATCATGGACTGGCGGCAGGAGCTGCGCCCTCTTCAGCAGAAGGCCACTGACGCATTCGTCGCGGAAATCGCCATCAACACGTTCGACGCCGAGCGCATGCGTCCTGGATCCCACACGGGCGAGTCTCCGTTGATGGACGCGATCTCGATGCTCTGGGACCGCCAGGCGGAGGTGAAGAAGACGCAGCGGCGCGATCCGTCCGTCGACTTCGAGTTCACCATCTCGCTGATGCCGTTCGAAGGACAGGTCTATGGCATCGTCTACACCGAGCAGCGGGAGTGGCAGCGCCTGTGGATGGAGAAGCCCTTCATCCTCGACTTCTGCTACTGGGACAACACGGATCCTCCAGAGGAGCTTCCTGAAGAGGAGTGGGAGGAACGCGGCCGCATCTGGAACACGATCTTCAATGGGGCGATCATGTCGGCACCGTCGATGGCAGGATTCAACGCCGATTGCACCCATGAGGCAATGATGCCGGATACCGACAACGTCGTGGCCGTCCTGCCGACCCACGAGGAGCGCGTCGCTCGCCGTGCCCGATTTGCCACCGCGGCCGCCCGGATCAAGACTCTGGAAGCAGAAACAGGCCCTCCCGCGACTTCCTACGACGGGACTGCCTACTCCCTCGAGGCCATGGAATGGCTGCAGACGGACAATGGCAGGGCGGCGCTCAAAGCAGAGAAGGAAAGGATCGCCGGGATCCTCCAGCCGCATGTCACCCGCGAGATGCTGCTCGAGAAGCTCTAGGGATTCCTGTACTAGAGAAATGGGACAATCTCGTCTACGCCCCCTGGACTACCGGGATGCGAGGTTCCCTTTGATCGGCGGGTGTCGCTTCAACGAACCACTCGACGCCGACCCTCTTCGCGCAATCGCTGCCGACAGGAAGCAGGCCCAGATTGTCCTCAGAGGGAAGCTCGCGATCCGCAATCTGCCGATCATCGGGATGCACCACCTCGGTGGCGCCCATGATGGCATGACCTAGGTAGCGGAATCCCTTCTTCAAATCTTTCTGGCAGACAAAGCAATAGAGGTCGGTCTTCGGATCCCGGCGGAAATCGGGATCAACCCATTTGCTTCTGAACGCTTGCGCCTGTTCTGAGATCACGAAGTCCCTCCATGTCAGCGATCTCAGTCGCACGCCTCTCCATAGTTGTCAACAATTGCCGCGAGACGATTCCTGCGGCTGGTTTTGCGGCTGCAGCGCGAGGATGTCCTTGGCCGTGAGCAACTGGAGACCGTCGACCGCCTTCGGGAGACTGCCGCGCATGCAAGGCCCGACGGCCGCCATCGTCACCGTCTTCTCATCGAAATAGGTGCGCGCCGCATCGGTCACGATCGATGCCGAGAGGCCGGCTTCGCGGCAGAGGCGATAGACCTTCCAAAGCTCGGCCTCGTTCTTCGCCCGCTTCGTGATCTTCGCCTGTCCGCGCGACTGCCAATTGTCTACGAGAGCCGCGTCACCCTGCCGGAATTCATTGAGTGCGCAGGTCACTGCGACATGTGCCCCCTGTGCGATCAGCTTCTCGAGAGGGATGACAAGATCCTTCCGCACGAAAAGCCACATCTTGGGGTCGTTGGCGAAATCGCCGTCCCCCTCCTGGTCACGGTCATCCCGCACGTCGCCCAGGAAGGCAGCCGCAAGATTCGCTGCGAGGATTTCATCGAGTTCCTTGGTCATTCTTCATTCTCCCGGTCGCCGGGGTAGCGCACTCCCCGGCTCTTCAACTGAAACTTGATTTCCTTCGGCGTGCCTGCGAGACCACTTGTCGCGATCTGCTCCGCCCACCATTCGCGGCGGCGCGCCTCGTACTCCACCAGCTCAGCGCGCGCCGCGGCACGCGCCATCCTTTCGGCCTCGATCGCAGCGAGAAGATCTGCTCCATCGGCTGCCCCGATGATGTACGGAGGCTGGTCGAGTACGGTCAGGTCGCCGCCTGTGATCTGATTGTGCTTGAAGATGAACGCCTTCGCCAGATCGATATAGCTTGCCGGGCCGCTGATGCTGATGTCGGCGGTCGAGAGCTGCCGGACGATGCGATGATCCGACACCCTCACCTCCCCCATTCCGGGAACGCCGAAATAGGCCGAGTAGTAGCCGTTCCTGCTTCTGCTGAGCGATGCCTCGGTCGCCCTGATCCCCGCCCTGTTCAATTGATGGACAAGGCGCTTGGTCCACTCGTGTATCTTTCGGTTCTTCGGCATCGCCCCGGGCCACCAGACATTCGTTGTCGGAAGCTTGTAGACCAGCGCAGACGATCAGGCAATCGAATCCTTGGATCGCAGTCCAATCTGTCAGCGCGACGCCGATGCCGCGAGAAGGCGGTCAAGAACCTCCTCCGCCACCTGGGCATCCGCGACGTCGATCCCGAAGACAGGCTCCCAGCCTGCACGGAACTCCTCGAAGAGATCTCCGAGTTCGACCCGGTAGGTGTGCCGCGCGGGCACGTAGTAGAGCTTCGCCTGCTCGAATTCCCCCATCAGAACGCGCTCCTCGTTCTGCGGATTCGGCCTGAGCTCTTCGTCGTATTCGCCGACGATCTCCAGTGCGCGCGTCACCGCGGCATTGCCGAACGCCTCGGGGAACTCGACGTCCGGCACCTGGAACAGGCCCGACATCGCGGCCCCGAGATCCGCGCCGCGCCGCCCGGCCTTCCATGCCGCCAGCGCATCGGCAGCCTGCTCGGACGACATCGCCTCGAGTATCGGTGTTGCGACCGCGTAGTATCTGGCCGCTCTTGCATTGTGCTCTGCGACCGAGTCCTTGGTTCCGTCCATGATTTCGCCTCCGCTTCTGAAGACTATGGCTCCTTTCGGCGCCGGCCGACAGGACTCGCTTCCGTGTCCTTCATGCACCACCTGCGACATAACTTCATGTGGACACACAGCATGCACTGCTTTGAACGGCCATCCAGTTGACAGGCGGATTGGCAGGATCATGCTTTGATCAACACGCGAGACCTACGGGAAAAATCATGAAAATCAGAACCCTGACTGCCGCGATAATTCTGGCCGTGTCGGCCTGCCCCACGCCGTCGATGGCACAATCCGAAGCGGCGACAGTGGAGGTGGAGGTGGAGGCGAGAGCCGAAGCCGTCAGGAACTTCGCCGTCAGCGCCTACAAGGCCATCCACGCCTTCGGCCCGTCGACGACGAACGGAGCAATGGACGACCGGGCGCGCTACTTCACCGACGTGGACGCATACCGCGCCTATCTAGGCGGCGTCGACGAGACAGTGAAGTCTCTCTCGGCGTCGGGGGCGACGCTTTCGTCGGACATTGTCGGCGAGCCGTCGGCGTCTCCCTTGAATCCCGCAATGTCCGAGTGGAAGGCCAGCTTCAAGGCGCGCGAGCAGACCGTGGACAGGAAGGGGCAGACCGACAGGTGCCTCCAGGTCGAAGTCACCGTAGCCGCGGCTGGCGACCTGCCCCTCGGCGACAGCTACTCGATCAGGAATGTCTCGGAGAAGCCGACAGCCGACGCGGACTGCAGCATCGTAGCGCCGCGGCCGATCGACAAGGAGTCCCTGCGCCTCGAGCTGATCAACCGCCAGAACTCGCTTGGCGGGTTCCTGCAGGCGGCAAGCGCCGCGCTCTTCACTCTCGACTATACTGAAGAGGATCCTCAGTTCCGGAGGAGCATGCGCTTCTTCTCGAACGAGACCGCCTACGAGACCTACCGCCTGGCGATCTCGAACATGGGGCTGTTCCCGTTCCTGAAGCACAACCAGATGATCTCGACGGGAACCTACATGGGCAACCTGACATTCGAGAAGTCGGACGCCGATCAGCTCTGGCACACGGCATTCTATGTGAAGCAGAGATTCGTGGAGCCTGGTTTCGACCTGGCGAGGTGCGTTGGCATCGCGGCGGACGTGCGCGACCTTCCTGCACAGTTCGGCGGGGCCGAATATGCCATAGAGAGCATCTCCATGCATCCGATGGAGGACGATTCCGCCTGCGAGTCCGGCAAGGAACTGACGGCGGCGATGTGGAACCTGATCAACACCGCCCGCGAGGGAACCGTCGAGAAGGAAGAGGCCGCACCCGAGAGCGAGGCCTCCGAGTGATCAGCGCCGCAGGGCTTCGGCCTCTTCGGCGGCGATTTCCGCGTCGACCTTCGCCTTGACGCGTGCATTGGTCATGATGCCTTCCGATGCGTAGAGGACAGCCTTGATTTCGGGGTCGATAGAATCTGAGCCGCGGCTGACACATTTCACGTTGCCGACAAGCTCGCCGTTGATGCTGTAGTCGATCTCAACATGGTCGTCTGTCTTCTCGGTGACTACATGGGAAAAGCCTTCCGCCACCAGCGAGGAGAATTTCCTGGCAGCCTCCAGGTCGTTCTCCGTTACCGCGGTCTTCAGGGTATCGGTGATTTCGTCGCCGTAGACCTCGCGCATGAAGTCGAGGTTCTCCATGAAGAACTCGTCTCCACCAGGCATTCCGAGCCGGATTACGCTCGCTGCGATCGGATCGTATGTCCTCGTATCGGCAAGGGGAGCCTGCGCTTCCTTGATGTTGTTCTTCCAGTTCCGCGCGCGATTGCGGAGTTCGTCCGAGGCAACTGAAACGATGGCTGCCACGACCGGGTCGGTCGCGTCGGCTGCCTGCTTCTGCGATGTGGTCATTGCTCCATTGTAGGAGATGCTTGCGCGGCTACCGTCGTTCTTGACGACAGAATAGCGGAAGTCGCCGAGCACGAGCTCTGCGAACCGTGCGGCCTGCGCAACGTCATCGTGAAGCACGGCAGCAGCCAGGGCGCTGGCAGCCTCGGCTCCGTATTTCTCGGCGACCGCAACGATGTTCTCCTGCAGGAATGACTTCCCGGAGGATATCTGCAGTCTTACAGCTATGGCGGATACGGGGTCGACGGGAGAAATCTTGCGCGCGTTAGTCATTCTCATACCTCTGGCTTGTTCACGCTTCAGGAGAAGCCCCAGGCTTGAAAGCGGCAAGCTTGTCAGTTGCCGTTCACCGTCCGAGCATCGATGTCGACATATGGAGAGACGCGATGACACTCGAGCCGAAAATCTACCGCCACAGCATCACATTCGAAATTCCTGACGAGGACTTCGACAACATCCTCGGCTACGAAAGCGCGAACTATCGCGAATTCGACCTCCCCGTACTCTCTACGATGCTCGACCAGATCGACGGGGTCTCCAACACAAACTACGACGGCCACTTTGGAACGCAGGTGTTCGCGGACTTCGACGTCGATGACGACGGCCATACGCCGCAAGTCGCCGAATTCCAGGATGTGATCGAGGACTTTCTTGTCGATGCCCGCCGTATGAAGGACATCATCCCCGAAGTCGTGAGATTCGGCGGGCGCCACGACGTCGAACTCGTGGCCCTGTATGACAGGAAGAAAGCGAATGGCCGCGCCTATCGGGAGCTGGTCTATGGAGACGACGACTTCCTGATTGCGACCAGGGACGATGACGGCTTTTCGATCTTCCACCGCGAAGGCGGCGAGCTGCAGAGGGTTGATGCCGACATGCCTCCGGCGATCCGCCAGAAGATCAGCCATGACCGCGACCAGAGGTCGTTCCATAGAAGCAAGCGCAAGCAGATCACGATGTCGAAGGACATCAAGGGCGTGCGCGAGTGGGTGTCCACACTCGTTCCCCTGGACGTGAAGGTATCTTGTGTCGATGTCTCCGACCACCCACTGGCCGCCGAGCTTCCGAACGGCGCACGTCCCCTGTTGAAGCACGCGAAGTTCATTGTCGCCGACAGCGGGCCCGAGATGGGTGTGTCGGTCACCTTCGTCAGCGAGGGCGAAGTCGGAACGAAGTGGTTTCTCGATGACAGACGCGGCCAGATTTTGAAAGGCATCGCCGAGTCGAACGGTGCCTATGGGCGGCTCAATACCTGGATACTCCGCCAGCTTCCCGACGATGTCGCGATGCCCGGTCTTCGCACCGTGCGCCCGTGAAGCTGTTCCATGGCACCTCCGCGGCAAAGGGAGACCGCATCCGGCAGGACGGTTTCCTGCCGGAATCCTGCTTCACGCCGAACATCGATGACGCGGTTTACTACGCCGCGACCGGAGGCGAGGCCGATCTTCAGCTCCGCGAGGAGGAATGGGAAGCCGAGAACGGGTACCCACCGCGCGAAGACTATGGGTCGGAACTCTGGAGCATGTTCGAAGACCTGTATCCAAAGGGTGATCGCCCCGTCGTCATAGTGGTGGAGATCGCCGATGACATGATCGGCAGCGGCACTCCGGATTCCGGTGCAGAGAACGGGATCCGCTTCGCCGAGGCGATCGACGCCGGATGCGTTATGGAGATCGCCGACGTCGAGTGGGATCTCATCGACCAGATCGGATACGATCCGACAGCCAGGAACGTACGCACAGCGATAAGATAGTCACCTGCCCGTAGTCTTGATCCGGATGCGTTCCTCGCTACGAGGGCCTTTGCGGTTCTTGAAGACTGCGGTGCCGACATGGCCGTAGACCGGGTTCGTCCGCTTGCTGGGCATGCCGGGGCCGAGATAGGCGCCCTTCTTCGGCGTCGCCTTCCTCTGGTTCAGACGCGCGTCCTGCCCGTATGGGGTCATGTAGTCGCCTTGGAGGGACTTGAAGCCGCGCTCGATCATCCACGGGAATACCCGCTTCAGAAGGATGCGGGGCTGCTTTCCGGACTTCCTGAAGCCCATGTTGACCTTGCGGCTCCATGGACGGCAGGACATGCGGAGGTGGCCGTTGCGGCGCATCACCAGGTTGCGGAACAGTCGCTGGTAGAACTCAGGAGGCATTGCGTGCAGCCTCATCTCCCTTCGCCGCCCTGAACCGAAGCCACTGATAGGCAGCCTCCATCTCATCGAGCCTCCGGGAGACCCTGCGGTTGAGATCCTCGCCGCGCCAGGTCGCAACAGCGTCGGTCGTTTCCAGGACTGCCCCCACGATGCCGGCATGCGCCGCAGCCCGGTCCACTGTGCCTTCGCTATCTCGAGGCAGCTTCAGCACGACGAGGTCAGCAAGATTCCGGAAATGCAGGTCCATGTCACCGAAGACCCGCGTCTCTGCGTTTGCGAAGTATGCCCAGTGTGGGGGATTCCACGGTGTGAGCGCGGCCATATCCATGTTCCGGCCACAGTGAATACCACCTGCGACAAGTCCGGATGCTTCCTCATGCTGGAGCTCCACATCACGGCGAAGCTTGAGCCAGACCCGGTTGTGAGCATCCAATTGATCCCCCGCGATGACGCATAGGATCACGAGGGAATGTCTGGCGATCTCGGTCAGGCGGCGGAAGATTGCGTCGTCGTGTGGAAGGTCATCGATGAAGACGATGCTTCCGGGACGCACCCGTCCATCCTCAAGTCCGCACTGTGTGGAAAGCGAGAAGACCACCCGGCGGCTTCCGCGCATTTGCTTCGCAAGGACAATGCCAGCGTGACTGCGGCCGGTGCCAGTCGCGCCGCTCATCGCGAAGATGCCGGATCGCGGCAGATCCTTTCCGAACCGCTCGATCAAGGCATGGTCGGCGAAACGTCTGGCGAGTTGGAGTTTCTCCCCCCTGACAGTGAACCGCCCCCAGACGCGGAGAGACTCGACATAGCCAATCATCCCAATGATCCCATCCGTAGGAATGGTCCAGGCATCGATGATCCCGAAGATGTTCCTCGCCTCCCTGGTCGACAGATCGACTTCCATCAAGCGCTCAGTCAGAAGATCGATGCTTCTCGCGAACTCGGTTTGCGAGGCGTAGTCGGACAGCGAGGTCAGTCCGGAAGTGTCCATATCCGTCGCCAGGCCGAGACGGGCCAGCAGCGAGGTCGAGATGAGACTACTTCCCGTGAGCGATGCGAGCTTTCGGGCCATGCTGAAAAAGGTGTCGCCATCGATAAGGCTGGCATCGGGGCCTTTGGATACGACGCTTTTGAGTTCGGCCCAGTCCTCAAACCCTAGAACACGGGCGAGATCGGCCTGTGCATCAGTTAGCCGATAGCCCGGCTTGATCAAACCGATGCCATCGTTCTGCATGTTCTCGATGCTGCGATGGAAGAGCTTGGCCTTGGCTTTGATGCTGCCGAGGCTCGAGGGAACGTATCTGCGCATGCTGTCTCCTTGCCCGCACATCCTTGCGTTCACCAGCCATCCTTGGAATCCGCCGTGCAGGTCTTTGAAGACGTTGATCGCAGTCGAATTCGGCAGTCTCTGTCGATGCCATGAGGCTTGGGCATTGGATGGCCCCGTCGCGGTCGACGCCGCGTGACTGGACATTGCCCAGGCGAGATTGCGGTGTCAACAGGATTCGCGAACAGGCATCGGGTGCGATTAAGGATTCAGTCTGCCCGATCCTGATGGCGGAGAGGAAGGCATGGCGAGCCCATAAGCTCAGAACAGGGCGAGCTGCTTCAGGGGGCCGAAGGATTCCTCACTGGCTTTCGCAGCATCGGCGGCCTTGTCCAGACGGATCGCCGTGGCATGCGCACGGGCCAGGGATCCGATGCGCTTCCAGTAGCTGGAAACGGCGTTGCGCAGTTGCTCCTCGGAGGAAAGATCGATGCCGAGAGCGCCATCGAGACGTGCGAGGTCGATGTAGAGTTCGTGGAACCACGACCTGTCCAGCGGCCAGTCGTGGCCCTGTCGCGTCATGGCGGCGGCGATCAGCCTCCCTGTGAAGGACTTGCCGTCGCACTCCTGATCATGGACTTCGTCCCAGAGCGGAAGAAACAGCGTGAAGCCGCTGTCGGCGTGCGCGACTGCGACAGTCTCGACGGCAACCTGCGTGTCCAGATAGCGTGCCGGGTTCGGCTCCTTCCAGAAGATCTCCGGATCGAAGCCGAGTCTCTCGAGCAGCCAGTCGGGGGTGATGCCGCCTTCCGGAATCGAGACCGAACGGCGCGCAACCATGTCATCGACGGGATGACCGTCCTTTTTGCGTGTAGTCCGGAAGCGCCGGCCTGCCATCTCTCAACTCCGTGTGAATCACCTGATTGAGGACGATCGGAAGGAAAGGGACAACTTTGGTCGCCCCGTTGATATCCGCGAACCGCATGGTCTCGTGGATCCATTCGTCGTCCAGAGACTTCTCGATGAATTCGTTCACTCTTCGCGGGTATGTTTCAGCATCCCTGAAGTCCTTTGGTTTCCCCGAGCGCGCATACCGGATCACGGCGCTTCTGCTGGTGACTAGCCAGAAATCGTCCCCGTCCTGCTGCATTCCCACTCTGAAGCACCCTTCGGACTTCCTGCCATCGGCAGACCACCTGAACGGCGGCTTCATGAAGCTGCGCTGGAAGACGTAGGGTATGTACATGCGGCGGACTCCGCTCGTTGCATATGGCGCGATGAGTTCCGCATCCCGGCCTTCGGGTGTGATCGCCTTGAGCGTGTGGTAGAGCGGGAAAGTCGAGATGAGGCCGCGCACGTCGAGAGCACTCCCCGAGAGGTGGAGCACGTTCTTCACGTATGCGACGACAGTCTGCTTCGGAAAGAGAAGCTCGCTGTCGAGATCCCACAGTCTCATGCCAAACCTCGTGCGCACCATTGCGCGAAAGAACTCATATTGCGTTCGCGCCGAGATGTAAATCCTTCCGCGATATAATTGTTGACATATAGTCGCCAGATGAATCTTTCGTTAAGCCGTTCCATTGTCAGCGGGAGGCCCTTTCGACAGCCTGCCTGACCACCTCCCCGGTCAGCAGCTCCGGCAGCAGAATTCCATCTGGAGCGCCAGGGCCCAACACGACATAGAAAGGTATGCCGTAGCGCCCATGCGCCTTGAGATAGCTCGCAATCTCATCGTCCGGTCTCGTCCAGTCGCCCTTCATCGGCACCGCCTTCCGAAGGACCGCCTGCGTCTCTTCGGTCGCAAGAACGCCCCGCTCGTTGACCTTGCACGTGAGGCACCAATCGGCGGAAATGTCCACGAAGACCGTCTTCCCCTGTGCAACGAGGCCCCCGATCCGCTGGGGTTCGAACTTCTGCCAGCGAATGCCTGAAGAGGTGAGATCGGGGGCGAGGAAGAGTGTTGGCGCAAGCAGGAGCGCGACGACCTGCACCACCGACATCCGCCACGACGCCAAAGCGGTCGCCACGAGCGCGGCGGCCGCGGCCGCCAGCGACACTGCAAGAGCGGCGTTCGAACCAGTCGAGTAGACGAGGAACAGAAGCCATCCGGCTGTCGCGAACATGGCGACAGCCGTCGCATGCTTGACGCGCTCCATCCAGCGGCCGGGTCTCGGAAGAAGCGTCATGGCCTTCGGATAGAGCGCAAGCATCAGGAACGGCGCGGACATGCCCACGCCCATGGCCGCAAACACCGAGAGTACGTCTGCGTATCCGCCGCTGGACAGGCCATAGCCGACGGCCGTACCGACGAAGGGCGCCGAGCACGGAGTGGCGAGGAGCGTCAGAACCATGCCCTGCAGGAACGACTTCCAGACACCGGATCCATCGGTCGCGCCAGACACCTTCGTTGCCACAGACGAGGGCAGCAGTATCTCGAATGCGCCGGACATGCTCGCGCCGAAGCCGCACAGCAGAACCGCCATCACCGCGAGGAAGACCGGCTGCTGGAACTGCATTCCCCATCCGACGGCATGTCCGGCCCCCTTCGCCGCCGCCAGTGCAACGCCGATGACCAGGAAGGTCGATACCACGCCTGCCGACATCGCCATGAGAGAGGGTCGGAGCTTCTCCTTGTCCGTGGCCACCAGGACGAAGAGCTTGATCGCGAGCACCGGGAAGACGCATGGCATCGCGTTCAATATGAACCCGCCAAGGAGGGCGACGATGAGGATCCCCGCTGCCGCTTCATGCCGCAGCTCGAAGGCCGTCTCGATCGGTGCCGAACGACCGTCCGAAATGACGATCCTGGCGTGGGAGAGATCCGGAGGAGCCTGTCTCAGGCTTACGATGCCGAAGCGGGCTGTCGCGGTTCCATCGGTGTCCACGTCGACGGACTTGAGGCTTCCGAACGCCTGCATGCCCATGTCGAGAAACGCCTGCGGGTCGGTCATATTCGGCGAGGTGAAGGTCGCGACGAGATCTCCGTCATCCTGCACCACCGACTTGAGCGCGACCTTGGAACCTCCGGCGCCGCCCGGCGACATGGCCAGCCACCGGGCTATCTCGCGGGTCATCGTTGCATCACTGGCACGTGGGGCCGCGGCGGCCGAAGCATCGACGGGGAATGGCACGCAGATGTCGCTGCAGGCGAAGAGCGTGCCCGAGACGGACAGATCGGTGCCGACCTCAGCATCAACTCGGGAGGCGACGATCGGAATGATGAAGCTCTTCCTGTAGCCGACTGTCTCGAAGCCGGATGCCGAGAAGCGCTCGGGAAGTGGCCAGAAGACCGCAACGGATGCGCCGTGGGCGGATGACACCTTGAGATCGGGCGGAAGGCCTGTCTCGCCAGGCGAACGCCAGTAGGCATGCCAGCCGGGATCCATGTCCACCTTCAGTCCGAACAGGGCAGTCGCGCCGGATTTCCCGAAGCCGCCCGACACGAGCGAAACGCGCAGGCCATCGCCCGCAACGACCTGCTGGCATGAAACGACGATGAAAGCGAGAAAGGCCAGTATCCTGAGCACGCAAAGATCTCCTGCATGAAGACCACCATTAAGCGCCGGATCGAATCCTTTTGTGAAGACGAAAAGCACTCGAAAAACAAGATGTGTATAGCGGCAGCCTGACGATCGAGGAGATGATCCAGAGGACTTCCGATCTGTATCGAACTCCGGCCCCCAAGGCTTAGTCTGAGTTCTCGCCCCCTCGAAGCCATGCAACTTCGTCATCGCTGGCATCTCAAGGATTGGATTGATGCTCTCCCGCTCAAGCGATAAGATTCATTATCGACAGAGAGCAGGACATCAAAGATGCAGGCCGCAGCCGGAACCGAGAACCTCCTCAACGGATGGATTCCATTCGATCTCGACAGCTACGAGGACACGTCCGATCTGATCGCGCCGCACTGGCTCCTGAACAGCGCGACGAAGGACATCGCCATCGCGCGCCGGATGCCCGGCGGCCGCAGCATCCACATGCTCGACCGATGCGACCAGCGCGTCCTGGAGACCGACGGCTTCAACTGGATGAAGCTCATCGAGAAGAAGCCGGGGCCGCTGCCGGGCGAGAAGGTCTGGAAGAATCCGCTGCCCGTCGTCGTCATGCTGGTTCCGACCGCTCTCGGGCTTCTGCTCGTGCGGCGCGCCGCAGCGGACACGCACGGCAGGATCGCGCTTCCGGGCGGCTTCCAGGAAGTCGGCGAGACCTGGCAGGAAGCCGGGTGCCGAGAGGTCTACGAGGAGACCGGCATCGCCCTTTCGCCGTCGCGCGTCCGCATCTTCGACATCGACACCGTCGAGGGCGGCAAGGTCAACCTGATCTACGGCATCCATGACGGCATTGTCAGCGCAAGCGAGGCGGCCTTCTCCCCGCAGGAAGGCGAGATCCTCGAGGTGCTGACTTCGAAAGTTCCCGTCGCCGCCGCCTTCGAATCCCACACCCGGATGATCGCGCGCTACTTCGCCTGAGGCTACGATGGTAGGTTGCCTGCCTGCGCAATAGTCTTGTCCGCAAGGAATTCACGACGGACGGATCCATGACAGACAAGCTGCCTCCCCTCAAGGACATCAACCCCAGCGCGGCCTACGTCCAGCACCTCGACGTCAACGCCTGGGCGCTGCAGGATGCGACCCGTCTCGTCGGCGAAGTGGTCAAACCCGCCCTCGCGGTTGCGACCGACATGATGTGGCCGACCATTCTCGCGGCCGCGATCCGCCTGAAGGACGTGCCCCCGGTCGTTTTCAACGGCTGGACGCTGAAGTCGACCGGTTCGGAAAGTCCGTACCGGGAATGCCTCGTGCTGCAGCCGAGGGACGGCACCGGAGGCTACCTCTTCAACATCCAGCGGAGTATCAGGAAAGGCTACGACGCACAGGGCAAGTCGACGGGACTGCTCCCGCCGGAAATGTGCACGGAAGTCGAGAGCATCTCCTGCATCGCATTCAGCGCCAAGAAGACAAACCCCGACGCCTACTCGCTCGCGCGCGGGACGCTTCCTGTCCTCTCCAGGGTCGAGACGGAGCAGTACGATGGCCGGGTGTTCAAGTGCCGTCCATCTCTCACGATGAGGTGGGGTGGCGAAGCGGCCTTGGGGATTGTTGAACTCGGCGAAATCGGGGCGGCCATCTTCGCAATGCAGACCCTTTCGGAAGGCCTCGCCGCCATGGGGCTGGAAAGGCGCATCGAAGAACGGCTGCGTTCACTCGAAGACGCGGCCTACAATCATTTCGAAACCGAGGAACGAGCACTTCTCCCAGCGATCGGAGTGGGCGCGGTTGTGCGAGACGGCGGATGCGTCGGGGAGTCCGTGGAAACTTTCGTGGAGACATTCGCCTGGCGCTCGGCAGCGATCGACGTGTCCACGCGGATGCGCGAGCTTCTCGCGATAGCGGACAAGCTCGAGGCCAACGGCCACGTCTCCAGGCGCACGGAGTACGGCGAGGACGACGATGTCGCTCACGTCATCCGCAATGGCGACGACGGGCGTTCGCTATTCATCAAGACACAGAACCACCAGTTCAGGATCGACATCGGCCCGCTCGACGCCAACGGCAATCCGCAACAGGTCGCCGTCGGCGTGCCGAAGAAGCGGGATGGAGAAATCCCCGATTACGAGGAGCGCGGCTTCATAGGACAGTTCGACCTCGTTGGGAGCGAGGACGGGCGCGTCGAGTACGAAACAACCATGTTCGGATCCGTCGATTCCCGCCACCTGATCGCCTTCAACGATTTCGCCTTCACCATCGACAGCCTCCACTCCGAGCTCGACTACGACTGCGGGGATGACGAGGATATGGACGAGCCGGAAGCGCCGTAAACCACACAGGAAATCAGAGATGCCAGGAAAACTGCCAGCCCTCAGAGACATAGATCCGCGCGCCGCGGCGAACGAGCACTTCGAGAAGCACGCGCCTCAGGAGCAGGACGCGATCCGTCAGCTAACGGATGTCGTCGACGCTGTCATGGTGGTCGCCATCGACATGATGTGGCCGACTTCCTGAAGGCTGCGAGGACGCTCGGGGATCGGACAGTCGAGTTCGACGGATGGAGGATGCGCGGCGTTGCATCGAAGGTGCAGTACCACACGACATTCGTCCTCGAACCACAGTTCGGAGGCGGAGGCTACGTCTTCGACCTGAAGCTCGCCCGCGAGATGACCGACGAGGCCGACGAGCGGCTGCACGCAGTCACCGAAAAAGTTCGGCAAAGAATACGGGAAGAAAGCAGCGACGTTGCCGAGCAGAGACGCCGCATCGCGAAATGGCTCTTCGATCCAACGCCGGAAGAAACGGCGATAACCGATGACCCGGCCAGCTACCTCCCGCCGGAACAGAGCACGACGGTAAAGGAGATCGTTTGCTGCGCCTTCAACACGGACGGCCATAATCCCCCAGGATACGTGGCGTCGGAGGGCTACTCGAAGTCGCTGGACGAGACACTGGCCGAGGGATTCGACGCCTACCTCGGCTCGAAGATCTTCGAACGTCGGCCCTCATGGAACATAAAAGATCCCGACTTCACCACCGACAGGGGGATCCGGGACTCGAGCGCCTGCATCTTCGCCATGCAGAAGCTGTCGGATGGCCTGTTCTCCATGGGCCTGAGCCGAGACATATGGGATCGCGTCGAAGAGCTCGGCGGCCTGGAATATCGCTACTACTGCGACGACGCGAGAAGCCTGCTGAAGGCGATCGGAGCCGGAGCCGTGATCCGCGACGGCGGACATGTCGGAGAGTTCACATACTCCGCCGTGAACAGCTTCGTCGGCCGTTCGGCAGCATCGGACATCTCCAGGCGCGTCGAGACCATCGTCGAACTCGCTGACTATCTCGAGAACGGCGGCCACACGTCCCGCGACAACCGGTACGACTGCAACGACGCGGACGACTTCGGTTTCGTGACGTCCGCCGCCTGTGGCGGTAGGGCCATATTCATCGAAACCCAGCACAACCTCTACAGGATCGACCTCGGAGCCGTGGATCATGACGGATGCCTCGAAAGCCTGTCGATCGCGATCCTCCCCGAGGATGGGCACGACCTCCCTGTCCCGGGGCCGGGCGATGCCGGATATCTCGGGCACTTTGTCCCGGACGACCATTCGGGTGGCTACATCGCCTGCGACCTGTTTGGTCTCGAGTCGCCCGCAATCCGCGGCTTCGCAGACGTCACCTTCACTGTCGAGAGCATGCACTGCTGCTGGGAAGAGGAGCATGGCGATGAGGATGAGCCAGCGAGTCCTTGAAGCCTCTCGACATCGGACATGGATTGAGCCAGGATTGATGGAATTTCAGGCCACAGCGCCATTCCATCAATCCTTCAGTCGGTGATCAACATGAAAATCCCGCGTCTCTACGACCGCGTGCACGGTCGTTTCCTCGGAATCGATATCGCCGGCAAGAACGAAGGCAAGCTCTGGCACAGGCTCATCGTTGACCTGCCGCTCTGGATCGGCGGGAAGCTGAACGACGCGCGCCTCTGGATCTTCTACCGCGTCCACCCCAGACACCGCTACAACCGGATCAACCTCCGGCTCCCGCCGCGCTACTACGAGAACGACACCCGGCTTCTGCACGGGATGTTCTCGGTTCTCTGCGACCACGTCGAGGAGGAAGGCCGCAAGGACATGGAGGAGCACATCCTCGCCCTGCAGCAGGAGATCGCCGACGGCAGCCCCTACACTCCGGCCTCCGTGCTGGAGGAGCACATAGCCATCATCAAGGAAAAGCTCGCCCTCCACGACTGGTGGTGCCTCGAGCGACCCGCCCACAACAAGCTCAGCCGGGGACTCAGCGACAAGCTCCACTACGTCAAGCCATACGTCGCCGTGCCCGATCCCGAGAACGAAGGGCAGGTGCTCACCAAGCGCCAGCTCCGCGAACGCCTGCAGCGGATGAGAGATGACCTCGACGCGAAGGATCAGGAGATGTCCCATCGGCTGGTGGAGATCCGCCGCTGTCTCTGGACCTGACGGGCGGCGGCGAAATCATCTACTGCCACGTTTGAATCCTGCTGTCGGCTGAACGAGTCCTTCAGCCCGCGTTCATGTTGCGCCGCATATATTCGAATTCATCAGCAATTCGAGTGAGGTGGCAAATGGCTGCGGGCGGAAAATCGGTGGCAAACAGAATCATGGGTGTCGGTCTCCAGGGACTCTTCGTCCTGTTCCCGGCCTCGTGCGCATCCGTGGCGCTCTATGATATCTGGCTGCAGGGGCTGTCGTCTCCGATCGCCATGGTGGCCCTCGGCATCGCCGGGATCTTCTTCGCCGCAAGGGCCATCGCACTCGGCTTTGCGGTCGCCGATGCGGTCATGGACGCAGCCCGTCCGATGTCGGCTTCTCTCCGCAGGCGCTCGAAAGTGGCCATCGATCGGCTCGCATCGGTCCTCGCCTCCAACCATGGCCAAAGGCTCTCGCAGGCCTGATCGGCTGTCCGCCAGATCCCGAGCGATACCCAAAGGACTGGTGATTGAACAATTTCAGACGTATCCCGATCCAAGCCGATGTCTGCCTCTCCTCGATGAAATGACGTCTATTTTTGACAATAAATATTGACGCGTAAACTCCCGCTGGATAAACAAGTCCGACAGACACGGAGGGACTTGTTTATGAAGGACGGCGGAAAGCGCGCAGTAAACCTGCCACAAGCCCTTAAGGAAGACCTGATGGCATCCGCCAGAGCTTCTGGGCGAACCCTTGATGAGGAAGTGTCCGAACGGCTTCTGCGGAGCTTCGAGGACAAGCCTGGCGAACCCGGCGCCAGTGAAAGACGCATCGAGGCTCTCGAGCATGGCCTTGCCGAGGCGATGCGGCTCATCCGGGATCTTCAGGAAGGCAAGGCTGGAGGCCCGTCCCAGTCCCGTCCGAATGCGGATCTGCGCGCGGCCGTTGCGGCAGCGGAAACAAGACTGGGCAGCCTGACCCATGAATCCGGAAAGCGCTACTCCACTCAGGACGGCAAAATCGTCAGGTTCGTCATGTCGAGCCCGTTCCGCGGCTATGGCGACAAGGGCTTCGTCAAGATCGTCCCCGGTCACTTCACCGACGACTACATCTTCCTCGCGATCCGACACTACCACCGCGGCTGGCTCGTCCCCATGGATCTCGTCCGCAGCACGCTCGAGCGCATTCCGACGGCCAACCGCACGAATGGCGAGAAGAGCTGGGATCCGACCTACGGCAACAGAAAAGGCCGGCAGGCGCTCTGGATGGGCAAGTCCGGAGAGCTCGTGATCGAAGATCATGGGATCGACCTGCCGTCCGTGGACGAACTTCCCTGAAATGAAAGGACGCCCGGCGTGACCGAGCGTCCAGTAGTCGTCCATTACCGTGATTTGCTAGACCAGAGGGCTATTACGCCTTGGTTGACATGATAGTGACCTGTGCGGTCGAGCCTACCTGAATACATCATCGACCAACGATGCGGATCACGTCAAGGGATAGACGACAATCGGCCATGAATGTGTCCTACGCCGGGATGGCAGGTTGGCTTCCTTCATGGAGAGCGACATCCATCCCAGCCCTCGCAAGCCGCTGGAGCGGCACAGCAAGGCGATCGACGATCTTCAGTGTTTCGTCAGCGTCTCTGACCGCCCGGGCGACAGCTTCAAGATCGGGCACTGGCAGGCGAAGAGCCTTTCCGAGATCGTAGAGGAAGGTAGCCCACATGCGCGCGGCTTCGTTTTCCTCATCAGCCCGCACGCGACGCCATGCCTCCTGAACTGCAGGTTCTAGCTTGTCGACCACGTCCCTGCATACGTCCGCGACCGTCGCCGCCTGGACTTCGTCACCAACCTGCCAGGCAGGCGTGATGCCAGTGACGCACCGCCACATGAACTCGCGCAGTTCGCCGCGCTTCCCGAGATACACGCCCTGGAGATGCATGAGCCGCCGTTCGAGATCCGCGTCCATCTGCCCGCACAGAACCGAATAGCTCGCGGCAGCGCATCGCCGGATAAGGTCGGTGCAGTCGGAACCGTCGTCGAAGAAGGTTGAGATCTCCATCGCCGACTTGAGAAGGTTCCTGACCGACTGGGATTCATCGGCGGACATTGCCGCTCGCTCACGCTTCATGTAGCCGACGATATCCCTCTTTCCCATGAAATCATCAACGGAATGCATGGCAGTGAAGGCGCGCTCTTCCGCATTGAACAGACGGGACCGGAGCAGGGAGTCGAATTCGAATCCAAAGTTCGTGAGCGTCTCGACCTTGGCTGTCATGGCGGCGACGAAAGCCGACCAGTTCTCATCGGACGACAGACGATCATCGTAGCCAGCATTGTCGAACAGCTTTCGGAAAATGCTGGAGAATGGATCGACGCTCATGGTGCCGGAGGCGGACGAAATCGCATCCGCCCACTCAGGAACGAGCGAGCGGACGAGCTTGAGTTCGTCGGATCCCCTGTATGTCACGGCGCGCTCCGGCTCAGATCGACGTCGAATTCGGCCAGGACAAGCTCCCGCAGCTCCGCAGCCGTGGCGCTGCCGATCACCTCCGAGACAAACTCATTCCCTTCCATCCACTGGCCGACAAAGGACATCGTGACGGGATCGGCGGAGCCGGGCGTCACGGACCTCACCAGACATGCCGCCTCGCGACCCAGTCCGTCGTACCAGAGCTTGGAGGCATGGTCTCCCCCGGCGGCCTCGGCGAGCGATGCATCGTCGGCCCTGTCGAGTTCCAGCGCCCTTTGGAGTTCGGCCGGAAGTCGGCGCCGCGTCATCACGGATACAGTCCCCAGTTCCTTGACCCGCAGATAGGGCTGGTCGCCCATGCCCTTCCAGACCGCTGCGCCCACGAGCATCGGCTCATCGACGCCGGGAACCGCGAGAAGGAACCCGCGCTGCTCCGTGCTGGAAGAGGAATAGTTCATGGTGGCGAGGACGAGCGCATCGGGGGATCCCACATGATCGGCCAGAGCCTTCTCGTATGCGTCCGACAGATCGATGTCCCTGGGTGTGAATGGCATGCGCATTTCTCCTCAGTGCCTGACGGACGGAACGTCGGCGTACTTCGCGTAGAGCGCCTCGATCTTGCTCTGGTCACGAACGTGGAGCGAAAGATATTCGGGGCCGTGGGATCCGTAGCGGACGCCCATCGAGAACCCGAGCGGCTGATCGGGAAGGAGGTAGGCGTCGAGATTGTAGGAATACTGCTGCCAGTGCTCGATCATCAGTTCGGGCGTGTATTCGACAACGCTCCCGTCCGTGAGCTGGATATTGCTGCCGTCGGCAAGAGCCTCGGCAAGCTCCTCGAGCGGAACGTAGACGATCTTCTCTCGCCAGGGATTGTACTCGTCCCAATAGGCCATGACTGCTTCCTTCTGCATGACACTCACGCGGTGCCGATGTTTTCGATGATGGCCAGGACAAAGGCAAGAAGAAAGGCCGCTCTCGCGGCCTCCGTCATGCTGACATAGCCAGTCTCGGCTTGCCGACCCAGTGCAGGTGGTCTTCCGTCAGTTCCGGCTCTCCCTGCCATGTGTAGGCGCAGAGCACACCGCCCGGCTTGGCCACCGAGAAGTCGAGGCATGTCTTCTTCGGGCCGAGAAGAGTCGGCTCGCCACCCATCCAGTAGTGGCCAAAGAACACGGGGCGCGGATCGTCGTCGATCACGAGACCGTCTCCCTCCAGCGGCAGATCCGGAAGCCCTTCGATCACGTCATGGTCGGTGATGGCTCCGCTCGCGAGCGACACGGCGTTCTCGTCCCACCAGCGCACGCGGCTCTGCGTCCGGTAGTGGCCGGCATGGTCATGGAAGCCGAAACCCTCGGGCAGGTCGACTTCGGGGCCGCGGATCAGGATGTCAACCGTCGTGCGCAGCGGATCCTGCTTGTCGTAGCTGGCGAACAGCCCTTCCTCGGTCATGACGCCGTTCTCATCGGTATACGCGCGGAGAGCTTCAAGGTGCTGCGGATGCCAGCACGCATGGATGCAGCGCAGATCGCGGTTTTCAAGAAACAGCGGGATCGTGCGCATCCATTCGACCCACTCCTGATGAAGCTCGCGGTCGTCGCCGATGGCGGCGAGGAAAACCGAGTGCTGTGCGAGATTCTTCGAGCCGTGCTGGCGAAGATACTGGCCGGGGTTGCGGGGGTCGCGGTAGAACCATCCGATGCCGCCATGTTCGTGGTTGCCCATGACCATCTCGGCGGTTCCGGCATCGATCATGCGCCGGGCCGTGTCGAGCGTCTCTAGCTGCTTCGGCCCCCTGTCAATGAGGTCTCCAAGGAGGATGACCCTGCGGTCGGGATTGGAGTGGCGGAAGGCGCCGTTTCTGAACTGATAGCCGAGTTCGTCGAGAAGCTCGACAAGCGCGTCGTGGTGACCGTGGATGTCTCCGATCACGTCATATTCCATGGTGAGTCCGCTTTCTAGGATCCCGTATTGGATCCTTTTTCAATGTCTTCTGGTAAGGACTTGATTATGGAGCGATGCCACGAGACGCACAAGCGGATCAGCAAGCCAATGGTCCGAAGGAACGGACTGTCTGTCTGATCTTCGCCCTCACGTTCAGCATCGACCGATGGTCGCTCGGCGTGCCGGGCGCGATGACCTTCGCCTTGCGGCCGCCGGAGCGGATCGTCACGGCGTAGTGACCGCTCCTCGTCTGCACGATGTCGTAGTCCTTCGTCATCTCGCTGACCATGTCTTCGAGCGACCGTAAATGCTTCTTGATGCTCATTGCCTGAATTCCCTTCGCGGGAGCCAATAGCAGCGGCGTGATCGCGGAAAGGTTAACCCCGCCCGCGACCGTTCCGTCATGCTGAATGAAGTGTTTCCACGTCTGCGGAGGGACTGGCTAGGCCGCCATGAGTTGCGGAGCAGCGTCGAGAACCGTGCCCATCCCGCGATCCTCAAGGACTGGCTCCACGGCGACCACAGCCGACGCATCGCCGTCAGTCTGGAAGAACGATATCTTTGTGCCATGGACGCGCATCGCGGTGAGGCGGCCGGAAGCATAGGCTCCTGTGTCGAGGGAGATGCGGTTCTCGGTGGCAACCGGGCGGTCGCCGACGATGGAATGACCATGGACGACGATGCGGCCCAGATCCCCGACATGCCCCATGAAGGGATCACGCAGCCAGATGAGGTCGCGCTCTGTCTGGTCATCGAGACCCTTGGAGGGATCGATGCCCGCGTGCACGAACAGGAAATCGCCGTCATCGACCATCAGGCTGCTCTCGCGCACCATGCGCACGTGGTCGGCATGAACCGTGCCAGCCACCTGCACCGCAAGCTCGAGATCGCCATGTGAATAGGAGTTGAGCGTCTGAACGCCGCCGCGCTGCAGCCACGCGGCCACGGCATTGCGCTGGAGGCGGCCAACGCTTCGTTCGAACATGTCGTCGTGGTTGCCCTTGATCAGGACTGAACCGGGGAAGCTGGTGAGCACGTCGGCGACGATGTCATAGGCTTCGCGGCTGGAAGGCCCCTTGTCGCAGATGTCGCCAAGAAAGATGAAGCGCGGCGACGCGGAGAAGGCCGCAGCGTCCGCGATGCAGAACGCGACAAGGCTCTTCAGAAGGTCTGCCCGGCCGTGAACGTCTGCGATGGCGTATGTGATCCGTGTGGACATATTTCTGTCTCCGTCGTTGTCAACAATTTATCGGATCCTGATCCATTGTCAACAATTAAACTCGGAACTTGTGTTGGAATCCTTCGCGCATCAGTGATATGAATCTTTCAAGGAACGGTTCCGCGCCGTCCGAATGGAGCCATCATGACTGCTTTCGAGCTATTCGCGCTTCTCATCCTCGGCCACTATGTCGCCGACTATCCGATGCAGGGCCAGTTCATCGCTCTCGGGAAGAACAGGGCCTGTCCGATCCCCGGCACGCCATGGTACCAGATCCTGTTCGCCCACGCCTACATGCATGGCGGAATGGTGGCGGCAGCCGTCGTCCTTGCGGGACTATCCGGACATCCCGAACTCTTCGCGCTCGCGCTTCCCATCGCCGCCGGAGAGGTGATCCTGCACTGGCTGATCGATGACTGGAAATGCCTCCGCGAGGCCCGCTGCCGGAAGACCTGCTCGGAGGCGGATCTCGAGTGCCGCAGGATCGGAGCATACAATCTCGACCAGTCGCTGCATTTTGCCTGCAAGCTGGCTTGGACAGCCGTCTGCACCTGCTATGCAGGCCTTCCCCTGATCGTGCGGTAGCTGTATCCCGTTGCACGGCCAGCGGTCATTCTCGACGGGCAACGCGAGGAGATCGAGAGCATGAACCACTGGCTTGAAGCCGACCCGGAAGACATTTTGGACGAGGTCATCCTTGCGAGGCAGTTGGCTGGCGAGGATCTGGACGAGACCTCGCAGAGGACGCGGGCGATGATCCGAAACGACATCGCGTCTTCGCAGAGGCAGATTGCCGCGAGCGTAGTTGAATCGGGTGCGGGGATAGCGGTCTTCCGGTCGATGACGCTGAAGCCGGAAGAGATCGACGGGTTCGAGGTCCGGGGACTTGGAGAGAGCTGGGCCTTCGACCGCCGAGGCGCGTTCGCATATGACGGCCGCAGAAGCGACATGGAGGTCGTTATCGAGGCGGTGGTGTCTGCGGACGATGTCGTCTGGCCAATGGTGGTCGGCATGTGGTCGAGCGGCGAGGGAGAGGCGCGCCTCGACAGCAGGGCAAGCGTGACGATCAAGGAAATTCGGATCCGAAGCGGAGAACCGCTGAGGGAAGATCTCTGGGGCGTCGAACATTCGCTTCGTCCGACACGACCGGTGGCCACCCCATGATCGATGACATTGACGACGAAACGCAGGCCCGGTGGCGGGAACGGGGCGGCATAATCCGCATCGGACTGGATGATCAGGATCGTCTGGTTGGCTTCATTCCGATCGACCGACTGCTGGAAATCACCGATCCGATCGCCGAGCCGCCCTGGCATGACGGGCCGGACGTTTCACGGGAAGGTGTTCTGTCTGCGATCTCCGAAGGCAGGTTCGAGCAACGCCCCTACTCTTCCGATCTCCTGTCGGTCGGCCGGAGGGACTGGAACTCGCGGCGGCACGAGGAGAGGATCGCCTGGCTTGTTCTCAATCCTCCAGCCGACCCCATCGAGATCGAGATCGATCAGTACTGCGGCGTCGGCATCGATGACGGAATGCATCGTCTCTTCGCCGCGGTCGTGCGCGAGGATCGGACCGCGTTCATCCAGTTGGGCGGCTATATCGACTATGCTCCCGAAACCATCGGGGTAGTTTGCCATGCCGAGAACGTCGAGCGGCAGGAACCCCAATCGGCTCCGGTCTGCTGACGGCATTCCTCGCTTATCTTCGCGAAAGGAAGGCGTTCATTCCTTGCCGAGCGCTGACAGTGGATGTCAAGCGGAGTGACAGGGGCAAGCACGCATCCTCCTCCGGAGGGGTCTTACATGAACTGATGTTGCTGCGCACTGGCACAGGCTTTCGCTAACTTTCCAGCGATACGCATTGGCAGGATGCACGAAATCTCCTATGAATTCCGCTCTAGGGAGAGCGAGCATGGCGTTGGACGCGAAGGACATCGAGCTGATCATGAAGAGTGTCGGCAGCACCGTCGGCAGTCTGACGGACACTTCGCCCATGGATGTCAACCCCGCCAGGATTGCGGCCGAGACGATGATGACGCTTCTAACCGGAATGAACGAGGTGTTCGGGACAGAAGTGTCAGGCCTGCCGCCCGCCCCGCCGCGGCGCCTCGAAGACACGTCACATGCCGCCGGGCCGACGATCACGGCAGACTACGTCGTGGAACGGGTTCCGGTCAGAAGGAAGTCACTCCCAGCCCCTCCCCGCGTCATCATGGAGGTCTCCGCAAGCATCCGGGAAGACCAGATACTATGCCTTTTCGACGGGGTCGGCCGCAAGATCATCAGCAGGTACGTCAAATCGCGCTATGGGTTTGACTGGCAGCAATACCTGTCCTACTGCGGTCTGCCCTCCGACTACCCCAGGGTGGCAACAAGCTACTCCGCGGCCCAGAGGAGGAGTGCTCTGGCAGCCGCAGAACGCCGGAGGCGGCCTCCGCTCGCTAGCGGCCATATCTTCAGATCTGATGATGACGAATAGCCCGCAGAGAGCGTCTCATCACTCAGCTAGCCGCCCGCAATTCTACAGACGTCTCCCTGGAGAAATCTCTCGTCAGCATGTCCTCGAGTTCCTTGAACACGCGGGGATAGTCCTTCGATCCGACGACCGCGCTCGCGACGGTCGGAGCATCCATGGTCTCGAGCACGTTCCGCAGGTTCCCCTTCTGCAGATCCATGAGCAGCAGGAGGTCCTGCGGAGAAAGACGGGCGAGGTTCGACGCCGTATGATTGAGCGGATCCTGTGCCTGCACGGCCGAGATCGCCGGGACATAGACCTGCCGCCCCTGCTGCAGGGCGTACTTGACGCTGTGCATGCTGCCGCTCTGCATTTCGCCCTGTACGAAGAAGGTCGCGAGGCTCAAGCCCGTGATGATCCGGTTGCGGCGGATCAGGGTGTTCTCCGATGACGGCGTGCCGAAGAGCTGCTCGGTGACGACAAGGCCGCCGCCATCGATGATGCGCTCAAGAAAGGCGAAGCGGTCCCTGTCCCTATCGGGGTCGAGCATGTCGATGCCGCAGGAGATGACGGCCGCTGTCGGCGTTCCCGCGTCCACGCAGGCCCGGTGGCTCGCAGCGTCGATGCCCGCCGCAAGTCCCGACACGATGCGCCATCCGGCCTCGGCCATGGCTCCGCTCATCGCCTTCGCAGCGCCCCTGCCCCATTCGGATGGCTTGCGTGTGCCGACGAACGCCACGGATGCGTCGAGCTCGGAGAGATTGCCGCCGACGAAGAGAACCATCGGAGGCGACGGATCGTCACGCAGACGCGCGGGATATGCGTCATCATAGACCGACAGCATCTGCACTTCGTATTCCTCGGCCATGTCGGCCTGCCGAAGCGCAAAGTCGAAGGCGGTCTGAAGGGCGTCAGGCTCGTCCTGGATACGCCTGCGCTGCTTCTCGTTCATCAGCGGCTTGAGGTCATCGGTCGACGCAGCCAGCAGCGCGCGGAAGTCGGCGTAGCGGCCGATGACCTTCGACACCGTGACCGGACCGACGTTCTCCAGAGACAGGAGAGTCGTGATGCCGACAGCACTTCTGAGAGATACGGATTCGATCGAGTTCATGGATTCAGTCCCGGATATTGATGTCCCATGGACGCACGTGGTCCTGCATTCTTCAAGGATGTGAGGATTGCGGCCGCCATAGTCGGCGTTCGATATACTTCCAGGAAAGCGATCCAACCGCCATGGCCGAAGCGAAGCTGACCAGCACGAACACGGCGGTAATCGCGTTGGAAGGTGAAACAAGCAAGCCAGCGTGACCTGTGAATTCCATCACGTACCTGATCAAATGAAACACCAGTAGGTGGCTCAGATAGATCGAGTAGGAACGATCCCCGATCCATTGCAGCACTCTGCCATATCCTGTTGAAATAGAATTATCAGGGATGGCAAGGATAACGATGATCCCGGAAATCGCTGCCATGATGGGGATCGCGTAGTTCAGGTCGAGTCCTTTGGATATCCAACACAACGCGACCGATCCGACGAGTATGCCAACGGTTCGAGCGCGAGTGGCCAACCGCGGAAAAGGATTTCCCTTGTGTACGATCACGCCGAGCAGAACCCCCAGAACCATGCCCTGCGGGCGCACTATCCAAAGAGCTGAGAACGCAGACATATCGTGAAGGAGGATGCTGAGTGCCGTAAAGACGAGGGCGTAGAGACCCCATGCCAGGATCGCGAGTCGGATCCGCAGGACGCATAGGCTGACCGCAAAGCAGAGGTAGAATTGCTCTTCGAATGACAGGCTCCAGTAGACGCTGTTGATGTCTGCGGGAGGACATGCAGTGCCGATGCTTGCCGTCGAAACGCAAGATGACCAGTAGAAATTCGCGGTACCTGTCATTCCTGCCAGAATGCTTTTAAATTCAGGGATTGTCCCCGAGACACCCATCATTGGAATGGCCGTGAACAGGATTCCTCCCATGCCAAGCCAGAACCATGATGCAGGAAGTAGGCGCACAGCCCGCTTCTTGAAGAAGGTCGCGAGTTCTGCCGGGGAGAGCGACTTGCCGTCTTGAAGACCAGTCGAAGACAGCAGGGAGCTAACGATGACAAACCCCGAAATCACGAAAAACAGATCCACACCACCCCAGAAGGAAAAGTGCTCGAAGGCCTCATGATACCCTGTGGATGTTGGAAGCCTGTTCCGGTAGTGCTGGAGCATCACCATGATGATGGCGATGCCGCGCAGTGCCTGAATGTCGTTGTTCCGTTTCAAACTGCTCACCACCGGGATGACTAGGTCGCGTCAATCCCATAGTGAGCACGTTTCCGAGCATCTGCAACACAGACCCGATTACATTCCGACCGCGAGCGGAAGCGTCAGTCCTTCGTCGTCTCCTTCGGACCACTGCTCCTGCTCTCGGACAGCGCGATCAGATCCGAAATCAATCCCGACAACTGCTCCGGCGCCGCCGAATCCAGAGCGTTCTGGATCTGCGCGTCCTCCGTTTCGGTACGTTCCCAGGGATTGTATTGCTGCGGAGATGTCGTCATTGCCGAACCCTTCCTTCTGGGCGATCCTGATCATTGCCTCGTCGTAGGAGGCATTGAGCCTCTCGAACGTCCGACCGCTCAGTCTGCCGTATATCTCCTTCTCAGGATACCACAGCAGCGCCTGCAGGTCGGCAGCAGTCATTTCGTATCCTGAATCCTTCAGGATCTCAAGCGCCCTTCCGCAAACTGTCCGGATCCACTTCCTAAGTCCTGCACTCGTAGGTGCGTCAACGGGAGCGCCGAGCGACTTCACGAGGGATTCGACCGCGCCTGGCCAGACAAGCCTCGCCTTCATCTCGGATGCCTGCGCGTTGTCCTTCGGCGAGGCCGCGCCCTTGCGGCCCGCGAACGTCTCTGTGTAGGTGCCGGCGACGTATCCACGGCGGAGCTTCTCCCAGAACCGCTTCAGATCGCGCGTATATGCGAGCAGATCGGCGTTGTCCGCATCCCACAGTTCGCCGGGATCGCGGTAGACCCCGCTCTCCTGCATGAGCGCCGTCATCCGCTCGCTGCGGTGCGCGCGGCGCAGTCCCTTCACGAGTCTTGAAAGCGCATCTTCGCCGACGTCGTTTCGCACCAGCGTGCCCGTGTACCTTCCCCACATGCGCATGAACCAGAGGTCGATCGTCACGGGATCGAAATTTCCAAGGAGGTTCTGCATGAACCCGTTGCCCACCTTCGGTCCGAATATCATCGAGCCATAGACGGTCTCATCGATCATCTCCTTGCCCGCCACCCGGATTCCATGCTTTGCCGCCAAGTCGCGGAGTTCGCCCATGGTCAGCTTGACTGTCAGGAGCTTGTGCAGCGTCTCGAGGCTTCCTCCGCACTGATCGAGCACGAAGTTGAAGCGGGCGAGGTTCTGCTCGACGGCCGCGCCGTTGGCTCCATAGCGCTTCGGCGCGAATGACCCGCTGGCGCAGAACTGACGGTACTGTTCGACGGCGTAGTTCATGTTCTCGAACACGGCGTTGTTCTGGCTGGTGATGGCGATGGCCGCAAAAAGCACCGTGCGCGCGTCCTGGCTGCATCTGAACGCGCTGCAGGAGTGCGCGGCGGCAGCCTCGTCCGAGACGATCTCGGGATGAACAAGGCCCGCCACGTTGATCATCCTGTTGATGGCGTCGGTGTACCAGTTCGCGGAGGTTGGGCGATCCGTCCTCGACAGCGCGAACATCGCCTCCGAAGCCATCATTCGAGCTATCAGCTCGTTGCCTCCCTCGGAGGCGGACGTGATGGGCCTCCCGCCGAGATCCTCGATCGAGCGGTCTGTCAGGTATCGCGAAACCTCGAAATTGTCGGCCAGCGCCTCGAAGTCCATCTCGGATAGCAGCCTGCCCGCGAATACCGAAGGCAGCGGCGGTTCAATGTATTGCATTTCAAAACCCGTGTTCTCTCTTTCATTGGATTCAATCACGGTTCCTCGCAAGCGACCCGTCGCAGGCCGGGACGAATCCTTGGCAAGGCCTTGATCCGGACAAGATTCCACTGGCATCCTGTTGCGGCCTGCATCGGGGAGAGTGGCATGAGATTTTTCGCGACAACGATGGTTCTAGCTCTGGCGGCGTTCCCCGCGGCTGCGGCGGACGGCGATGTTTCCGTGGATTCCTGGGTCTCGACGATGATGAAGCGCATCCCGTTCAAGGACGGGATCTTCGATGCCGAAACCTTCACCGCCTATTCGGAATCGTATCTGGACGGGCTGGTCACGCACTACCGCGAGCTTGGCGAAAATCCACGCAGGAGAGCGGAGAAGGCGGGGGACGCCTTCTCCGTACACGAGATCGACACCCGGACGGAGAGACTTATCGGCAACGCCACCAGATACGTGCACGATACCGCGCGAGGCATGGCGGCGACCCTCGATCCGACCGGATCCGGAAATGTGAAGAAGAAGGATGCAAGGCGCATCCTGAACGATCTCGCCGGACTTGCCGACTCCGATGGCAACGGCGTTCTCGACACATACGAGGCGGCCATAGCCGAGGCGGCTTTCGCCAGAGGCACGGATCTGCGTCAGCCGGGCGCGGAGGCGGCTCTCAGCCGGGAAATCGACCAGGCCTCCATCCACTGGAACTGAGCGTCAGCCATCCATGCCGTTCGACCAGTAGCCGCTGGCGACAACCCTGACTTTGCCATCACCCGCATCGAGGAATTCGATCTCACCGCCACCGGCGAACCACGGGATCGCATGGGAAAGCAGATGCTGCTTGTCTGCAGGAACGATCGCGTCGATGTCGTTCTTCCAGTGTTCCTTGTTCCTGACCATTTCCCAGCCTTCCTTGAGCTGATCGAGGGTGTATCCGCCCTTCCCCTGCTCGAGCCACTGGTCGATCTGTTCCTTCGTTGCCATCTGGATCTCCTTCATTTGCGAAGCATCGATAGCACGTTGGGAGGCATTGTCAACAATTATGCTCTCGCCCAGGGGAGAGGAAGGCTGGGAAGACGGAACGACCCGGCGGCGGCCGCGGCATACTGGAGCGCCAGTCCGCCGGAAAGCAGGACTAGATCGAGCGGCACGCTGGTCGGATGGATGCTCTTCATGACCTGCAGGAAGATGCAGATGACAGATCCTGCAGCGAAGACTGGCAGCGAATTGCGCCCGAGGTAGTTGAGCGGAGTGGCCGCCGCCGCCGATGCAATCCTTGCCACGACGGCGAGGTTCGACAGCACGTATGCCATGCAGAGCACATGGATGAGGCGCTGAAGGCTGAGGTAGGTCTTGTCGAAGGCGCCGATGAACGTCGGAAGCCCCTCGTGCACGGCCATGTTCCAGAAGCCTGAACGGACGATGAAGAGCGCGTAGGCGAGAAAGCCGACCGCTGACCAGAACAGCAGCGGATCGAATGCCACCAGCTTGCGGCCCGTCTTGGCGGACATGCCTGCAAGGAGACCTATGGCGAAGACGAGCTGCCATGAAAAGGGATTGAGGAACCAGCCACCCGGCGTCGGCCAGTTCGGCATGTTGATCTGCCACAGGCCCGCGGCCAGCCAGACAGCAACGCTGCAGCCGAGAAGAAGCCCCCGGCTGATGGCCGCAAGCCATATCATCAGCGGCGTTGCCGCCAGCAGAACCATGTAGAGCGGGAGGATGTTGAAGTAGCCGAGCTGGTGGCCGAGGCTGAACACCCCGGCGAGCGCCGAAACGGGGTCGGCGAGGACGGCGCTGGTGTTGACGCTCCGGAACACCGATGTCTCGCTGAAGTAGCGCAGTCCTGCCATCAGGATGACGATCGCGGCAAGCGTGATGGTAATGTGCACGGTGTAGAGCTTCAGGGCCCTTCCCCACACCTTGGCGGAAGTCTTGAGGAAGTCGCCGGACAGGATGCCGCGGCTGTAGGCGAGACCGGCAGCGATGCCGGACATCAGGACGAATGCTTCGGCCGCGTCTGAAAAGCCGAAGTTGCGGCTCGTCAGATGCTCGAGAATGTTCCCCGGGACGTGGTTGACGAAGATCGTCACCAGTGCCAGCCCCCTGAAGAAATCCAGACGCATGTCGCGCCCCGCCGCCGAAGTCATCTACCCGTTCCTCATGTCAGATCCATGCCGGACATCATCGTCCAAGGATTCCCATGAGGATTCCACACCGCACATGACTGTAGCCTGAACGGGGAGATGCCCGCGCGAAGGATTCATGCGGGCCGGCAGAGCTATTGAGCAGCATCACCGCCTGCGTGGCAAGCAGGACTCCCCGCAGACCTTAGAATTTCAGCACTGCATCCTCTGCAAAGCCGTTTTCCTCGATCTCGGACGTCATCCAGTGGCTGTCGGTCTGCACGTGGTTCTCGCGGACGAACTTGCAGAAGCTCTGCGGGAAGTCCTGATAGGAGATCGCATCCGCGACCCTGGTCACGGTGCCCTCCTCGCCGTCGGCGATGACCTGGCGCGAGATCTCGATGATCTCCCTCTCGTCGAAGATGCCGTCGTAGACCACCTCGACAGGATGGATGCCGATCAGGTCGAACCATTCCAGCGTCTCGTCCCACGGTCGGCAGACGTTGCGCTCGTCCCAGATCGAGAAGCCGAGGAAGGGCGACGGAAGGTTTTCGTACCGGATCGAATGCACCGCGGTCACGTTCTCCCCGCACACGCGCCAGCCCTCCGGGATGTCGTGCCTGATCATGGCATGAAACTGCTTCACCCGGTTGCGGCTCGGATGTGACCGACCGTCGATCGAGCGGGCGTGCATGTAGTCGGGGTAGAGCGTGGTGTTCTCGCCGTCCTTCTTCTTCGTGGAGATGACACGGCGGCCGACCAGCGCCGACGTGCTCTTCAGGATCTTGTCGTCGGCGCTCGCGCCGGGCGAGGCCGTCATGTGATATGTCCGCGGGTACTTGTAGTACTGGACGAACTCTCCGAGCAGGCCAGCCTTGCCGAGGATCTTCTGGACCTGCTCCGTATGGAACATCTCGCCCTTCATGCGGCGGCCATCCTTGAGGAAGGGATTGCCCCACTTGTCGACGGTCTCGGACGGATCCATGTTGGCGGGAACGACGGCCACCTGGATGCCGGCAAGCTTGCGCAGCTCCTCGACCGAGATGAGGGTCATCTCCGCCTTCATGTGGTGCTCCTCGCACAGGCTCGCGCCGTTGCCGAGGTAGTAGCCGCCGTCATGGAAGAGCTTTCGCTCGATGATGTGGTGCGGATCGACGGCGGGAAGATCGCAGCACAGGCACTTGTGCCCGTCCCTCTTGAAGACGGCCGAAGCAAACCCGTCGCGGCCGAGGTTGACCGCGCCGCCAGCGCCAGCCAGAACAATTTTTGCAGACCCGCTCATTTTCGCCCATCCAAATTCAATCGTCAGTCTTGATAGACGAATCCTCCACAGTCCGCAACCTTGCCTGGTCGAATCCTTTACGGCACGTCAGGCGGCGAGCGACGGACTAGCTCCGAGATGCCTGCGGATGAACGTATCGAGCTCATCCCATCCCGTGACCGCGCGCGGATGCTCGTCATCGAGATTGTACGGCTGGCGGTAGAGGACGGAGACAAGACCGGCCTCGTCCGCGGTTCTGGCATGGTGGGCAAGGTCATCGACAAACAGGCTGCCTTCCGGAAGCATCTCGAAATAGGTCTTCTTCGAGGCTCCGAGGGGGATGACATGCACCTCGGCGAATGGAATGTCCGCCAGGTTCTGGAGGCGGAGCTTTCTCGTATTGTCGGACTTTCCGGCGCTGGTGATCGCCACCAGCTCGATGTCGGGATAATCATTCACCAGAGCCGCAATGCACTCTAGGGCACCGGGATAGGGCCTGAGCCTGCCGAACTCCGGTTGCTGGTTGAATACCGGGAGCATGTCCATGACTTCCCACTCCGCGAGATCCGGAAATGCGCGATGCATGGCGTAGGTGTCGACCTCGTGCGGCTCGCAGCCGAGACGCACGCCCTGCCCGCCGGCCCATTTCATAAAGCCCTCGAAATAGTTCAGGATGACCCCGTCCACGTCAAAGCCAACCACCGTCCTGTCGGACATCCTCGCTCCTCCAACCTATCATTCAGCGAGGATCGTTGTCATGCGTGCATTGAACAAACGTGGAAACGGAAGGAGTTGAATAGACACTTCCGAAACACGAAGCGCCGCTGGATGTGATTTCAGCGGCGCTTCGTGTCGATTAGGGAGCCGATGCGCTGCCCACGTCCACTGGCAAGTTCGAATTGAGGAGCTTGCCATCCCCCAACTGTCCCGAACTGTCGTTACCCCAGCATTTGCCGTCATTGGACGTCGTCAGGACACAGATATGGGTCGTTCCCGCCGCAATCGATTGGACAGAACTAACTCTGGCAGGCACGGGACTGACATTCGTATCGACGCTGGTGCCTGCACCCATCTGGCCGAAGGCACCGCGACCCCAGCAGTGGACGTCACCTGCAAGGGTGACCGCACAGGCAAAATCAGCACCTGTCGCGATCCTTGATGCCGTGAGGGTACCGACTGTGCGCGGATAGTTGTACTCGGTGGTCGAGCCGATGCCAAGTTGTCCGGAGGAGTTTGCTCCCCAGCAGTTGACCCGGTCACTCTGCAATATTGCGCAGGTGAAAGTACCTCCTGCACTGATCGCCTTCACTCCGGACGTCAGCCCCGTTACATCCGCAGGCACGGCATAGGTATAGTCCAGGCTGTTGCCCAGTCTGCCATTCGCGCCATTGCCCCAGCACTTCGCAGCGCCAGTGGATGTCAGGGCGCATGTGTGAGTCTGCCCGACCGTGATGGAGCTTGCCGAAGCAAGGGATTTCACGTCGACCGGAACGTTCGTTGACGTGATCGATTGACCGTTGCCGAGCTGATAGGCGGAGCCTGGCCCCCAGCACTTCGCAGCGCCCGTCGTCAAGACGACGCAGCTATGGTTGACACCGGACGAGATCGACTTGACCCCGGATGTGAGACCCGAAACATCGGTTGGCACCGGGGAGTTCAGGTCAGTCCCGTTGCCCAGTCTTCCATAATCTCCTCGACCCCAGCATTTGGCCGCGCCCGATGTGGTCACTGCGCAGGAAGTGTCGCCACCCACCGCAATTGATGCGACTCCGGATGCGAGACCCAAAACATCGACCGGGATGAGGGAGCGATCCTTCAGGCCGTTTCCTAGCTGTCCGAAGCTCCCAGCCCCCCAGCACTGTACTCCACCATTGGCGGTCAAGCCGCATGTGTGGCTGTTACCACCGCTCAACTGGACAAACTTGTAGGAAACGCCGTTGATCACGATGACATAAACGGCATCAGCGTCAGCGTGCTCCGCCGTGGCATTGCTCTCATCCCAGGTGGCCTTCGTCGCGAACTTGAAGGTTCCAACGCTTGTCGGCGTTCCTGATAGGATGCCTGAATCCTTGTTGAGTGTGATGCCGGCAGGTAGCCCGGCGACCTCGCCGGTTCCCGGCGTCACGTCGCTCGAGGAAGTCCATTTCACGTCCGAGGTTGGAATGTTCTTCGTCGCCAGACGATTTTTCATGTCGAAGGTGTAGGACACGCCTCTCTCGCCACCAGGCGGATTGGACGCTGCCAGCGTCATTTCTGTCGAGGGAAGACCAACATTCAAGGCGAAGCTCCGAGTCGAGGCCTTGCCGCCGGATGCAGCGCGCACCGCGAAGCGGAAGGAACCTGACTCTTTCGGCATGCCGAAGAGAACACCCGTCTGGCCGTGCAGCGTCAGGCCAGGAGGGGTCTTGCTGCCCTGCTCCGCAGCCATCGTCCAGTTTAGCGACGACTCATCGATGCCAGCGAGGTCGAGATTGCCCGCCATGAAGTCATAACTGTAGCTGGCGATACGCTTCGTGCCGTCCGGAAGAGCGCCGTCTCGGAGGTTCAGATAGGTCGAACCTGGATTGATCTCCAGCATGACTGGGTTGGAAACACCCTTATCCGTGAAGCCATGGAATGCGTCGATGGCTGAGACCGTGAACGGCCCGAATGTGCCGATTTCGTCCGTCTGTCCAACGAAGCTTCCGGTCGCGGTGTCGAAGCTGATGCCTTCGGGGAGCAGATCCTTCTGGTTGCTGTCCAGCTCCTGCCAGGTGATTGTTCCGGCCACGTTGCCAGCCGTCACGACGACCGGTGGGATGGCTGCCTGTGCCTCGAGCTTTGCGAGTTGCGGGCCCGTCAGGGTCATCAGCGGAAGCACCGTCAGCGCCAGAGGTTTCGAAGTCACGCGATCGGTATGCTCATCCGAGACTGCGATGTTGATGTTGCGTTGCTGCGGCGTGGAGAACGACCCGGTGATCGTGCCCGTTTCATCGTCCAGCTTGAGGTTGGTACCTTCAAGGTCGTTGTTCTCGGGGAAGAAAGTCACTGAGCCCAGTTCATTCCCGAAGGCTGGAGCGGCTGTCGTGATCGCATAGCCGATTTTCGTCGTGTAGGCTTCGACGGAAAGGTCGATCGGGTCGTCGTTCATCACCACCGAGAGCACGATGTTCGAAAGAACCGCAGCGCCGGGAAGATCGTCCTGAAGTGCGATCTCGAACGGCCCGAAGTCCCCGATTTCCATCGGACGTCCTTCGAATTCGCCCGTTGCTGTGTTGAACGTCAATCCAGCAGGCAGGGCAGAGTGAGGACTGATCGACCAGACCTTGGCTCCATAGACGTTTTTCGCCACAGGCTGGGCTACCGTCGGCCGATGGCCACCGGCCGAATTCGGAGTCGAACCCTCGAAGGTGTAGTTGTATGTCAGCACGTTGTTCGCCGCGAAGACGATGCCGAGCCTGTCCTTCACGATCAGTTGGGAAGTCTGGGATGCATGGCGGCCCGTGAAGTCGGTCACCGAGAAGGTGATGGCCTTCTCCATAACAGACAACGGTCTACCGGAGATCCTGCCCGTCTGAGGATCGATGGACAGACCCGTGCCTTCAAGCCCGTCGGCCGACCAAGTCACGTCACCGACCGTGTTGGTGACCGATGGTGCTGGAGACTGTACGAACTCACCCACGCGGAACGGCAGCTCCTCAGGTGCATTCAGCTCGATCGGGGTGCCGTCCTGCCTCACGTCGATGGTGAACGTCTTTGTGCCGACGGTCGCGACATTAGCGAACGTATCCGTGATTTCCACGATTATGTCGGCGAAGACGCCGAATTTCGTCGGTCTTCCAGAGAACGATCCGGACATCGGATCAAAGGTCACGCCATCTGGCAGCAGGCCGGAGACAAGGCGCCAAGTGGCGGCCCCCAGCACATTGCGAGGTTCAAGTGATAGTTTGTAGCTATAGTCCAGCAGGGCCGTTTGGGCGGATGAAGTCGCAATGTCCGGCTTGTCGCGCTCGATGACTTCGATGTCAAAGCCACCGGTCGTCGCGACCATGCTGTCGTAGCTGTCTGTGACACTGACAACGACGCCACCCGAGACCCCTACCGTGTCCGGCGTTCCTGCGATCGCACCCGCCGTGACGTTCATCTTGGACGGCAGCGTCCCGGAAACGAGCGCATACACCGGAGAGCCGATGAGATTCTCCACCCGCAGCGGCATGCTGCCGTAGGCATGCTGCTTCAAGGTTGTCGCTGGAGGAGCTTTGATTCCGAGAGCGCCGACCATGTCGAGCGTGACCGAAACCGTCTTGGTGCGGTCGAACAGATCCGTCACCTTAAAGCCGACGGCAAACTTGCCGACCGTGTCGAACGACGCTGTCAGCGCGCCTGTCGATGGATCAACCGAAATGTTCTCTGGATAGGGGTTGTCGACAAGTTCGTATATGGCGGGCTCGGTGATGTTTCCCGCCCCCATGGTGAAGGTGTTCGCCGGAGCACCTGCACGGTGCTTCAATGTGACGTTTCCGAGCCCGATGTCTCCTGTGCGCCGGACTTTCAGCGTGACGGTTTCCGTCCACTCCTCGTCCGTGCCGAGGTCCTTGCCCTTGATGACGATGTTCTCGAACTTGCCGTCCTCGCGTGGATAGCCGCGGAACATGCCTGCGTAGAAGCCAGATGGCGAGAACGATATGCCCTCTGGAAGGATGCCTGAGACGAACGTCCATTGGACGTTTTCGGATTTGTTCTTGTAGGTCGGCGCTGCGCCGGAAAGGTATCCGTAGGTCATCCACCCCTCGCCGTAGGTGAAGCTGAACGGCAAAGGCGGTGCGACGGTGAGCGTGAAGCTGACGGTTTTTTCCTGCCGTGTCGCGTCGGTGACCTTCAGAGTGAGCGGGAAGTGTCCATCCTCCCGCGGCTTGCCCGTGATCGCGCCCGTACCTCTGTCGAAGGTCATAGCAGGGAACTTGCCTGTCGCAGGCAGGTTGCCCGAGACGATCTCCCATGTGAACGGCGCTATGCCGTTGACCCTGTTGGGTGCGATGGTGAGGGCCGTGCCGCGGTTGCCGGCCGCATCGTTCTGCATCACCGACATGTCTGGCTGGATGACGAAAGTCAATGTGCCTGTGATGGGCGCGCGGGCTGTCTCGTCGTGAATGGTGTAGGTCACCGCATGGTTTCCGACAACGGGAATCCTGCCAGACAGCGCCAGCGTTGCAGGGTCGAGCTGCAGTCCGAACGGATTGTCTCCCAGGGTGTAGGTCACCTCGCCGTAGGTGTTCCTGACACGCGGAAGGCTGAAGCCTATGAAGTCGCGATCAACAGTCCATCGGTAGCCGCGGTCGAAGCCACCATCGATAGAGCCGATGCCCAGAGGCTCGACAACCGTGATGCTGACATCCAGATCGTCGGTGTATCCGACACCGTCGACTGCGTGAACCTTGAAGGAATACGCAGTGCCTACCGGATCCGTCGTTGATCCGAGGATCTTGCCTTCCGGATGGAGCCTTACCGTCGCCGGCAGGTCGCCGCGGTCGGAGATCGTGAAGGTGACTCCTTCATAAACATTCTCTGCTCGGACCAGAACGGGGTCGTTGTCGACCCACCGCTGGATGTCCGAGGTGACCTGCGAGATCCGGAGGGCGGGGCGATCATCTATCTTGATGGTGAACGGATTGGACTTAAGCGGTGGCTCGCCGAACCCGTCGACAAGGGAGACGACGAACGGGCCGTAGCTTGCGATGTCCTCCATCCTCTCGGGGCGACCCGAGATCACGCCGGTCGAGGTGTCAAGCGACAGGAATGCTGGAAGGACTCCCTGGATCAGAGTGTACTGCGCGGGCTGACGCACGCTGTCCTGCGTCAGGGTCGGCGCGACGGAGAGGTGAGAGAGGCGAGTTCCGACGGTCTGGGCGGCATAGGCCAGCGTTAGTTTGTTGTAAACGCGGATTATCTGGTCTAGTGCGACACTCCGTCCACTCTCGTTTCTGACCACGACCCGCTGGTCGTAGACGCCTGCGTCGGCGATGCCGGAAGATGCAAACGTGCCCGTCTGAGGATCGAAGGTGATCCCGTCAGACGCGCTGCCCGCATATTCGTAAGGCGGATCCTCGCCCTGAGTCACCTTCGGCGTGGCACTCTGGAACGGGGTATTGATCCTCGCATGGACATCAGTGGTGATCGCCTCCATCTGGCTGGAGAATATCCGGAACTTGAACGGGTTGCTCGTCACCGTCTGAACGCCCACGCCAGATGCAGTGATCTGCAGGTTCTCTTGGATTTCGGGCTGTTCCGGGATGCCGGAAAGGATTCCGCGCACGACGTTTCCAACTGTCTCGATGCCGAGATCGATGCCAGACGGAAGCTGGCCGGATGTCAGGCTGAAGCGTAGATTATCGGAGCCGCCAGCGATACGTTGCTCAAACTTTCTTCCGACCACACCCTCAAGGTCGGGCATCTTCGACAGATCGAGTGCCTCGGGAAGCGTCGTAAGCGAGAATTCGTTGGAGCGGCCAGTCTTGCCAGAGCCGCTGTCGCGCGCCTCGATGACAAACTTTGCGGTCGTGTCGAAAGTTCCGTAGACGCCATTCAGTCTTCCGTTCACCGAAGAGAAGCTAAGTCCCGACGGACGAGCCGCCACTGGCTTCAGACTAAAGCTCAGTGTGCCGATGGAATGCTTGACCTCTGGGAGGACATTGAAAGACTCGCCAAGCCCCTTGTCGATGCGCTGGTCAGCGATCTCCTCGATGACCGGGCCGTCCTGCACGAGGAATTCGCCATAGGTGAACGCCACCTCGCGGTCGAGGTAGTCGTAGCCGCGCCAGGCGACGGCGAACGCCCCCGCTGCCGCAGGACGGCCTTCGAAGGCGCCGTTGCGGGTGGTCATGCCTTCAGGATTGTCCAGGAGTGCATCCCACCTGACGACGGAAACACCCGGCGGCGTTGGTATCTGCGAGTAGAAGTACTCGCCGGTGTGGTTGTACCAGCTCACCTCCTGCACCTGACCCACGGGCTGAAATGTCGAGAAATGCATCTTGGCGCGGGCTATGCGTTGACCGGATGCGTCCGCCCCGTACCAGAGAGTTTCAGTCCTCTGCTCTCTTTCGGCCACGCCGGCGATTTCGCCCGACGCCGAATTAATGGCGAGCCCGTCGGGGACTTCGCCTGAATCCTTGCTCCACTCCGCCACGTTATTGGTTGCGACGGGTATCTGCTTGACGAAGTTCCGCCCGACCGCCGACACGAACCAGGCCTGCACGTCGTTGCCCGGGCCGAAGTCCGGCTTCTCCGGCTCAGTGGCCGCGGGAGCGTCGACCGGGAACTTGTATCTAAATATGAAATCTTGGGAAGAAGCTGCCATCGGTGACAAGACCATGGACAAGGACACAAGCGACGACAGGACTTTACGGAACATGATTACTCCATTCCCTGAAAAGGATTTAACCTCAGTGTAAGCCGAGGCTGTCCAAAGGACAATTAAGTGAAATCTAAATTATTAAGTTGAACCGGACTCCCAACTGCACGGAGGCTCTATTGGAGTCCTTTTCCCGCGTCCCTCGCTGCCTTGACCTTCTCGAAGTGAAGAATCGAAAGGATGCGTGCAAGCGTCTGACGGCCGATCGTGTCACCAGCAAGCTCCTCGGCCCATTCCGACAGCCGTGTATCACCGGACACGGCGACATAGCGCCTCCATTCCTCGACGGCAGCGCCAGTGATGTACTGCACGTCCGGAATGAGGCTTTCGTCGAACTCACGTCCCGAGATTTCGACGAAGCGCGCCCACTCGATCGTGTAGCGCTGTTCGCGGGCGATGTTCTCCACGCCCTTCGTCATGTAGTGGGTGCCCACGCCGAAGGCGGACACGAGTTCCGCGGATTCACGGATATCCACCTCCGTCACGCTCATGAGCCAGTCGGACGGCTTGGCGTCGCCACTATTGCCGTATGCGCCACGGACGAACTCTCCCACCCTTTTGTCTTCTGCGTCGACGCCGAGCATGGAGATCTTCTCCCTCGCATTGTCGATCCCAGCCAGGAAGAAGCCCGCAGCGATGATGGGAAGGATTTCGGGACGGGCCTTGCGGGCGTTCTCGAAGGCGCGCTCTTCGGCTCCGAGGACAAAGACCTCCATCCCCTTGGCGATGTCCCCGCCACCCATGCGTCCGAGAAGCGCCAGAAGCTGCTGCCAGTCCTTGTTTCCGAATACGCCGTCCGGCATGGGCAGACCGCAGGTCTCGTGGTAGCGCGGAAGGCGATCATAGTCATCGTCGTCATCCTCGCCGCCATGCCAGTCCGGCACGGGGTTCTCGTCGGAGATCTCGCCCATGACGTTGAAGTCCATGTCGCGCTGGATGACCGGCCGCAGGAAGTCGAGAAGCGTGCGCTCGTAGGCGGAAGCCATCGCCTGCAGGCGTTCGCCCGTGATCTCCTGCAAGCCATCCCGCCCTTTGGCAGGCATGCTGACGACGGGCATGAACGAGAATCCCATGCCAGCGAAACTGGGGCTGACGATGAGCGCAAGATCGTCCATGGGCGTCGTGATCAGCCAGCCTGCGCTCAGATCCTTGTAGTCGTCGCCGCCGAGGCTCGGCAGCCCGAAGCGACGATGCATGTAGGTGAACAGCATCGAGACTTCCGCGTCCTTGAGCGGGGTGCGTTCCAGCACCTTGTCTTCCAGTGCATAGCCGACGACTTTGCGCGTCTCGTCGTTGGCCTCGCGGAGGCTGTGAAGCCAGCCTCCGTTCCGGGTGTATCTGGAAGCGATGAAATTCTTGTCGAACATGCGGGATCTCCTTCAGCTTGGACGATGACAGCATTCCCCGTCACATGGTGCAAGCCAAGGATACAAACGCCCGTCGGAAATCAGGAGAAGGAGTAGCTCACCTTCGTGTCCACCTTCAGCGGCTTCGACATGAGAACGACGTACTGCTCGTTTCGGTGCCGGGAAATCCAGGCTTCGAGTTCGGCCTGGTCCTTGAATGCCTTGTAGACATGTCGTGTCTCGTACGATTCCGGATAGCCATGGCCAGGATTGGTGCGGCTGCGCTCGTCGCCGGGAATGTAGATTGTGTCGGCATAGACGACCGCGAAATGTTCTGTCTTTGGAATGTCCATCGGGTTGACCTCCTTCGAGAGACTTCAAGGACAAGGCTCCTACCGCCCGCGTGGCTGGTCAACCGGGATTTACGCCTGACTGACCTGCGCCTGCGGCAATGCTCCGCAAACATTTTTCTCGATGGGTCCTTGCAAGGCGAAGCGCCAGTCCCCATCCTCAGTGAAGACACACACCAAGGAACCAGGACAATGATGTAGCTCTTGCGAACGGGACGGCCGCACGGCAAATGCCGAAGGACTGAATTCTGAAGCAGGCATCACGTCGCACCATCTGCGACTCCGGCTTGCGAACCATGCACGCGGACCTCCGCGATCCTCAGCTTCGAACCGAACACCGTTTGAAGTTTCCACCCCGCGAAGGGGCAAATAGAGGATATCAGCATGGAAACCGCAGCCAACATCATCTCCACCGCAGTCAAGTTCATCTATTCCACCGAGACCACCGAGGCGCTCGCTGACAAGATCATCGAGATCGCAGGATCTCTGGATCGCGAGGCCTATCTGGCGCTCGTCGCCGACTGGAAGAGCCAGTATTCGGCCATCGTCTCCGGTATCCGGCAGGCGAAGATCGACCGGAAGGGCGACACCTACGGCTATCACCAGTCGAAGCGGCAGGGGTACCGCCGCGACGCACGGCACCTGATGGCCGTCCGCACCGCACTCAAGGAACTCGCCCGCAGGCACCACCGCCAGAAGAAGGAAGCCGCCTGACCCGCGGAACGGGGCGGGCCTTATCCCGCCCCTCCAGATCCTGAGAGATGTGAGGACGAGATGACGAACTATACGATCATTGCCTACAGGCCCGACCACGTGGACACATGCCGCGGATGCGTCATGGGAAGAACCGGTAGCGAGCTTGAAACCGGCTTCTTCGACAACCTGCTCGACGCGGCGACCTTCGCCATCGGATTCGAGAACCGGGAGGAGGAATCCGATCCATCCTACGCCTCGTGGGAGACGACGCTCCTCGTCGACGGCCTCGGCGAGAGTGAATGGTGGGCGGACAGGGACTGGCACGACGTCGCAAACGACCCATTCGAAGAGTTTGGATCCCTGAGGGATCAGGCAATCAAGGCTTTGGCCGAAAAACGCCGCCTGGAGAAGGAGCGCAAGGCCGCTGCCGCCGTCGAACAGCAGAGAAGACAGGCCGCTGCGGCGGCTGCCGCCAGGGAACAGGCCGAGCGTGGCCAGCTCAGGGCGCTGAAGGAGAAATATCCCGATGAGGCATGAACTTGCGAGATTGAAGGAACTGAACTCCAGACTGAAGCCCGACGCCGCGTCTCTGGTCGTTCCCATCATCCCGACCATCTCGATGATGGTCGCGGCCGCCGACGCCCGCGACGTGTTCCGTCCCGGCGACCGTCTAGGCGAATGGCTGCTTCCCGAAGAGGAGGTCTCGGAAGGGCTCGAGCTCGTCGACCCCTCGCTCGCCGCGCGTTTCGGCAAGCAGCGTGCCTACGAGCTGCACGTGATGGCGGAGGCGTGGGCGGGCTGCATCTCCGGGCTGCGGGAATGGTCGCGCAAGCGCGGCATCGAGGGATCCTCGTCCTTCGTGGACGGCTGGTTCAGGCCCGAACTCGACCGTTGTCCCGGAACTGGATGGCCGAAGGACAGGGATGGGGTCGATGACACGCACACGAGCCTCGTTGCAGAACGCGCCGGGCTTGCTCCCTTCACTCATGAGGAGCTGTGGCTGCCACATGCGGATCTTGCGTTCGTGATGCCGGCTCCCGCTCGCTGCGCGTCCATCATGGCCATGCGCGGCGGCCAGCGGCAATTCCTCATGGAGTATTATCTCATGGGCCTCGATGACGTGATCGCAATGGACACGCTCCCTTTCGTGCCGGGATACACGATCGAGCACCGCTTCGATGACGAGGAGAGGCACCGCATTCTGGCCGCGGCGGCGTGGCGCGCGGCCGCCGCGGCCGTACGGTCCATCGATGACGGCGAGATGTCGGAAAGGATGCCGCTGCCACCACGCGCGGCCTCTGTCTTCCTGACGAGGCTCGCCGAGCATGTCCCCGGCGTGTCCCGCCGCGTCAAAAACTTCTTCCGGGACGCCCCATATGGAGGGATCACCTTCTGCGCATCCTCCGGGACGCTCTCACTGCAGTCGAGGGGGACGACTCTCGACATCCGCCACGATGGACCCGACGGAAGATCCATGCAGGCTTCGGGATGGGATTTCAGGCTTCCGCAGACCTCGGACTTCCTGATGAACATCCTCAGGGAAATGGTTTCGGAAAGTCTGGAGGAAATCGACGTGAGGCTTGCCACCGATCCTTCGCCGCCAAAGGACTAAGTGTTGCCGAGCTGTCACAAGCGGAACCTGTTTTCCGTGGATTGGATCTGAAACCCCCAGAGGCCAGGGGGTTTCAATGCCTGGATGCCAGCAAATGCTTTGCCTTGATACCCGATCAATCGCGCTTTCCAAGGAATTCAAACTCAGATCCTTGAGGAAAAACTGATGGAAAAACATTGCTTTAAGAATTCGATTTAAATTCGGAACGTAGGTCCGTATCCGCGTTTACCATCATGCCTGCTTGTAGGTTTCAAGAGACTTGCTTCGCTCCACGTATCCTTGTATTGACCGATCCAGCTCATGGAAGCCAAGAACGAGAACACATCGGACGGACTGCGGAGCCGCTCGCGCACCTGCACGTTCGTGAAGGAAAAACTGGGAATGATCTTGAAATCCGCGGACGCCAAGTCCCACCGCAGTGATGAGTTCTCGGAACAGGCCCGGGTGCACTTCACGCTCATAAAGTCGCTCTACCTGCACCGCAGCTCCCTGTGGTTCGGCTTCCTCGCCCAGATCGTCGCCACTGCGATCTCCTTCAGCGAGACCCACGACATACACTTCATCGTCAGCGGCCTCATCCATTCAATCATCGTGGGCCTGCGATACCTCGACATGCGGCTCTACGACCGGATGGACATATCGAGCCGCGACACCGCCTCTGCCCGCGAAGTGTCGCTGCTCGAGACCCGGTACATAGTGGGGTCAGCCCTGCAGGCGACTTCATTCGGCTTCCAGTCCGGCTACGCCAACTTCTATTATCCCGGTTCCACTGCGGCCGTCGTTATGGTGGGGATTGTGCTCGCCTCCCTTACATCGGTCGCGGGGCGCAACTTCGGATCTGCCCGGAACGTCAACATCATCATCATCTGCGCATGCTCGCCGCTTCTGTTCGCACTCACGGTGAGCGAGAACATTTATCTGAAGATCACATCGCTGCTGATCGTCGCCATGATGATCTCCTGCAGACAGTTCGCCACGAATGTCCGCAGCTTTCTGCATGGCATGATCCTGTCCACGATGAACATGAAGCTTCTGGCCGACAGGTTCGACTCTGCGCTGCAGCACATGCCGAACGGACTGATCATGACCGACATCCACGGAAGGATCATCGTCATGAACCCGAGGGCCATGGAGATCCTCGGCATCCCGTCGGACTTCGACTCCTCCTCGCGCTTCCTGGCAGGGCTCGTCAGGCTCGGCATCAGGAAGAAGCGGTGGACCCCCGTCCAGAAGCAGCAGTTCCAGAACCAGGTGGCGGCACTTGTCTCAGGAAACGCCGAGAAGGAGATCATCTGCTTCACCAACGGGCAGGCCATCGAGATTTCGGTCAGCGGCCACCTGAACGAAATGGGCGAGCGGGTCGGCTCGGTGATGATCTTCGACGATGTATCGAGCCGGGTGCAGGCGCAGGAGAAGGTCGAGTTCCTCGCGCATCACGACAACATGACCCAGCTTCCCAACAGGCATCATTTCTCCAACCTGCTGAAGGCGGCGGTTTCATCCATGCGTCCCGACCAGACGCTGGCATTCTGTCTGTTCGACATCGACAAGTTCAAGGTGATCAACGACACCCTCGGGCACGGGGTCGGCGACAAGGTCATCATCAACATCGCAAAGCGGATGAGCCAGATCGATGACCCACGGATGATCTGCGCACGAATCGGCGGCGACGAATTCGTGCTCGTCTTTCACAGCCTCGAGAAGACGGAGAATGTGACCGACCTCTTCGACGCCGCATTCGGAAACATCTGCTCGCCATCCCTGATCGATGGAAAGGTGATGAACGTCCGCTGCAGTGGCGGGGTGTCGATCTACACGAAGAACGACTTCAAGCTTGATGAGGCCTTCGTCCGGTCAGACATCGCCCTCTATGACTCCAAGAAGAACCCCGAGATCATCTGGACGTATTTCGACAAGAAGATGGACGAGGAGTTCAAGGCGACGCAGGAAACCAAGCAGGATCTCCGCAAGGCAGTGGCGGAAGGCGCCTTCAAGGCGGTCTACCAGCCGATGTATACGCCCGACGGGCGCCGCATCGAGTGCTGCGAGGCTCTGGCGCGCTGGGATCATCCGAGGCTGGGGCGCATTTCGCCCTCGGTGTTCATCGAGATGGCGGAGGGAATGCGTGTCATCGGCGACATCACCCGCCAGATACTGCTCGCCGCATGCCGGGACTGCATGACATGGCCATCGCACATATCGGTGTCGGTGAACCTGTCGGCGCTCGACCTCCTGCACGACGACATCGTGAGCCTCATCCAGAACGCGCTGAATGCCACGGGGCTGGAACCGCACCGCCTGCAGGTCGAAATAACCGAAAGCGCCCTTGCCGCGAACAGGGCGGGAATGGCCAAGCGTCTTCACAGCCTCAGGGAGATCGGCGTGAAGACCGCGCTCGATGACTTCGGAACCGGCTACTCGTCGCTGAGCTACCTGAGCGATCTTCCCCTGGACAAGGTCAAGATCGACCGCTCGTTCGTGACGCGGATCGTCAACGAGGAAAGGGCCATGACGCTCTTCAACGCGGTCGTGAACCTCTCGCGAGAGCTTGGCTTCGAGATCGTGGTCGAGGGCGTGGAGGTCTCCGACCAGTTGGACCTGATCAGGAACCTGCAGGGCGTCGACCTCATACAGGGCTTCATCTTCGGGCCGCCCATGCAGTCCGATCAGATCGCGGAATCGGCAGGCAAGATCCACGTCCTGCCTGTGCCAATGCCTGCGTCCACCCAGAAGGCGCTGCAGTCAGTCATCAACGGCTGAGGAACCCGATGGCCGCTCCTCACCGGATGGCTTGTCCGCGCGCCTGCGGGAGAGCCATCCCCGTCCCAGCGAGGATGGGGCGAGAAGGAACAGCAGCGCCCCTATGATGATGGCATTGGTCAGGCCATGGATGAGGCCGAAGACGACGAGGCCCGCTCCCAGCACCTGCGCGACGATGCCGGACAGGGCGTCGGCGAGATCCTTCCTCAAGCACGCCCGCAGCCCTGCGTGCAGCATTCGCCCCCCATCAAGGGGGTAGGCGGGAATGACGTTGAAGCAAGCTATCACGAGATTGATGACAGCCAGATTGGCGAGAAACTCGCCTACCGGGACGGATGACACACCCCCGGAGGCGATCCAGAACAGGATCGCGAGGATCTGGCTCGTCACGGGGCCGGCAAGGGCCACCAGAAACTCTGCCCGCGGGCGCTCAAGCTCCTCGTCGAGATGAGCCAGTCCGCCAAGGCCATGGAGCGTGATCTTTCTGCAGTCCACGCCATGCAGCCGCGCGACGAATATGTGGCCGTACTCGTGAATCAGCACGGATGCGAAACCTGAAAGATAGTAGGCCACCATCAGGGGCAGCGCGTCCCATCCATGTTCGGATACCGTCATCGCCGAGAAGAGCAGGACAAAGAGGAAGAAGGTGGAGTGCAGGTGAATGTCTGCGCCGAAGAGCCTGACCAGCCTGATGTTGAGCGACAACTTCATCTCCTTTTGCGAACCCGCCCTTGAATCCTATTGGCACCATGGGTTCGCGACAAGGATTCATTTGCGAATCCATAAGATGAATCCTTGCCAACTCGATGATTGAATGATCTAAGGTCAGCAAAGGAGACAGCCATGGAACTCATTCCCAACAACCTCGGTCAGCAGTTCGTCCACCTCGTCGCCTGGCTCGAAGGCCGCCGCTATACGCTCGCCCTGAAGGCGCTCAGATATGCGCGCCGGATCCACAACGGCTACCGCAAGGACGATGTGACGCCGGAGTTCGCGCATCAGCTCTTCCAGGCGCTCTATATCAAGGGCTTCGATGACAAGCTGATCTACCCGGAAGAGACGTTCGCGACCATCTTCCTTCATGACACTCCCGAGGACAGCTCGAAGACTTTCAAGGAAATCTACGACCTCTTCGGGCAGATCATCGGAGAGGCCGTCGAGCTGATGACGAAGAAGAAGGACGGCGTCGTCATCCCCATGGATCTCTATGTCCAGAGGATGGCCGCAAACGCCATCACCACGGTCGCGAAGCCGACCGACAACCTCCATAACCAGATTTCCATGCCCAATGCCCCATGGACCATCAGCAAGATGCGTTCATACAGGGATGACGGCGAACGCTTGTACATCCCGCTCCTGAAGGCAGGCCGCCAGAACTTCCCAGAGCAGGCGGACATCTACTATAATCTGCAGACAGCTCTGGAGATGCAGTTCGAGTGGAGCGCGCGGCATCTCGATCTCATGGAAGCCCATGCTGCGCTGCAGGCCCGGATCGATGATCAGAACTGACGGCTCTATTTGAGATGTCCCCCAATCATGCTATTGGGGGACCGAAAGGAGCGGCAGATGAATCTGAATGAATGGCTTTACGTCCTCGACGGCCATAACGTCAGGACGACCGACGACATGGCCGAATGGGGCCGGTGCTTCGACAGCCCGGATCGCATCGTCGCCCACACGACCGACGAACACTACGAGGTGTCGACGGTGTTCCTCGGTGTCAGGCATAACCACTTACGTCCAGGGCCACCCATTCTGTTCGAGACGATGGTCTTCACGACGGAAGCCTATGCAGCGCTTGTGCCAGCGGAAGAATCCCTCGACCAGCTCACGTTGAGGTATTCCTCATGGGACGACGCCGAGACCGGGCACGACACCACGGTCAAACGGCTCAGAAAGCAGATCGAATTCGCCCAGTCCGGCGGCTACGAGACCGAGCATAAAGCCGAAGCCCCCCAGACAAGCTCCTGACCCCAATCGGGATTTACCGTTTGTGCAAGGATTAGAAATCAAGTCCTTGCGCAGGGGATTCGCCCATGCTAGACGGGCGGCATGGCGATGAGTGGCCACTCGAGTTCTTCGCAGCAGAAGGAATCGATCACATATGATGAAACCATGCTTCTGGAATTCGAAATGACAAGCGCGCCCTTGGAAGAACTGGATCTCGTCGCCTTCACGAGCCACGTACCGTTCAATGAGCTGATTGATCGTCTGCAAAGCCATCTCCATAGCCAGGCACGGATGCCCAACCTCGATGAACGGCTCAGAATGGCGGCCGCAAAGGCGATCAAGGAAGGACGCACCACCATGACGGACATGGCCGGGATCTCTTCCCTGGCACGTGTCGAAAAAGCTCGCGACGAGGCCGAAGACGTCTCGTTCTACATGATCGCCGCCGAGTAGTTCCCATCATTGTTACCTGCCTTCCATTGATGCATCATCCTCGGGATGATTGGACAGGAGGCCCCCATGACAGATTTGATCCTCGATCCCGTAGTAGCCGAGCGCATGGGCTATGATCGGATGGTCGCCGCCACGAGCGTCGACTCCGACGGCCTCCTGATCGAATTCGCTCTCCTGTCACCCGAGGATCCCAACGGCGTTGGGCATTTCCGCGAATGGACCATCGCGATCCATCAGGACTGCGATCCCGACGAGCCATCCCGTGGAACCGGAGGTCTCGACTCCTGCGGTCAGGACAGGAGCGAGGCCGAGCGCCGCTATCTCTCAGAGATCGATGAGGTGAAGTCCGAGATCGCCGCCCGGAAGGCCGCAAAACGGAGCCTTTGATCCTTGCTTCCCGCTTGCCGACGATGGATCAAGCAAGCCACAGGAGCAGGACGATGATCAGCACACTCGAGGGAAGCACTTATTCCGTGCTCGTGACGAACGGGAAACTGAACGAATTCGCAGCGACATTCCCCTGCCATGGCCTCGATCTGGACTCCGAATATCTCTTCCAGTTCGACGCACGCAACGGCGATCTCGTTGAGGTCACAGCACTGCGCGACGGCGAGCGTCCTGACGACGTAAGCGAGCAAGAAGACGGCGAGGCCCTTCGCGTCCTATCCGAGGATGCCGGGCTGACGGGCGCCGAACAACTGGGCCTGCGGGATGTCATCGCCATCCGCTATGGCGAACCCGCACTGGCCTTCTAGTATCGTTCACCTCTGAGCGGCCAGCCAAGGGCCGCCCTTGCGGTTGCCCGGGGGTCGTTGTCGCCATTGGCGATCTTCTCGAGCGCCAGACGAAGCCGCTCGTTCTCGATGTCCTTGACCAGCCCTGCTGGCAGCTTGGATGCCTTCGGCTTCGGCTTCTTCCAATTTGCCGGAGGCAGACGCCTGCTCCAGTACATGGCGCGGGCGGTGCCGTCGGGCTGGTTCACCCACTTGGGCACCATGGGAAAGGTCGGCGCCGCCACCCTCTCCCAGCCATCGATGGAACACATGGGTTCGAATGTTCGCGGACCGCCGAGCGCAGGGCTGACGCGCCCCAGCCTGTCACCGCTGTGGTCGTACATGACGAGATCGAAGAGGATTTCCCCATCGCACTCGCGGATCTCCTTCACGGTCGCCACGCGGCCACTCTGATCCATGACCCAGTCTCTGGGACGGAATGGGAACAACGTCTCGTTCACGCCTGCATCCATTGCACTCAACTGCTCCATCTATAGGACTCGTCGCAGAATAGGCATGATCCTACATGTGTCAACAATTATCGTTTCCTGCGGTATGCCTCGATCTTGCGGTCGAGACGGGCCTTGCCCATCCGGTACAGTGAAAGAAAGACCCCGATCGCTCCAACCGCAGTGAACGGCGCGAGAACCGAGTGATGGAGACCTTCGAGAAATCCACTCGTTGCAATGCCGGGAATGTCGACCCATCCTGACAGGAAGAGGACGGGAACGTCGGAGCCTTCGGGGAGAGGAACCCGCAGCGCGGCCGCCCGGACCAGCGAGCCGGACGCGACGGAAACGCAGAGAACCGAGCTGACGAAGAACCTCAGGTTCGGCATGCGCAGCGCCGCGGCCCCCGCCCATATGATGAAATGCAGGGCAACCGAGCTCGCCAGCGCGATCGAGAGCGCACTCACCCAGAAAAGCCCCCTCGCCGTGCCCTGGTCCAGCGTCACCATCACGGAACCTTCCCCCGGCGTTCCGGCCCCCGTCGCGATCGTGGAGAATACGTGCTGGCCAAGCATTGCGGGCAGCATGATGTAGGCGAGCAGTCCCGCAAAGAGCGCGAATGAAACCATGACCTCGATGACGGAGCACCAACGGTCGATCCGCGCATGCACCGGGGCGTCGTTCTGGTTTGAGGCCTTGTATTTTCGTGACATCTGGTCTCTCCGGTTCGGATCTTTCGTCAACTGTGTCCTCAAACACGGTCAATCTGCAACACCGAAATCGAATCCTTGATGAGCGTCGTTCGTCGCTTTACATTGGCGCTCGTTTCGTCATAGTTGACATACTGAATCCTTCATCAAACAAGGAATTCCCATTGAACAAGCCAACGATCTCCGAGGTCCAGGAAACCCTGAAGGCCGTCGAGGAGACTGCGCAGGAGCGCATCGTCAAGCACGCCGCGACCGCCATAGCATGCGCGGTGGTGGCGGTGTTTGCCGTGCAGTGCACCGATCGCTACTGGAACGAGAGCGACTTCGTGAAGGCCGTGCAGGCCTGCGATATATCGACCACGCTGAAGGTGGACCAGCCAGGCCCGGATCAGAGCATCACGCTGAACTCCAAGGACGTGGTTCTGGCCGCCATGCAGGCGAAGAACGAATGCGTCAAGGGCGTCCTCGAATTCTATCAGAAGACCGCCTCCATGCGCCCCGTGATCACAATCGACAAGGACGACGTCGTCCGCTGAGGTAATGCCCGATGGCAAAGCTCCATTTCTTCCATTCCGTCATGAATGCCGGAAAGTCTGCCCAGCTCCTGCTGGCGCGCCATAACTACGAGGTTCATGGCTTCAAGACCCACCTCTTCACCAGCACCATAGACACGCGCGCCGGAGAGGGCATGATCAGCTCCCGCGTCGGCATTTCCGCTCCAGCGCGCGCTCTCGCGCCATCTGACGACATCTTCCGGATCGTGCGTGAATCAATCGACCCGTACGCCCGCAAGCCGAAGACCATCGTCTTCATCGACGAGGTTCAGTTCCTGACGCCGGAACAGGTGCGCCAGGCTTCGGACGTGGTCGACGAGCTGGGCATTCCCGTCCTGCTCTACGGATTGCGATGCAACGCCTTCGGCGAGATCTTCAGCCCGGCGGTCGCAACCGCGCTTGCCTACGCCGACGACATCAAGGAGATCAAGCAGGTCTGCCACTGCGGCCGCAAGGCGACCATGATCCTCCGCTTCGACAAGGAAGGCCGGATCGACAGGACCGGCGACGTGGTCAGGATCGGTGCGGAGGAATCCTACGTGTCCGTATGCCGTCCATGCTTCAAGATGGGGGACATCGGCACGGCGGCCAGGGCCACGCTGATGGACAAGGAAACGAGGAAGGGGCCGGTGGTCTGTGCGACATGCGAGACCTCCTATCCCTCGATCGATTTCGAGACCCAGCAGGCATACACGTGCGCCGCCGTCGTGGATCGCACCGGGTTGACCGGGCACTACGGCAGCACCGTCGCCGATGGAGACCGATGGGAGTTCGTCGGGGATCGGCCGGCGCACGTGAGATCCGGGAACATCTGCGACGCATGCATCGTCAGTCTCCGCGATGACGGATCCATCACCAACAAGTACTCGGCGTTCGGCTCCACGGAAGACTGGGAGGAACTAGACCCCGAGGACTTCTTCAATCCCGACGTAGAAGACTAAAAAGAAACTCAAGGAACAAAACGAATGTCTGAAAACAAGCGGCTCCTCGCGCGCTACGATTCCGCCATCCAGAACTATGCGAAGCTGCTCATCGGCGCTATCGAGGCCGGCGACACCTCCAAGGTCGGATACGACCTGATCGAGGCATCCGTGACGGTCGACCAGCGGCGCGAGATGGTGCTGCCGTTTGCCGAAGCCTGGATGCTCGAATACATCGCCGTGTCGACGAACTTCATCCGCGCTCTCGTCAGTCTTGCCAATGACCGGTCCGGCAACCCGGCGCTGTCAACCGCCGTTCGCAGCGCCCTTTCGGCCTACGAGGCCGCGCGCCAGCGCTTCTTCTCTCCCGAGGATCTCGAGAACGCATGAGCGACGCGGACGTGACGAGGGCGGAGTTTCTGGGAAGGATCTCCTTCCGCCCGTCGGCGAAGAAACTCGGTAGCTGCTTGCGCTTCCTTCGGTTGGCATCGCCCGGCGTAAGCCATGAAGACCTGCAGCTCGCGCTGCTGCTCGCGGAGGGTTCGCATATCTCGGCCTATGGCCGCCCTGTCGCCGGATGCCAGTATATCCTGTCCGAAGGAGCCTTCCTGCTTTCCGGACAGGCGGACGTGGCCGAGATGATTTCCCGAGAGGATACGGCCGGAGCAGCATTTTTCATCGATGACATCGATGCAATGGAGGAGGTGTTCCCCAACCTGTCGGGCTCAGACATCGAGCACATGACGCAAGCGGCGATGCTCTGTGCAACCGACAGGGATGCCGGGATGGCGATGGCCCGCGCATGGCTTCACGAAGGAATGGCGGACTACGCCCTCATGCTGGAGGACGACGATGTCGAGAGACTCCGAAGCAAGCTAGAGGATCTGTCATTCTGGGGAAAATACATCTATCTCGGCAAGTAGGCGGCTACCTGTGGCGCCGCCGCCATGGGCCATGCTCCATCTTGCAGGCCATGTAGCAGACCATGCCGACGAAGAGAATAACCACCACGGCGTGAAGGCCCATCGCAAGCCAGTAGCGCACGGGTTCGCTGGCGAGATGCAGCAGTGTCCCGCCATGTCGGCCGACCGTGATCTCGCCGGAGGCCAATGAAGCAAGCATGCGGCGCACGACAAGAACCACGCCGAGCGTGCAGCCGCCATAGTAGAGCGCCAGAATCCCCCAGTACTGCAACTGAATATTGCTCGGATGTCGCATCAGATCTCCCACTTGTCCCTAAGGTTGTCCATGTTCTCCATCGCCTCGAGGGCGAAAGCGAGCTTTCCCATGCCGCTGAGATGAGGGGTCATCGCCTTCAGTGCTGCGGTGTTTCCGCGGCGAAAGGACCCGCGCAGCCGAATTTCGGGGCACGGACGCTCATCGGCATCCGTGATGCCTTGCATTCTCAGCCATTCATCGATGAGTATGTCCCCCATCAGATAGGGAGCGATCACGACCAGGCCGTAGAGCGTGGGCACCGTCTGCGGACCCCACCAGTCGGCTCGGAGACGGCGCAGGAACTTCTCGCGGCCCGATGCATCGATCCCGAGAGACTGCCAGAGATCGTCGCACGAATGCCACGGCATGTCGGGCTGGCCGTTTCGGAGGGTTTCGGGGGAATGGAAGAAGCGGACAGAAGCTCCACCCACTTCCTCGGTGTGGATCGGAGACCAGAGCGCGATCAACCTTCGTCGCCCTCGTCAAGGTCGTCGTTCAGGCCGCACTCCTTGACCATGTCCCATAACAGGAAGGTGCCATCCTCCTCCCAGTCGCCAGCCTTCAGATGAGCGCAGTAGCCGTTTAACTGGGTGAGCTTCTCCGGGTGGCTCCCCCAGTACGGGCAAGGCTTGACGCGATGCACGATTCCAGGAGCGGGATCTCCTCCTGCTTCGCGCGAGTAGCAGTACATCCCTGGCGGAATGAGACCCACGTCGCCGCCGTGAAGCGCATGCCTCGCGTCGGCCACCGCCGGGGTGTAGTCGCTGGAGCACTCAGTCATCGGCACCTACTTCATGGATTCATGATCGAATCTTATGAACATTGATTTATCCCATTGCCGGAAGGACTGCAAGCGCGTCCGCTCCATGGACAACTCAAAGGATTCGTCTAACGTGAAGGAATGACGAAAACGAGGATGGCGACTGGAATGAAGGCCACGAAGACCACAGGATTCCAAAGACCGGACCACTGGTCGCAGATGGAACTCGCGATCTGCAGCAAGCTGCTCGCCGGGGACATCCTCTACGGTGACCTCGATGACCTTTTCATCGACCGCTTCTCGACGAGAAGGCTTGTCGTGGCGCGGCCATCCGAGGAACGGATATTCCTCGTCTGGAGCTCCATGGCTCCCGAGGACGAAAAGCCGGAAGAGTCCAACGAAATCCTGATCACGAGCGGATCCGGACTTGAGGAAGTTGAGATCGGCCAGAAGTGGGGCCTCCTTGATCGCCGGATCGCCATGAAGGCCGCCGAAGACGCAGTGGATGGCGCGATCAAGCATTCATGGCTTCGTGTATGGGGCGAAGGCCATGTCCATCTCGTGGCCAGGGTCTCGCGGCCGGGTTTGCACGACTCGCTGCAGACTATTTCCGTCACCCGTCCCGAGGGTTCCTTCTTCCGCAAGAGCGCCAGGGCGAGGGTCAACGGGTTCCGACCGATTCCGAAGCTTTTCCACGCGTCCGGAGCGGCGACCGTATTTGGCGTCAAGGAAACCAAGGGCGGCGTCCGGATCGCATAAGACGCAGCCTGGTGACATTTGCCAGAACGCGTGTGATCTTCCGCAGTAACTGTTCCAGCAATCGGAGAGAGCACGTGGACATCGTCGGAGACAGAAACAAAAACGAACTTGCAATTGGCGAAAGCCAGTCCCATGCCATCGACAAGGCGCTTGCCCGATGGATCTCTCCGGACGAAAAGATCCTGTGGGAGGACGAGGCTCTCATGGTCGGCGGCACTGTCGAGAAGCATGTGCTCGCAGTCGACGCGGAACGGGAGACCGTCCGTCTCCTCCGGTCGTGGGTGTCATACACCCATGTCGACGAGGTTCTCGCCAGGGCGATCGCCGAGAATGTCGCTCTCGATGAGCAGAAGGCCGCCAACGTCTCCGTCGATCTCGACAAGACGTTCTCTCAGATGGCATGCGATCCCGAAGACATCGATGAGATGTCGTTTCCGCACGCCGACAGCCGCCTGGGCGTACTAGGCGAATATCACGAAGGCATCTTTCTCGATGAGTTCGGAGGAGATGTTCGCTTCCTCTGGAAGATGGACCAGCTCGGCCGCACAGCCTTTCTCGGCCGAGTGGCGCGGGTCGGGCAGGAGGAGTCCCTGTTCGGCGCCAGCATCACGCATACGGCCGGCAACCCGAAGATCACCGTAGGCTTCGAGATCCCCCTGTCGGAGATCGCGCCGACCCGTCGCCAGTCCTACCGCTGAGGCATGGATGCGTCAGCGTACAGCAAGGTCTGCGGTCCGCTCGGAGTGCTGACAGACGCAGTCCCTGTTCCCGCGGACGTATCTGACGCTGCGGGACAGCTATTCTTCGGCCGCGCGGGCGAGGTCATCTCCCAGGAGATCGGCTTCGGGACTGACATCTACTCGCTGGTTGGCACGGTGCCACTCCATGTGGACGCATATTTCGACCACGGTGCCGAGGGGTTCTGCGCGATGGGGCTGGTGCTCCTCAACGAGGCGGGTGTCTGCCTGACCGACGGCGAGAACATTCTGCCCCTGCCGACTGGCGCGGTCTTCCGGCACGACCCCTGCAGCCTGCACGGCACCTGTCTCCCGAACGGAAGCATCGGCGAGGAAGGCAGGCTCGTTTTCATCTCCTTAGACTTCGATCTCAAGTCCGATCCCGAGGATCATCCGACCGAGTTCGGCCAATGGGCGCTCGACGACGCGATTGAGAAGCTCCGCGAACTTGGCCTGCTTCCCGGCGAGGGACACGCCTTCGGTGGACAGCAATGAGCACGAATCAGTCACTCGTCGACTTCGTCGCCGGCAAACTCGAGTTTCTTTCGGCGCCGGGATGCGATCCAGACATAGAGGAACTCGAGAACATCGTCGGCTGCGAGGATGGCGACCGGATCGAGATACTTTCATCGTGGTTCGACCAGACGGCGGAAAGGTTCCTCGAAAGCGAGAACATCGATGTCTTCCGGCACCTGACGGCCCCCGACTTCGACAGGATCGTCGCCGAGATCAATTCCGGCGTGGCTGAGCTCGGAGACCACTGGTCGGAAGATCCCGGCATCTGGTCTCACTACGCGGACGCTCTCGGTGACAACATCCGCGTCGCGGGACGAATATCGTCGGAACAGGTCGACTGGATGACGACCTTCCAGCGACAGCTCGCCTTCCCTGCCGAGCGAGAAGTCGTGTTCCACGGAGGGGTGGACGTGCGCATGATCGAGAACCTCGATGACTCCACTGTCTGGGCATCATCCGCGGTGACGCCGTAAGATGGCCTGTTTCACGCTAAAACTGTTGGGAATTCGGCCCGGCGGTTGACCGATGGCCGCCATAAGGGCAAGGGTCTCATCCGTAAACGTTTCGTTAATACGATTCGGAAAGGAGCCCCTCCTCTTTGGCGCTGTTCGACATACTACCGTCGGATCTGTTCAAGCCGCTGGCCTCGCCGACGCGGGTGTTCTATGCCGACCTGCTTCTGTCGCTGCATACGAAGACCTTCGCGCTCGCGTCCGACGCTCCGCGCCGCGCGGACGTGCTTGGGGAGATCACGGTCTTCCTGCTGAAGTGGGAGGCCAGCAATGGCTCCGTTTCGGAAGCCTCCGGAGAAGACAGTCCGGCGACCACGCCCGAAGACCGCGCCCGATCGATCTACCAGCGCCTCTGCGACACCGGCTGGCTGCTCGAACACAAGGACGGATATATCAGGCGCGTCGACCTCGATCCCGATGCCGGCAACCTGCTGCATGTGCTGGCGGGCATCGAGAGGGGCGAAACCCGGACATATGGCGGCGCCGTCGTCGGCGTCCTGTCGATGCTCCAGAGCGCCGGGACGAACCCTGCCGAATTTTCCGAAAACGTCCGCAACGCATTGCGCGGCGCTCATGACTTCATGCAGCACATGCGCACGGTCTCCGTGTCCCTCCGGAAGATCGAGGAGCGCATCGTCCGTCAGGATTCCCTCCGGGAGATATTCCGGCACTTCTTCGAGGACTTCGTCCAGAGACATCTGATCTCCGACTTCAAGACCCTGCATACCAAGGACAATCCGTTCCGCTTCAGGGCGCGGATCATCTTCCAGGCCCAGTTGATGTCGTCCAATCCACTGACGACGTTCGCTCTCGGCGAAGGGTATGCCCGCGAGGGCCGGGCTACGACACCGTCGGGCGGCGAGCAGATGGTGCTGGCCGACCTCGCGGAGATCATAAGAATCTTCGAAAGCACCGAAGGGCATCTCGCCTCGATCGACGGCACCGCTGCAAGAATTGAGAAGCGGATACTGACAACGGCAAGATACATGGACCGTGTCGGCGGGCAGTCCGAGGCCCGCATCATCGAGGCGATGAAGGCCGTGTCCAAGGCCGATGCGGGATCGTCTGGCATTTCCGTCAAGACCGCGCTTCTCCATCGCAGTCTTCCGGTGGGGCCGGCGCACATCCCGACCCCGAGAAGGGAAAGGCCGCCGATCAGCCAGTCGACAGTTCGTGAGAACAAGACGGATCCGGCATTCGAGGCGTTCCGCGCGGCCAAGACCGAGTATGTCCGCCGCACGCGGGTGACCTTCGACTCCATGACGGAGTACCTCGACCGCGTGATGAAGGACCGGGTGCAGGTACAGGGCAGCGAGATCGCCCCGATGTCGCTCGAGGATTTTGTTCCGTTCCAGCGGATACGGGAGATACCGACGATGTTCGATGGCGCGATCGCCAGAAGATACGAACTGACAGTCCTGAACAGCCGCATATCGAACGAGTGGATCGAATGCCAGGACTTCGTCATTCGACGTGTGAAAGGTCGAAAGAATGCCGCCTGAAGTCGCAGAATTCGCACAGATAACCGATGGCGAATGGCCCCATCCCGTCACGGGGAGAAAGCCGAACGAAGCCGAACTACGCGGCGCGCTGCAGGCACTGCTGACGCGCCAGTGCATCTATTCCTACACTCCCGGCCTGTCGCGCGCCTACGATCTCATCAGGCAGTACTCGCCGTTCTTCAAGAACTTCTACGGGTCCCTCGGCTACAATCTCGTCGTGTCGCCGCGCGACCAGATGGTTGCCCTTCAAGTTCCCATCGGAGAGACGCGCTACGACGCGATGTACGAGCGTCTCAGGAAGGACGAGACCATCGTCCTCCTGGCTCTCCGGCTCATGTGGGGCGAGGCCATCTCCAATCAGGACATCGCCGAGGGCGGTATCTACGAGACAACAACCTCGGAACTGATCGACCGCATCAAGACGATTACCCAGCAGAACCCTCCGTCGGAGGCCCGGCTCGACGAGATCCTTAGGCTCTTCTCCCGGCACGGCGCGGTGCGCACAGGTGAGAAGGACAGGGCAGAGAAGGTGTCCCCGATCTCGATCCTGCCGGGCGTGTCTGTCCTCGTACCCGACGGGTACGTCGGAGATCTGCTGCTCTGGTCGACGCAACCGCCCGAAGAGGACAAGGACTTCAAGCGGCTCGCCGAACCTGACGATGATGATGGCGAGGACGACTAGCGCCGCATCGAAGGAGTTCAGTCCTTCTCGTTCGAACGCGTCCCGAAGGGGACAACCATAGACAAGGAACCGATAAGCGATGTCGACATGGCTTCTACACCGCATCTGCGGCCAGAACTGGTACCTGATCGATGCAATGGACATCGACATCCGAGGCGCTGCAGCGTTCGTTGGCCCCTCCGGAGCGGGCAAGACATCGCTGCAGGATCTGGTGCAGACCGTCCTTCAAGGAAACAACCACAACAGGCTCAATCTCAACCCGAGCGCATCGGGACGCTCCGAGAGAACCGTGCGGGAATACTGCCTCGGCATGACGAAGGATCCTGCCGAGGGCGGAAAGCCGCTGCGCGAGAGCTGCGAAACCGTCATTGCACTCGTCTTCCGCAATGAAGAGACGAACGAGCCTCTGACGATCGGCATCGCGATGTCGGCGCGACTTTCAGATTCCCGCGAGGAGGTGCTCTCGCGCTTCATCATGCCGGGGTACGCCTACTCCGTGAATGATGCCAAGAGACGCGACGGCAACCGGGAGTATCTGGCGCCGTGGAGCGAGATTTCGGATCACCTCCGCAAGTCATGCCCGGCAATGGAGGAGTACAAGACCTCTGCCGAGAAGTTCACCAGCGACATGCTGCGGATCATGCGCAAGTCAGGACAGGCCCCTAACGCCCGCCACTTCCAGCGCACATTCTCCAACGCCCTGGCATTCAAGCCCATCTTCGATTCGACGGGCTTCGTGCGAGACTTCGTTCTCGAGCCTGAGCCGCTCGACGTGGAGCGCGTCCGCACATCGATCGCGACGTGGCAGGATCTCGAGAAGATAATCAGCGACATCGAGGCGAGACTCCGCCGGGTTTCAAGGCTGTCGGACCGCTTTCGCAACTGGGGGCGCGCGCGCATGAGGGCGGAGTCCGCCAGACTGGCTTCGGCGATGGCGGACTGCCGCCGCGCGGCGCACGAGGTCGCCGGGCTGGGAGAGGTTTACAAGCGCAAGCATGCGGAGCTGCAGACCGAGAAGAAGGCATTGCAGACCCGGCGGCAATGGGTGCGCGAGCTGGACGAGGACTATAGGTCGAAGCAGATGCTGGCCCAGGCGGGCGGCGAGGCTGCAAGGCTTCGGCAGCTCGAGATGGAGGGGCAGTGGATCGACCGCGAGCAGAAGGATGCCGAGACTCGGTTCGGCAAACTCAGAAGCGGCCTGTCACTTGTCGCCCAGCTCTCACCCATCAGCGACATGATGACCCCGCGACAGGCGCGAGCCGTCAAGGCTGCACAGGAAGCGCTGTCCATGGTTCCCGAGGGCCGATCTGCAGCCGAGGCGCTGCGCGGCAAGGGCGACCGCGTGCAGGAACTGGTGGACGAGGTGATGTCCATCGAGGGACTTGATGCATTCCTCCACGAGAAGGCCGACACCCTCGCCGACGAAGTGCGCAAGCTCCAGGCCGAGGCCGAACGTCTCGAGGGCATGGTATCCAGCGCCGGAAACGGCCAGGCGCTTCTTTCTCAGCCAGCGATGAAGCTCCTGGCCGCACTTTCCCGCAAGGGCATGGATCCGGTGCCGCTCTGCGACGTCGTCGAGATCGTGGACGAGGAATGGCAGGATGCGGTCGAGAGCCTGCTTGGATGGGCGCGAGAGGCCATCATCGTCGCGCCTGAGCGGCTGGACGAGGCCTATGACATCATGCACCGCGAGCGGGATCTCTATTCGGGCTGCACACTTGTCAAGACATCGGCCACTCGGCCGGGTAGCACCCGGTTCGAGGAGGGGAGCATTCTTGAAGCCGTGTCATCGGCCAATTCCCATGCCATGGCCTTCATGAATGTCCGTATCGGCTCATTCGCCAAGGCATACAGCGACGACGAGCTGAAGGTGCTTAACCGGGGGGTCACCAGAACGGGCAAGACCACATCGGGCATGGGACTGTCCGTGCAGGCCAACCTGCGCCAGCGGATGCTCGGCAGGGCCGCGCGGGCCAGTTCGGTTGAAACGTTACGTAACGAACTCGCTCCGCTTCAGCATAGTCTGGCAAAGGCGAAGCAGGCCCTGCGGCTGATGCGCGAGGCCGGCCGCATGATCCCTCTCGCTGTCGATGAACTTCGAAGCGTACAGTCGCCTTTCGAACTCGAGCACGGATTGAAATCGCTCGCGACCCGGCAGACCGCACTCGAGGAGGCTCGGGGGTCGACGGTCAGTCATGACTCCCGAATGCTGCTGGAGGAACTGCAGGGCATAGAGAACGACCGCCGCATGTACATGAGGGAGATCGAGGAGGAGATCGAACCCTCCGTCGAACGGCTCCAGAGCGAATCCGCCACGGCGCGGGCGAAGCTTGATTCCGCGATCGAGGGCCTCAAGAGATCGCTTCGCGAGCGCCGGAAGGCCTGGGCGGCAATCAGCTCCGCCGAACTGCAGAAGTTGCTCGAACTCGATGCGGAGATCGACGAGCAGTCCGCCCCCGAGGTGCTTCGGCGGATCAGGTCCGACATCCGGCGTGGCGAGGAAGAGAAGAAGGATGCGCGGCAATGGCTCGCCTCCATGCGGAACGACCAGAAGTCGATCGCTGACAACAACGAGGCTGAGGCGCGCCGCGAGCAGGCCGCCGCGATCAGAGAACTCTCTGAGTACTCCATCAACTGGCAGGCGGAGGTTCCGGAGATCGATTCCGAGAACATGACGATCGGCTACGTCTGGACGATGGGAGAGAAGACCAGGCTCGAGCGCAACGAGCTGCGTCGATACAAGGAGGAGTGCGAGCGCGCCTCCCAGGAGATGAAGAGGATGCTCAAGGAGGATCTGCTGGCCCGCTTGGCGGAGAAGCTGATCAAGGTTGGGCACAGGCTCGAGTCTCTAAACGGCCTCTTGGACAAGCATCGGTTCATCGGACAGATCTACACGCTCGAGTCACACGTGAACGAGCGCTTCCGGAAGATGCACGACCTCGCCATGAAGATCGGCGGACAGGGCGACGCCGAAGCCGTGTCCCTCGATGATGCGGAGATCGCAGAGGCGGTCGCCGAGCTGGAGGGCATGATCGAAGGCGGAGACGACACCAAGGTGCTGGCCGATTATCGGCAGTACTTCACCTTCGAGATCATGATGACCGACAGAGCCGGGGGCAGGACTTCGCTCTCCTCCCGTGCGGTGAAGGGCAGTGGAGGCGAAGCACAGGCTCCGTTCTACGTCCTGATCGCGGTGTCCCTCGCCTCCACCTACTTCCCCGGTCACAGCACAGGTCGGCCGTCGGGCATGGGACTGGCGATGTTCGACGAGGCATTTAACAAGCTGGACGTGCCGAACACCCAGGCCCTCCTGAAATTCTTCAGGGACATGGGGCTCCAGCTCCTCATCGCAGGGCCCGAAGACAAGCGGGCCACCTTCACCGAAGTTCTGGACACGATCGTGCTGGTAAACAAGAACCTGGAAGGCACGTCCGTCTACATCGACTCGGAATTTCCGATGGAGCAGGCGAAACAAGCCCTCGAGTCCATCAACCCGGATCACCGCTCAGTCGATTCCTACCGCCTGCCTGCCGCGGAATAGCCCGGCGGCAGGCTTTGTCCTCGCGTCCTGCGAGAAACATCTCCTGCGCTCTTGCACACCTGGCATGTGAAATTTAAATAGGCCCGAACCTCGCCCTTAAGTCTCCGTTAACCATATTGGCAGAATGCCAAGGGCGAGATCGGAAACGGGTATTGATTCCGATTTTAACTAATTGTTAGCCATATGTGCCAAAACAGCACAAGGACAGGGTTGAAATGCAGAGCGTGAATGGCGGGCCACAAAGCCCGGTCGAGTTGGCCTTCCTGGAGAAGGCGCGGATGACTTTGGATAAGATAGAATACAGGAAGATCGCCACGTCCAAGGATATCGAAGACGTCCAGCGTCTCCGGTTCGAAGCGTACTCCAGAGAAAACAACGTCTTTTCCGACAAGTCCTTTTTTCGCAGCGACAAGTTCGACAACGAGCGGAATGCCGAGATATTCGGCCTCTACATCGAGAACCGCATCGCAGCGTCTCTAAGGCTGCACCAGGTTACAGCCGAAACCCCGCAGACGCCGTCAGCGACGTACTTCCCGGAATTCTTCACGGCCCGGCTCGCGCGTGGTGACAGCTTCCTCGAGCCGACGCGGTTCGTGATTTCTGACGAGTTCGCCAGGCGCTTCCCGCTCCTCCACTTCATGACCATGCGCGTATGCTTCATGGCGACGGTCTATTACGGGATGCCGTTCATCCTGTGCTCGGTCCGAGGCGAGCACGGATCCTACTACAAGAGGTTCTTCGGCATGGAAGCGGAAGTCGTCGGCAAGACGGTTCCGACGATCTCGATCCCGGCCGATCTCTACGTCGGCAAGGTCAGCGAGAAGCTCCCCCTGGTGGAGAAGCGCCTGCCGTTCATGAAGTCGACCGAAGAGGAGCGCGCCGCGCTGTTCGATGACTCGTTTGAGAAGCCCCGCATAAGACTGGTCGGCGGCATTCGATGAACCACCCCCGAATGCAACAAAGTATACACTTAATCTAATTGCGTGTGTGTTTTGTTGCATTCCGCTCTTGTGGAGTTCTGCAATACTTCATACACTGAAGCCAATTGAGTGTATTTATTGTTGCGAGAATTCCATGGCATCTGGCATCGAAACCCTTGATCCCAACCGGATCTACGACCTTGCCGAACTGGCAAGACACGGCCTCGCGCGATGGGATGTCGCGCGGCTCGCTCAGAAGGGACTCATCGAATCTCTTGGCACTGGAACCTATGTCCGCCATGATTTCGTTCCCGACATGCACGACGAGATCGCTGTCGTCTCGCTCCGCTGCCCGCCGGCGACCCTAAACCTCTACACGGCTGCCGATCTCCATGGAATGAACAACCGGAACCTGCCGAAGATCTACATGGGCGTGCCGGCGACACTGTCGCCGCCGAAGATCGGCGGGAACTTCATGGCCGAGCTCAACATCATCCGATGGAAGCGTCCCCAGGACATCAGTGTCGGCATTGAGGAGAGGATCATCCGCGGTGTCAGCGTCCGGCTGACCGATCCCGAAAGAACGGTCTGCGACATGTGGCGGTATTCCTTCCGAAATCCAGGTGTCCGCGGAAACCCGACAAGGATCGGCGACGAAGACCTCAAATATTGCATGAACGCCTACCTCGACCAGAACGACGGGGCCTCCTCCGCCCTCGCGGACATGATGGAGAGGCTCGAAGTCTCCAAGAACACCTACGACGCATTCCTCGACAACCTGAGAAGCCACGTCGACGGATACAGTCACGACCGGGCGTTCTGAGCCCTCCACCTCGTTGTGCCATGCCTCCCACGCGCCGACCATAAAGGTTCGGAGGATCACATGGCCAAGAACCCGTCTGCCAGCCTGCTGGCGCGCCTCAAGAACGTATCCCGGGAAACCGGAATGGACATGCCTAACGTGCTGAGAAAGTACGCCCACGACAGGCTGCTGAAGCTCATGCACGACAATGGAACGTCCGAAATGTTCTGCCTGAAGGGAGGCGTGCTCCTGGGCGTGTTATTCGAAGGGAACGTGTATAGACCGACCCACGACCTCGACTTCAACGGGATGAAGGAGGGCATGTCCCTCGCCGACCTCGAGAAGCTCATCATCGAGACCTGCTCTTCCCATGATGGATCGGATGGCCTGATGTTTCGGACGGACACCATCCGCACAGTCAAGGACAGGGACGGCATCGTCCCCGGAGGAAAGCTGTCCTTCGACGCCGTCATCGCCACAACGCGAATCCAGCTCAAGATCGATGTCGGCTATGGCAACGTGATCACCCCGTCCGCGCAGCCGATCATCGTGCCGACGATCCTTCCCGACCTCGTGCCGCCTGTGCCATTCGCGGCCTACCCTCTCGAGACCACGATCGCCGAGAAGATGCATGCGATGTGCAGGCATGGTGTCGCGAACACCCGGATCAAGGACTACTTCGACATCTACATCATGTCGAAGAGCTTCGAGTTCATCGGGGACGAGCTGGCCCAGGCCATACGAAACACCTTCAACCAGCATTCGACGGACATCCCGCAGACCTTTTCCGCCCTGTCGGACAAGTTCGGAGAAGACCGACGCAACGGACACGCATGGAAGGAGTTTCTCGAAATCGCCAGGGCCGTCGTCACCGACGACTTCGCCACCGTCGTTCGCGACCTGAGAAGCTTCGTCGAGCCGGTGATCGAGCACGCCATACACGGCACCGGGCTGGAAAACTGGCACCCCGATGCCGGATGGGTCTCGTACGGTCTACGACACGCGTGACAGGCGCACTGACAGCCGCTACATGGAAGGCATCAGCCGGAGGATTAGATGAAGAAGTCCGAGAAGGAACTAAGCGACGCATTGGACGAGATAGTCGCCAGGCATAAGACGAACATCGCGAAGCTGGGTTTCACCGTCCAGGCCGTCCTGGGCGACGAGACCTCTCCGCCATACGTCTACACCATCGGTCTCAGCCAGAGCCTCAAGCATCCCGAAGTATTCCTGGTCGGCATCCACCCGCAGCAGGCGATGGGGATGATTTCGGACATCGTCCGCCTGATCAAGGATGGACAGCGCTTCGACAAGCCTGTCTTCGCCGCCGGAATCATTCCGGGATACGAGATCCCGTTCAGACCCATTGCCGAGGAAGACGTGCTCGACCATTCCGCAATGGGACTCGAGCTTATCGGCCCCTTCGATGCCGTCCAGATGTTCTACCCTGACAGGGACGGCTATGTTCCATGGGAGGACGAATGCGCCGAATCGTACAGGGCACAACTCTTCTTCGAGGTCGAGGGCGACGTGCCCGTGCGCAACATCACGCTTGATGAAGCTCGCGCGAGCATCCCCGAACCGGAGCCTCTCACCGAGGAGCAGATCGCCGAGAACCGTCGGCGGATCATCGCCGAACGGCGGCAGGAGATAGTTGAATACGGCTTCGTGCCGCAGCCCGTTGGCGGAAGCGAGGATCAGCCGAGCTTCCTCTACACGATCGGCCTCACGGAAACATGGAACCATCCCGAGCTGTTCGTGGTGGCGCTCAGTCCGGAACAGGCATACCAGATGGTTGAAAGCCTCGTCGAGCGCATCGATGCTGGCGAACGGTTCGACACGCCAGCCTTCGTCAGCGAGATCCTGACCGTCCCCGTTGCCGTGCGCCCTCTCGAGCAGGAAGCTGTCGACAACAACTCCGGACTGGCCCAGGACATGCTCGGCCGCTCGATCACAGGCGTTCAGGTGTACTGGCCAGACGAAGCCGGCCTCATGCCGTGGGAAGAAGGATGTGACCCTGAATTGGCCGCCATTCAGCTCTCGATATTCACGCCTGCGGGAGAGGAGCCGATACGAACGGCCGCTCCGCCACAGGCGTCGCTGCACTGATCAAGTCTTCCACTGGGCTTTCCGGTGCCTCTTCCACGAGCGGTCGCTGCCCCGGAAGGACCACACGCCCTCCCAGTCGTTGTCGCCGATGAGCGAGCGCGAACGCTTTCCTCGGATCCTCGCCGTCGGCTCGCCGGAATCGGCATCGGCCTCGAGCGCCGCCGCGGCCCTCACTTCCGCGAAGGTGCCGATGTGCTTGTAGTCCTTTGGGCGGCGCAGCCGGCGACGTGAACCGGGCAGTGGCCCATTCCTGAAATAGCTCGATGGCGGCTTAAGCCAGCCCCGGCGCTTCCAGCACCGGATCTCGTAGGCAGCCCGGTCGTCGCGGCTGATGGCCGCCAGATCATCGAGAACGACGTGAGCGGGGATGAGGACGTCGTCGGAATCGAAGACCTCGTAGCTCGTATAGAACCCGCCAAGCCAGAAGCCCTCTCGGGGAACGGCGCAATCTCCGGCAACGATCCGCCCTTGCGGCGAGATGACAAGATACCGATGATAGCCCATCCGGGAGGCAAGATGGTCGATCGACGCATAGCGCGTCCGGACATCCGGCCATCTCCCCTCGTAGCCGAAACCGGAGATCTGAAGCAGGCTTACCTCACCCTTGATACGCCGTGGATTTACCCTCTTCATGCGGGCCTCCACTGAGTCTTGCGGTTCGACTTCCAGCCGTTGTTCTTTCGATCGGAACGGTAGTAGTCGTCGCGGTAGTCGGGCAGGTTGCAGAAGCTGCGCTTCGCGCGGGCGCGGATACCCGCTTCGAAGACCTCCTCGTCAAATGCGATCCAGGCCGCCTCGCGGCGCTCGGCAGTCGTCTTGATGTGACGGCGAATGCGCGCATGGTATCCGCGGCCGGTGAAGGGCACGGCGCCATTTCGAAAGTCGATCTCGGGACGATATGCAAGCGTGTGCCTGTAGCGGCGCAGCGGACGGGAACGGCGCGCCTCGAGCAGTGCGGCGACGCGCTGGAGGACGACGTCGGGCTTGATGAAGCGCCCCCGATGATCGCGCAGGGAGATGTCCGCATGGAAGTCGTACCCCGTCCGGAAGGTTCCGGAGAAGAGTTCGAGGTAGAAGCGATGGCGCACAGCATCGGCATCCGGATTCCAGTCGAGCTGGTATAGGCCGAACGCGGAGAGCGCATCATCAATGCTGGCGAATTCCGTGCCGGAGCGGATCGGGCACAGGGTGCTGTAGTGGTGTACGCTGACGCGCATGCGGTGACGCACGGCATCTGCATGGAAGTGGTTCATGTCTAATCTCCGTTAGTGGACCTAACGGAAGACAGTCGCCTCGCTCATCTCGTCACCCCTTCAAAGGATTGGATCGGTGGAATTCAACAATTAGACGAATCCTTCAGCCGGGGCAAGTGTTGCGACTTGCATGCAATGCAAAGTATTTTGGTCAAAACAAAATTTGGAGACTGACAATGGTTCCGGCCAACAGGTTCATGAAGAACGACCGCGTCGAATTCGACATGAACGAAAGCACGATCTACGGAATCCTTGTCGAAGAAGGCGAAAGCCCGAAGGTGATCGCCGACGGCGGCCGCCTGAAATTTACTGTCCCGTTCACGCGCCTGCGCTTCTCGTCCAAGTCCCTGCCGAAGGATCCGCCGTCGGCGATGGACTCGTGGCAGGTGGTAAACTTCACGGAGCTGCGCGAGATAGCGTCTGAAGCGACCGCCTATTCCGCGACGATAACCTTGGACGGGCAGCCGGCCATATCCGCGAGCAATGCAGGCTATGGCGCACCGGACAGGCTTGCGCCCATCAACGGCGACTACGCCGTCATCCTGGACTTCAAGGCCTCTGTGAGGAAATGGCTCGGCGACCTCGGCGTCGATGCATACGAGATCGCCGACGAGGAAAGCTTCTGGATAGCATACCGATGCAGGCAGGCTCCCTACGGCGTTCTCGCGGAGCAGGCCATCGCCGAACATCTCGGCGAACTCGAGACGGATTCGCCGGACGAATCCTTCGAGCAGCCGATCGTCATGCAGATGTGATGTAAAACTTTTTTCGAATCCTTTGTTGACTAGGATCGAATCCTTGGATATTTCGATCTGCATCGTTCCCAACAAGGATTCATCCAATGCCCCGTAAAAAGCACTTCTCCGAGAAGCTCGAAACCCGCGTCAAGGCAGCCGAGAAGGCGCAGTCCCGTCCGGCCGTCGAGCGCGGCAAGGACAAGGCCGCCGACTTCATCCGTCTCGCCGAACCGCGCCATTTCAAGGTCTGCGAAGGTCTGCGCCTGCTCGGCAACCTATCCGACGTGAACAACTATTCCTACTCGAAGGAGCAGGTCGACATGCTCCTGGACTCCGTGCAGGAAGAGCTCAACGCGACCCGCGCCCGCTTCAAGGCTGAAGCGCACAAGCAGCGCCGCGGCCGCATCAAGCTCGCCGCCTGAAAGCACCTGAAAAGCATCAGAAAGCCGTCCGATCAAGGGCGGCTTTTTCTTGGCGCAGACATTTCACCCCAAGGATCCGACATGGATTTAGCAGAAGCCGCCCGACAGATCGTAGACGAAACCTCCCACAAGGCCCAGCTCGGAAGCCTTGATGCCGAAGCGCGGATGGAAGCCGAAAGCGCCGCAGCAGCCGCTCTTTCCGACTCCGCAGGCAAGAGCGCCGCCGCCATCACCGGCATTGCACGCTGTCTCTACTGGAAGCTCAACCCTCTGGGCACGGTGCCTCCGACATTCTACTCCGATGACAACTTCGCGCGGCTGGCCGAACGCATCAAGGTGATCGTCGGTACTGAAGCCCCTGTCTCTCCGCAGGCCGAATCCCGCGTCCCCGTATGGCCCGAGCCATCGGCGGTCGAAGAACTCTTCAGAGCCATCGATGACGAACCGTCGGCCGACGGGATCGAACTCGATGACATCGCGAAGATCGATGCCATGGCCCCCAGGGTCGAAACCTCAGGCGCCGTCGATGCCGGGGCCTTGAAGGAGTTCCTGACCAAGCACGCCTACGCTGCAGTCCCGGAAGCCGATGCCCTCGGCGGGATCCAGCAGGTTCTCGTTGACTTCGTGGCGGATCTCGCCGACGTGTTCACGATCAAGCCGGAGTGGCATGGCCGCGAAGCCGAAGCAGTCGCCGCCCCGGCGCGTGCCGCGGCGCAGAAGATCCTCGACATCTGGAGCAAGGCTTCGAGGCCGCTCCCTTCGGACGAGGACATCTCTGAAATCGTTCCGAAGAACTGGACCACGGAGATCGCCAGAACGCTCTTCGACCGCCTCGACAGCGATGTCGTTGTCATGTGGTCCGGATCCGACAGCCGCGAAGCCGCGATCCTGACGGTCGCTGCAAAGATCGGTGCAAGGATTGGCCGAATCGCCCTTATCGATGAAGCGATCGTCAGGAACGGATTCGATGAGCCGGTCACGATCGAGAACCCGGGCGAATGGGCGCATGAGGTCGCAAGCGACGTCTTTCGCATGATCATGGCCGACGATTTCCGTCCGTACTCGGTCGCCATCGGAGCCGCATCCCGCGAGAGTTCGATCTCCTACATCGGAAAGTCGATCTTCGAGAACATCGTTCCCGCGGTCGCCTTCAAGGCGATGGGTGCGCCGATGCGCCCGGCGCCCGTCGTGGAGGCCGCGCCGCAGCCTTCTTCGGTCGCCCAGCGCGAGCCATGGAAGATGCCGTGGTCGGTTGCGCGCAAGGTCGTCGACGAGCTTTGCTCTCGTTCAGGGGACGAGAAGGCCCTCCTTGCCCCGTTCGGCAACTGGCTCGGCCTCCCCGCCGACGACATCGATGGCATCAAGAACGAGCTCGTCTCAGAAGTCGTCATCATCGGTCGCGAGCAGCCTGTCCAGGAAGAAGCGAACGTCACATCAGGCCCAGCGATCCGGTTCGTCTACGAAAACTACGCCGGCAAGATCGCAGTCCGTAACGCAATCCCGGTACGGATGACCTTCGGCAGTAATGAATGGCATCAGGAACGTCAGTGGATGATGGAGGCATTCGATCTCGAACACGGCGCCATGCGCACCTTCGCGGCGAAGGGAATCATCAAGTTCCTCGACGGGAAGGACACGCCATGAAGCATCTTGGCGTAGCATTCCTCGCCATCCTCGCATGGGCGGGAATGATGCTCTTCATCATAGACTGGGCTGCAAAGGAAGACGAGGCGCGGGTGGCGGAGATCAATGCCACCTATGGGGATCAATGCGTGCCCTTCGCTCCATACGAACGGGCAAAGGTCGTCGTCTATTTCGAGCAGAAGGGATTCGGCGGACGGAACCAGTTCCAGTTGGCCGTGAGAAACGACGCGGGCGATGAGGAGGCCATCTTCGTCCCCGCAGAAGTGATCCTTCCGCTGACCCCGCAGCCCTGCAGTTCCTGACCGGAGCAAGCCATGTACATCGCCAAGCCAGATGTGATCATGAAATGGGCCAAGTCCACCGAGGAGAGCTACATCCTCAACATCCGCACCAATATATCGGAACATCTCTACGAGAACCGCTTCGCCATGCCGACCGACGGCCAGTATGTCGAAGCGGCCGACTTCATCGAGCAGATTTCGGGTGTCCGGCTGGACGGAGAACAGATCAGGGGGCTGCTGACGCTCTACCCCTCGGCGCGCATCAATATGGCGCTCGACGGGGTGAGTGACACGGAAGTCCGCGAAGCGCTGTCCTTCGCAATCTCCCATTTCGTCCTGGGATGCACCTGGCCGACATACGGAGACAAGGTCGATGTCGAAGAATTCGTTGAGATCCTGCAGAAGCAGGCAGCGGGTCTCGGGTTCTGGGTCAAGCCAAACGAATCCTGACCGCATCCGAGACGCGTTAACCAGCAGGGATTATGAGCTGTAACCTCGCTCGTTTCCTGGTTGCGTTCGAAGAATTCAGTCGCTAAAGACACCGTGGTTACGGATCCTACCCACGCTGTTCCGAGGCGCATTATGATTTCTTCGAACGTCCCACTTGCTCGCACCCCCGTCAGGCAGGTCGTGGGACTCGCAGTCTTTGTTGCATTCGTTGCGACATTCCACTTCCTGCCAACCGCATTCGGCTTCGGAGAAGTTGCCCGCGTCGCGTGGATCGGAGTGTTCCAGGTTCTTGGTCTCGCGCTCTCCTCGGTGCTTTCCACGATAGCAGCCACGAGCGGACCGCTAAGTGCCCGCGGTGCATGGCGATACTTCGCGGCAGGAAACTATCTGTATCTGATCGGCAATCTCTTCTACTTCTACTGGATGGTTGTCGGCTACACTCCGTCGTTTCCGAACATCCCCGAGGCGACGTTCTTCATGATGGCGATCGCCAATGCCATCGGAATGACCAGGTACGGAGAAGTCCACCGGGATCGGCGCAAGACGAACATCTACAACTTCGTCATGGTCTACTGCGCCATCGCCATCGCGTGCCTGATCATGTTCAAAGACGATTTTAGCTTCACCGAGCTCACGCGGCTCGGCACGCTGATGGCGTTTCTCTATCCGGCGCTCTGGCTCAGCGTCGCGGCATTCGGCGTCATGGCCCTCCTCACCTACAATCACGGCCCCCGTTCATTCGCCTTCGGGCTACTTGTCGGAGCGGCGGGCGCCGAGGCCATCGCGGATGTCGTCTATGCAAAAAGCCGCCTTGCCGGCACCTATATGCAGGGTGGAACGACCGAGTTCTTCTGGGTGGTCTCGATCGGGCTGCTGATCTGGGCCGCCGCGGAGCATCTGTCGGTCAGGAACGAGAGCCGCAATGGCCCTAGCGTCAGGCGGCGGAAACAGCACAAGACGGCCGTCGCTTCCCTTCCAGGTGCGGCGATCGCCATCTTCGCCGGTTCCGCCGTAGCTTCCGGAGCGTTCGGCGGAGACCTTTTCTACGTGTCGATGGCTTCGGCCATCGGTGCAGCCTTCGCCGGAGCAGCCGGACTTCGAGAGCACTCGATCATCAAGAAGCTCGAGGCACTTCGGGACGAGGCGACAGAAGGCCGAAGCCAGCTCGACACAGTTCTGGAAACGACTTCGGACAGCGTCATCGCTCTCGACAACGAATGGAACCTCACCTACTTCAATTCGTCCGCCTCCAGAATTCTCACTGGAGACAATGGGTTGATCATCGGATCGCGGCTCTGGAACATCTCCGACGGCATGTTCCCCCTCCGGGTCGCTCTGGAGACGGCCCTCTTCGATCAGACGGGGTTCGAGCGCGAAGCCGAGTTCGGGAAAAGCGGCGTATGGCTCAGCATCAGGGCATTCCCAAGCAAGGAAGGCATGTCGATCTTCTTCCGTGACATCTCGAGCCGCCGCAAGGCCCGCATCGAGATCGAGAACCTAGCGCTGAAAGACACGCTCACGGGACTGGCAAACCGCGCGTCCTTCCATAGATCCCTCAACGCGGCCATGGCCAAGAACAATTCGGTCGGCATTCTGCTGCTTGATCTCGACCACTTCAAGGAGATCAACGACACGCGGGGGCACCCGATCGGCGACGAGGTGCTGCGGATCGTGGCCGGAAGACTGAACGCCTGTGCCAGAGATGCCGTGGTAGCGAGGCTCGGCGGCGACGAGTTCGCAATTGTCCTCGACGGCATGAACGAACAGGAGGCAGCCGCACTGGCGGCTTCGATAGGCAGCGCCTTGAAGAAGCCCGTGCTTGTCGGCGACGATCACCTGCACATCGGCTCCAGCATCGGCATCGCACTCGTGACGCACCCGTCGAAGGCAACGCCGGACATCCTCTTCCGGAACGCCGACATCGCCCTCTATGAGGTCAAGAACAGCGGACGTGATGGCTGGGCCTTCTTCAAGCAGGCGATGGAGACACTGCTTCTCGAACGCAACGGGATGAAGCAGGATCTCGCCACCGCGCTCGAGAACAACGAGTTCGAACTCTACTACCAGCCACTCGTGAATCTCGAGACCGGGAAGGTTTCGAGCTGCGAGGCCCTGCTGCGCTGGAATCATCCCGAACGCGGCCTCATGCCGCCTGACACCTTCATCCCCCTCATCGAGGAGACCGGACTGATCATCCCCATCGGGGCATGGGTCATGCGGACGGCCTGCATGGAAGCCATGAACTGGCCGGATGACATCGCGATCGCAGTGAACATCTCAACCAGGCAGTTCTTCGACCCCGCGCTAGCCGATACCATCCGCGAGGCGCTCGAAGATGCCGGGCTGCCACCACAGCGGCTGGAACTGGAGATCACGGAGTCCGCCCTCCTCAACGACAGCGGCGACAATCTCGACACGCTGACGAAGATCCGGAATCTGGGGTTGAAAATCGCATTGGACGACTTCGGCACCGGCTATTCGTCGCTGGGATACCTGCATCGGTTCAAGTTCGACAAGCTGAAGATCGACAAGTCCTTCGTCCAGGGGCTGAACGTCAGGGACGAGAGGGAAGCCATCGTGCGGACCGTCATCAGCCTTGGCCAGACGCTTGGAATGGCGATCACCGCGGAGGGCGTGGAAACGCAGGAGCAGTACGACTGGCTCGAAGGAGCCTGCCAGTACGCGCAGGGGCATTTCATAAGCCGGCCGGTCAATTCCGAGAAGGTGAGATCCTTCATTCTCGCCGACTACAGCTTCCGGAAAGGGGACGGCAACGTGCTGCCATTCACGCCGCCGCCCAGTGCCGCGCCCTGCTCGGCCCCGCCCGAGAGCAACCGGGCTTGACAATGCCCGCCATCTGCCGTTTCTCGACACCTTCGGCGTTGTGAATTCGAACCGACGGCGGGTAACAATCGGTGGTATGCGACCGTGAACTTTGATTGCCGCACCTACACTCTCGACGAGGACGGACAGCCTGTTCCGTGCTGCGACCTCTTGAAATGGGCGATGTGGTACGAGACATCCGCCAACGAACAGAAGGTGGCCGAGACCTTCACCGAACTCATGTGGATTTCCACCGTGTTTCTCGGAACCGACCACAATTTCGCGGGAGAAGGGCCTCCCGTCCTCTGGGAAACGATGGTTTTCGACAGGCATCCGCACCTGGCGCACATGCTCGGCGAAACGCGCGAAGCCTTCCATGACCATGATTGCTGGCGATGGACGTCTATCGAAGAGGCAAAAGCGGGTCACGCAGAGATCGTCATGGATCTCATCCGGAAAGAACAGGCCAATGCCGAGGTCGTCCGGAAAGTGCTGGAGCACGCCAACTAGCGGAAAACAATCCACCGGATCCGATGCTGTCGCCCCTGCTTGCTCGCCGGGCGGCCTTTCCAATTCCTGACGTACGCTTCGAACCGCCGGCGGAATTCAGGAATGTCCACAATTCAATAGAGTTGACAACGCGGGCAAAAAGACCGCGCCGCCCCATGGGCTTCAATCATCGTTTCCAAACCGGGTTGTCGCGCCACGCATCCGGTCCAATACTTCCTGCTGCAAGGCAGGTTGAGCATGGACGACGTATTCAGACTAAGATACCGGGTGTATTGCGAGGAGAAGGGATTTCTACCCGCGGAAGACTACCCTCAAGGATTTGAGACCGACGAATTCGATGAGAATGCCGTCCACTTCATCGTCTACGGAGATGATGTGTCTCCTGTGGGCTACATGCGCATCATAGATGGGCAGGACAGGCACGGATTCCCCATGATCGCCCACGGCATGACCGTGCATGACGATTTCGAGTTCCCTCCGATAGACGGTGTCATGGAGATCTCGCGGATGATCGTGAGATCCGACTACAGACACGAACACCGACCAGCGAACGACCAGCAGTCGTCGACGGATCTGCCATTGCCGCAGGCCAAGAACGAGTCCGACCTGATCCAGTTCAGGCTACTCCGGCTGATGTACCAGCACGCCATGCGCGAGGGGGCACAATGGATCTGCGCGGCCATGGAGCCGACCCTGCATCGCAAGTTCCGGATGATGGGGATGCCGTTCACCCAGATCGGCCCCTCGGGCGAGTACTTCGGCGAGGTTCGCCCGTACGCGATGAATCTCAGGGAGATGGAAGCCGTCATGGAGAACCGGTTCCCCCAGACGATGGCATTCTTCGACAGTCCCGCAAACGATCCGACGTCGAAGGTGGTCCGGCCGGGAGAATGGAAGATTTCCGCGTTGGAACACGCGGCATAACAAGAAAAAGGGAACAGCCAAATGGCACATGCATTCGATTATCCGACCCTCGTGAAGAGAAACCTGGGCTACATCTCCAGCGACGTACAGCAGAAGATCGCGGACACGACGCTCCTGATCGCAGGGTGCGGGATGGGCAGCGCTCCGGCGACCTGCGCCGCGCGGACAGGGTTCACGAAGTTCATCCTGGCCGACGGCGACGTGGTTGATGCGCATAACCTCAACAGGCAGTTCTACACCCACGCGGACATCGGCGTTCCGAAGGTCGAGGCGCTGAAGCGGCACATCCTGGAGATCAATCCTGAAGCCTCGGTCGATGCGTTCAATGCAAACCTCGATCTGGAGAACATCCCCGGCATCGTCTCGCGAAGCGACGTGATCTTCGACACGGTGGACTTCGTGGATCTCCCCGCCCTCCTCGGCCTCCACCGGGAAGCATCCCGGCAGAACAAGCCACTGTTCACCGCCATGAACGTCGGCTTCGGCGCGCTGGTCTGGTATATCCCGCCAGGTTCGAGCCACACGTGGCCGGCATTCCTCGCGGAGGACATGGAGAAGGTCAGGCAGGAGGGCGGCAATCCCGACAACTACGCCGATGTCTACATCTCGTTCCTCGGCCGGCTGTACGAGTATCTCGATGGCGAAGTCGTTGACGTGATTCACAACATCCTGGTCGGCATGAAGGAAAGCCAGGCATGCCCGGCTCCCCAGCTCGCAGTCGGAAGCTTCTCCGTCTCGGCGCTCGCGATGACCATGATCCACGACCTGTTGGCCGGGCGGGACATCGTCAGCTCGCCGAGCTTGGTGATTCACAGCTATCGATCGATGCAGACGCAGATCGTGACGATCTGACGGTCAGGCTACCGTCACGGAGACACCCCTGCACTGACCGGGAGACATGGGCGGAGGAAGGCGTTCCCTTCCTCCGCCAGCAGGCAGAAATCTTATCTTCACGATACCGACGGACGGCCTCCTGGCAGGAACGCGGCGACGGCCCTGATGTCGTGGCCCGCAGGCCCCTGGAAGGTGCGCAGGCCGAACTCCGGCAGGATCGCGTAGAGATGATCGAAGATGTCGGACTGGATCATCTCGTATTCGGCCCACACGACCGTATCCGTGAAGCAGTAGACTTCCAGGGGCAAACCTTCGGCCGTCGGCTGGAGCTGGCGCGAGAGCTGCGGCATGTCCTGCCGAAGGTTCGGGTGCGCGGCGAGATAGCAGCGCACATAGGCGCGGAACGTTCCGATGTTCGTGAGGCGGCGGGTGTTGGCCGGCACCGTCGCACCGTCCTCGAGGGAGGCATTGAACGCAACGATCTCCTGCTGCTTCTCCGTTAGATAGTCCGAGAGTAGATCGATGCGGGCAAGACTGGACATCTCGTCATCGCAGAGAAACCGGATGGAGTTCTGATCGAGGAAGATCGAGCGCTTGATCCTTCTGCCGCCGGATTCCTGCATCCCCCGCCAGTTCTTGAAGTTGTCCGTCACCAGCTTGCGGATCGGAATGGCCGTGATCGTCTTGTCCCAGTTCTGCACCCGGACGGTATGCAAGGCTATCTCTATCACGGCACCGTCGGCGTTCATATGAGGCATCTCGATCCAGTCGCCGACCCGCACCATGCCCGAGGCATTGATCTGGATGCTGGCCACGAAGGACAGAAGCGTGTCCTGAAAGACGAGAATGAGCACGGCCGCCATTGCTCCGAGACCGGACAGAAGAATGACGGGCGACTTGTCGACCACGGTGGCCCCCATCAGGATCACCGCGACGATGAAGATCGCGATCTTCACGACCTGCAGATAGCTCTTGATGGGACGCAGGTGCGCATCCTCGCGGCGGTGGTAGAGGTCGTCGACGAGCTTCAGGAAGGCCGAGATCGTCAAGGCGACGACCAGTATCACGACGGCGTTCGCGACGTTCGCGACGATCGTGGCGAGCGTCTTCGGCAGGTCAGGGATCGCGGAGACACCGATCGACATCACGAGCGCCGGGATCACGTTGGCGAGCCTGTGAATGATCTTCGTATCCTTGACCACCTCGTCGCGTCCGAACGGACTCTTCTCGATCACAATATCCACGACCCTGAGAAGTAACGCCTTCACGACAAAGTTCGAGAAGAGAGCCGCGAGCGAGAGAATGACGAAGCCGGCGGCGGGGGCCAGCCAATGGTGGTTCTCGAAAATTGTCATGGATCCATGCGATTGCGATTTGTGTTGGAATGAGGATGGCCGTGATAGATCAAGGATTCAAGTTCGCACTGGATCGGCAGAACCCGGTACGGTAGTATAATTTGCGTGACCCGTCAGACCGCGAGCCGGACGGGAGCTGCAGTGACCCGTCTCCAAAGGGAGACGGTTGATAGCTGCATGCGAGAGGGTTGTAGCTCAATTATGTCGGCCCTCTCGCATTACTCGCCTGGAGTAATTGACGGGCCGTGATTGAAGCCTTAATGTCGAATCCATGAGCAAGAACCTGACCACCACCGTCAGCTATTATTACGGCCCGCTCTCATAGCGGTAGCCGTCGATCTTGCTTGCAATGAAATCGATGTCACCGCGGGTCGGTGACTTTTTTGTTTCCCATCCGTGGTGCGTCCTCTCCGGAACAAAGGGAAACAGAACATGTCCGAAGAACTCTCCGCAGACCTGCAGTTCAGCTCGTCCTTCCTCCAGCTCATGCAGGAGCGAGGGCTCGTGCGCCAATGCACCAATTTTACAGCACTCGATGAAGTACTGGCGGCCGGGCCGATCACCGCATACGTCGGGTTCGACGCCACCGCGGACAGCCTGCACGTAGGACACCTCATGTCGCTGATCGCGATGCGCCACCTTGCTGCATGCGGGCACAGGATCATTGCGCTCGTGGGCGGAGGCACGACCATGCTCGGCGATCCGAGCTTCCGCAATTCGACGCGGCCGATGCTCACGGAGAGGGAGATCGAACGCAACATCGCGGGCATCAGGCGGAACATCGAGGCCGTCCTCGGCGACCATGCCGACAAGCTGACCGTCGTCGACAACAAGGAATGGCTCGGCCCCGTCGGGTTCCTCGAGTTCATGCGGGACGTCGGCGTGCATTTCACCGTGGCGCGGATGCTGTCGATGGATTCGGTGCAGTCCCGCCTCGACCAGCAGCAGTCGCTAACCATGATGGAGTTCAGCTACATGATGCTGCAGGCAGCCGATTTCGTCGAACTCTCCAAGCGTCACGGATGCGTCCTGCAGATGGGCGGATCCGACCAGTGGGGCAACATCGTCAACGGCATCGAGCTGGGACGCAGAACGGGCGGGTCGGCGCTTTTCGGTCTCACGACCCCGCTTCTCACGACCGCGAACGGGGAGAAGATGGGGAAGACTGCCGGCGGC